>Ga0065721_10052838_pt1 | contig 11052 bp, 10 predicted proteins | sample Mesricmetagenome_FD_59108 | JGI IMG/M metagenome (GOLD analysis project Ga0065721, IMG submission 59108) | Mesophilic microbial community from rice straw/compost enrichment Sample: eDNA_1 v2 (version 2) | ecosystem: Engineered > Solid waste > Grass > Composting > Bioreactor | place: USA: Davis...
TTCCAAACGCTTTCATGATCCAAAACAGCAGAGATTATGGACCACTCAGAAGGGGATAGATCGGCGGCATCGGCAGCTCGCGTTCGAAGCCAAGGTGGCATAATGACATGAGTGACCGGCGCAAATCCGTTACAAGTCCAAACTGGAAAAAGGGCGGGCTGGAGATACCATAATGGCCATTAGAACGAGAAACCTAAATCTTATTCCCATTCTTCAAGCGCTGCTGAAGCATGAGAGCGTTGTCGCCGCCGCAAACGAGATTGGTTTGTCACAGTCCGCAACCAGTTCAAGCCTTGCCCAGTTACGTCAAATGTTCGATGATGAACTTCTTGTCCGGACTGGCAGATCGATGCGGCTGACGCCACGCGCGGCCATGCTGCAGGAGCGTCTGGATAACATCTGTATAGAGATCGAGTCGCTGTTCGAGCCAGAGCATTTCAATCCTTCCACCGCCAAATGCGCCTTCACCGTAGCGGCGCCTGATTATCTCGCATTCCTGATCATGGATTCACTTCTTGAAAGGCTCGCGCGGGAAGCTCCGGATATCAAGATCCACTTCATCGACGTGCCTTACCGGGAACTTTCCGAGCAAATGGAGGATGGCAAAATCGATCTTCTTGTCTGTGCCAACTTCGGGCATTGGCAGACCTTCAATGTCGAATATCTCTTCCGCGAACGCTACGTCGCCGTTTTTGCTGATAATCACCCCCTTGCCAGTCGGAACCATGTCTCGATGGATGAAATCGAAAGCTACCCTAATACGGTGGTCAGATATGCGGGCTTTCAGGCCCACTCGCACCGATGGGTATCGGGCTTGAAAGTGATCGATCAGATTTCGCAGATATCGAGTATGTCCCAGTTCGACGGACTCTTGATGGCAACGCGATCACCAAACATCACGCGAGCGCCCGCTGCGCTTGCGGTACGATTGCGCAATCTCTTGCCCATCCACACCGCAGAACTGAACAATGAGGAGGCCGAATTCGATACCAGCATGTTCTGGACCCCGGTCACCGACAGGTCGATCGGGCACCGCTGGCTGCGTTCGCTGGTACGCGACACGCTCGGACCCTACGACGCATTGTTGGGCAACAGGGATCGCAGAGTCGCCTGTCCGACCTGAGCCTGCCGTCCAATCGACTACCGCGACGCCTAGACCAGCGAATGATAGTTCCTTAAAAAAAGCGAGTCCGCTCAGTTGGCTGAAAGCGACTCCGCTCTGTTGGCTGATCGGTCTTGCCCAAAGAGCGGTCGCCGCGTTCCTTGACTGTCAGGCGGCGTCCAAACGGGACCCCCTACCTTGCGCAGCGCGCGGTGTAGGCGTTCGATTCTCCATTTTACCTGGCTCGCCAGGGAGCGCCCTGACGCCTTACGATCTGGCGAACCTCAATTGCAATGGTCTGCGGATGTCCACGTCTGGCGGACTAGACGCTTGAGAATTTGAGCACGGCGGTAAGCAGCTGAGGGTCAAGGCCCAGGTTCAGTTGATGTTCAACGAAGCGCGACTCATCATAACAACGGCGCGTGCCGGACATGGCATTGCGTTCATGATCGAGGATCATTTTCTCAATCACTTTTCTGACGGGTCCCTTGGTCGTGTGCTCAACGAATGGTGCGAGCCGTTCGATGGATATTATCTCTATTACACCAGTTGCAGGCAGCCTTCTCCCGCGTTCAAGATGGTACTTGAAGCGCTTCGCTACCGGTCCCAATGATGTTCTCACCACTCGACTAGATGGCATCTGTGGCCCCCCTTTTGATGCAAGTGGTCTGCCTTCGAAAAACTGGTCCAATTCTAGAGAGCCGATTGTGGCGAGAGAATTGGAGAAAGTTATGGAACGTCAACGTTTTACGCCGGAGCAAATTATCGCGAATCTCGTGAATCCGATGTGCTGGTTGGGCGGGGATCGACTGCGGTCGAAGCGTTCCGCCAGATCGGGATATCGGAACAAACGCTGGATCGGTGACGCAAGGAACATGGCGGCTTGAAGGTCGATCAGGCGCGGCGGATGAAGGAGTTGGAGCGAGAGAACGCACGGTTGAAGCGGCTTGTCGCGGACCTTGCGCTCGACATGGCGATCCTGCAAGAGGCGTCGAAGCTGACTTCTTAAGCCCTCCCGTCGCCGCGAGGCGATCGAGCAGGTCCGTCGTGTGTTGCCGGTATCCGAACGACGGACCTGCCGCGTACTCGGCCAGCATCGCTCGACGCAGCGACACCCTGCGAGGGACGATGCCGACGAACGGCGTCTGACGGCCGACATCATCGCGCTGGCGAGGGACTATTGCCGTATCCATGCGCTGCTCGGACGTGCAGGCTGGCAGATCGGCCTGTCGGTGGTCGAGCGCATCTGGCGGCGGGAGGGTTTAAAGGTACCGAAGAAACAACCGAAGCGTCGCCGGCTCTGGCTGGGCGATGGGTCGTGCATCCGGCTGCGCCCGCTCCATCGGGCATGTGTGGTCCTATAACTTCGTCGAGGATCAGACGCATAACGGTCGGAAGTTCCGGATGCTCAACATCATCGACGAGTATAGCCGTGAGTGCCTGGCGATGGTGCCGCTGCGGCGGTTCCGGTCGAACGATGTCATTGACGTCCTCACCGATCTGTTCATCGAACATGGGCCACCCGAGCATATCAGATCGGACAATGACCCCGAGTTCGTTGCCCATGCGGTACGCGACTGGCTCGGGCGGCTTGGTGTCACGACCCTCTATATCGAGCCCGGAAGCCCATGGGAGAATAGCTATATCGAAAGCTTCAATGTCCGTCTTCGCGACGAACTGCTGAATGGTGAAATCTTCTACAGTCTTGATGAGGTCCGGTGCGTCACCGGTTGGTGGCGGGAGCACTACAGCTGGATCCGGCCGCACAGCAGCCTCGGATATCGACCACCGGCCCCGGAAACGATCAAGATGCCAGCCTGGACGCGCGGCTCCGCTTCGCTCCGCCTCCCGCCCACGCTGGCATCTGAGGCAATTTTGAATTAACTATGCAACCGGACCAGTCATCGCGGGCAGTGCAATGAGCCCTTCGGTCTCGGCACCCCCCCTGCCAGCGACTGGGAGAAGGGCGACGACCCCGTGAGCGCCTGCCACCAACCAGCCACCGCATAGTCAACCGTCACGCGCGACGCGATGCTGTCCGGGGCACCGACCAACACGGTGCAAGCATAGGGCGGCACGCGCGTGTCGGCCCACACAAGCCCAAGCCCGGCCGAGACTGTAAGCAGCCGTGCGTCGACCAGGTCGGCGGCGAGCAAGGCCTCCTTGAACGAGCGGCCGCCATAGATATTGCGTGCGGAGACAATTCGGCCGCCGCCAACAAGCGTGCGACCCAGTCGGACGCGACATCAGCGATTGGCGCTTGCGAAAGCGCGGACACACGGAGACGGTCGGGGACCGGCTTGCGCTTGCGATTCGTACAGGTGGTGATCACGAGCGTCACTAAATACGCCCCCCATCCGCAATTGCGGATGCATCAATCCTTAAAGATGGATCGCCGATTTGGCCACACTTAATGCAGATAAATGCGCTATGGTTGGGCCCAGTAAATGCGAGAACCGGCACGCGCTGTCGCAAAACTAGTGGATCCCATCCACGGTTCACACCAAATTCGCCTCGGAAATGTCGAATCGGTGCACACCGGCCGGCGGGTAACGGGACGAGACATTGCGCGGTCCACAGCAGAGCTCGCGCATGGCCATGGGTAAGGATTACGAGGTCGAGTACTGGACCGACTAGTTCGGCGTCTACCGCGACGCGCTGCTGAAGGCCGTCGATGCGGTCGACAACAGCACCGATGCGCGGAGGACCGCCTCAAGGTATGAACGAGCGGGGTCAACTGATCGCCGGACCGGACCGCACCCGCCGAAACTGCCAGCTGATGCCGTCGGCGCGCATAATGCCCGACGCGGTCTTACCGATGTTGCGTTCGAGCACATCGCGCCACGGCACCAGCGTGAAATCCCGCGAGCGCTCGACCAGCGCATGCGGCCCGCTTTCCAGATCGACACGGTGCGCGATCACGCCCTCGATGCGATCGCCGCTCCGCGCAGGCTCGAACGGCTTCCCAAGCTCGCGGGAAAGCCGTGCGCCGGCTGCGTTCAATTCGCGATGGACCAGCTCGTCCAGAGCTCCGCGCACCAGCCGGAATTCCCGACCTTCGCCCGCCGCCAACTGCTGTTCGATCAGCCACTGCCGGCGCGCCGCGAGCGCGCTGCGCACCTCGCGACCAAATCCTGCATCGCGCAGCGGATCGGTTGCGCCATTTGCCAGCTCGCGGTCGAGCCAGCTTGCCGCCTCGACGCTGGCCAGCGCGCCGACCTCGCGTGACGACAGGATCGAGATCGCAACGGGACGGTCGCGCTGCTGGCGCTGGACAAACGCTTCTGCGCGAACGAGATGATCATCGGGGATCGACCAGCTGCCATCGGCCAGCCGGTCGGGACCGGCGCGTCCCCGGCGCATCGCTTCAAGCCGACGGACATGGCTCTCCGCAAAGGCCTCGCTGGCATTGGGGTCGTGACGGAGGTGCAGGTCGACCGAATAGCGCCCATCATTAGCCCGCGCGACCGCGTCAATCGTGCGATCGGCGGTGGTAACGTCAACCTTGCGAGGCTCCAGCCGGATCGTGGCGCCCTCTGGCATGGAGGGCGTCGCGTCACCGCGACCAATATCGACATAGTGGGCGCGACCATCGGTGCCATCGACGATCATATAGTGGCGGTCGCGATGCTCGTCGGAGAAGCCACGCTTGACCAGCCGTCCGACGAGAGGCTCGCGAAGCTCGGCCGTGACGACCTGATCGACCCCGGCGCGGTCGAGCCGGCGCGCGGTCAATTCGCGCTGCATCAGGCGGACGATGTCACCGCGCTCGCCCATGCGGCGTAAGGTGTCCTCCAGCCCATCGGCAAGCCGATAGCGGCCGCCGCCAAGATCGTCGGCCAGCTCCATGCCTTTAAGCTTGCGAAGCCGCCCGGCCGCGATCGATTGCTGGAAGGGATCGTTGTCCGCTGCCGTCACCTCGCGGGCCTCGTCCATGCGGCGTAACAATCGCCGGTCGATCGCAGTCAACCGCTCCTGGTCGACATCGTGGCGTAGTCGCGCTTCGATCTCCTGGTCGGTGCGAGGGCCAAGGTCGAGCGTCACCAGTTCGGACGCACGCTCGCGCAGGCCGTGCGCAATATACTCGCGCGCGATGACGAGATTGTCGCCGCGATCGTCCACCCCGCGCAGGACGATATGAGTGTGCGGCCGCTCGGTGTTGAAATGATCGACGGCCACCCAGTCGAGCTTCGTTCCCAGGTCCTGTTCGACCTGCGCCATCAGCCTGCGAACGTAGGGCTTGAGGTCGGAATACTCGGCGCCGTCCTCGGCCGAGACAATGAAGCGGAACTGGTGCCGGTCGCCGGCAGTACGCTTGAGGAACTCATCGCCATCGGCGCGGTCGGCTTCGGGGCCATAAAGCTCGCCTGGCAATCCCTCGCGCGTGACCCCGTCGCGCTGGATGTAGCGCATGTGGGCTCGGGCGACCTGCCCGGCCTTGCCCTGCAGGCGGATCAGGCTCGCCTTGACCACCGCGCGCCGTCCGCGAAAACCGGCAAGCCGGTCGCGGCTGGACAGGAGCCGTCCCATGCTCGCGCCGCGCCCGATCCGGGTGCCGTCGAACCGACGGGACCGCACCCCGGTTTTGGTGCCCGCAAGCCGAGCGGCGGCGAGTATGCGTCCGCCATATTTGACGACCTTCTTCCCGTCCTTGCCGCGTTTCCTGCCGAGTTTGGGCTTGAAGTCGTCGTCAGACATCGGGGAAACACAGAGTCTCGCGATCTCGGACCAGAAATGGCTGATTTCCGCCGTTCCTGAGGCCACCGTCTCGCGGCGCGAAGCGCCAGTCTCCACAGAAAAGGATGTGCAGAAAAAGGCTTATGCAGTGTCGCGAGACACTGCCTTTATCTTGTTTCCCCTCTCTCCCTTCCTCTCCACCATCCCGGCTCAAAAAGAGAGGAGAGACGAACGCCTTCCGACGCCGCCTCTCCTGGCGAAATGCCTGGCTTTCAGTGTGCATGGAGCATCGCATCCCGCGCGCTGACCAGCGACCGGAATGTCCTGCAGCCCATCATCCCGTGGACCTGGCCATCGCCATCCACGAGCATGGTAGCGCAGAACCACCTGCCATGTAGCCGCCCGCAAATCGCGATCCGGTCGAGTTCGCAATCCTGATCATCGGCGCTTTCATAGGTTCCGATCCAGCGCTCCTCGACCCGCGCATCCCAGCGAAAGTCGACCTCCTCAGCCTCCAGAAACCGATGCGCCAAGGCTTCGCCGGCGCCGTGGCCAAACTCCAGTTCCAGTCCGGAAACCAGCGCGTCCATCACGCGATCCGACGCCGTTTCGATGCTCTGAACCATGCTCATGATGACCTCCAATGTTCGCGTTCTCTCCATCGAGAACGGCGTTCGTGGGACGGGTGGTGGAGCGGCTGTCAGGGTCGCGGCGCGAAGCGCAGCGCCGCGAAGCGGACGTGGGGGGAACCGATTTTCGAAGAAAATTGGGGGGCACCCGCGGGCCTTGAGAGCCGCTCCACCAGCCGTCATGCTGGGTCTGTCGAGACGAGCTTCCTCCCTCCCGGGCACGCACGACATCGCGCTCAATCCCCCTTCGACAGCGCCACGAACAGCGATGATGCCGGGGCGGACGCGGTCGCTGCGGAGGGCACTTTCACATCGCGCCGAACGGCGAAGAGTGCTGGCGGCGGCATCGACTTGGCGACCCCTGCAACGCTCGGCGCAGGCAAGGACGGCGCGACGCTGGCGAGGTAGCCGACCGTTTCGGCTGGCAGCGCCCGGCGCCCGGCGAGATAATCCGCGTAACGTTTGGGACCGGTGTTGTAGGCAGCGAACAGTCCGGGATAGCCGAACCGATCATACATGAGCCGCAGGTAAAAAGTGCCGGCGAGGATATTGTCGCGCGGATCGTCGGGGTTGTTGCCGAGGCCAAGCCGGGCACGCATGTCCGCCCAGGTTCCGGGCATCAACTGCATCAGGCCCATCGCGCCCGCCGAGGAGCGGATCGGACGCCCATCCAAGGTCGTCCGACCGCGGCTTTCGGCCTGCATGACGCGCTCGATCCACGCGGTCGGTACGCCAAAGCGGGCGGATGCCTCGGCGATATGGAGCTGCCAGTCGGCGACGGTTTCCGCGCGGGCCGGGACGGCGATGACGAGGCTTGCAGCGCCCAGGATAAGCCTTAGCGTGGCCATAGCAGTTGCGCCTTGCCGACAATGTCTGTGCCCTGCGTCACCCCGAAATAGCGCCCGTCGAACGAGGCTGGCGCGTCCATCAACAGGAACAGCTGTCGCCCGCGCAGCCGGACGCAGCCGCTCCACAGCGGCATCGGTCGACCCGCGGCATCGGCGATCCGGCGCTCGGTTATCCAGCGGCCGTTGACGAAGATGTCCTGTCCCAGCGCGCAGACCTCGTCACCGGCCGCTGCCGCGACGCGCTTTATCAGCGGCACGTTCGCAGGCAGGTAATGCCGCATCGCGGCGAGGCGCCGATAGGGAGCGGGCAGGCGTGCGATCACCATGTCGCCGATGCTTACAGTGGCGCCGGGCGACACAAGGTAAAGCCCGATCGGCGCACTCGCACTTGCGTTCCAGACGAGGCGTGGCTCAGGCGGGAAGGCCGCCATGGCCAGCAGCGTGGCACAGCCCAAGGCACCGACGACGGCGCGGCGCGCGCGCCGCTTGCGGGCCGCCTTGCGGGCGCGAAGTTGCTCGCCCCACGCGAGCAGCGGGGCGCTCGCTCTGCCTGATTGGCGACTCCTCATGGTTGAAAGGTCCGGCCGGCATTGTCCCGGCTCCAAAGATCGAGATCGTCGATATGATATTGGACAAAGCGGCTATGGCGCCGGAACACGGGACCTTTGCCGGCGCGGCGCAGGCGCTTGAGCAAGCGGCTCGACATCTTGAGATAGGCCGCTGCCTGGTCGGTATTGAGGAAGGGCGAGCCACGCTTGGCGCGGTTGGCGCGGGCAATGTCGTCGTCGGTATCCATGGGAAGGGTGTCCTTGTCGCCACGATCGCAACCGCGCGATCGCTGCACCGTGCATGCCGCGCGGGACCCCGGGCGAAGAGTGTCGAAATGAGGAACGCGATTTTCGACACCCAGGGGAAGAGGCCCTGCGCCGATCGGGCGCAGGGCCTTGGCATCACCGGGACCAGATGAGCTTGTGGTCGCCATTTTCGCCTTGCGTCAGCGTCGCATAGATGGGCGCGGGGAAGGACGGATCGTCGAGCTTGAGGCTCAGATACTCAGCGCCGGTCTCGCGCGCCGCCTTGGTCCAGCCCGCGCCGAACTCGACACCGCCCGCGCTGACCCGATGATCGGGGGCCTTGTCGTGCTCGCGCTCGACCGGCCGGATACTGGCCTTGACGCGAAGGGTGAGCGTGCGGATCTCTCCATTGTAGACGCCGTCTTCGTTGCGGGTGAAGTTGCCGATCTGTGCCATGATAACCTCCATTTCGTGTGTCGACGCCGCCCCATGCGGCCTCGATGCGGTTGCCAGGCCGCGGGCCTGATGGCGGGCACCGCAGGCCGGAGCGAAGCGGAGGACGGCCCGAAGCCGGGCTTCTTGTCTCGCGAGGAAGGCGCGGGGACCGCGTCGGGGAAGAAGGCCGGCGAAGCCGTTGCGCGCGGGAAGAAGGCTTGCGGCAAACCGCGATTCGTTGAGGCCGAAGGGTGGCGTCGCCAGGCGGCGATGTCAGTGTCTGGCGACCAGGTCCGGCCCACGCAGCGACGTCTGCGGCGCGTGCTGCACGTCAGGGTCAAATGCGCAGTCCTTGTCATCGAAGCAGAGGGTCGACCGGCACGGAACCCTCCGCAGACGTGTCGCGATAAAGGTGCCGGATCAGGTGCCGGGATTGGTCGAGCGGCTCGCGCCGGACCGCGATCTGCGAGGATTGCATCAGTGGCGGCTTGGCCTCCCGATTGAGAACCCACACATTGGAACGACAAAAGGAGGCCTGCACGATCTGCGGTCGGGGTCTCGCGATTACGCCACGCGATGAGGCACCACGCGAACGCAAGCCATCAAAGCCGCGTCAGCGCCAGTGAACCCGCGCGCCGAAGCCGCTATGGCGAGGCGCGCAGAAATTTTTCGGGCCGGGAATGGCAGGCGGGAGCATCGGGTCGGCCATGCCCCCGGCATGGCCTGAACAGCGTGGGGCGCTGTTCACCCGATGCTCCCCCGACCGCAGATGTTCAGGCGGCTTGCGCTGATGGCTCGGCTGCACCCGGACCGTCCGTCGCGTCGCGCGCGGCCACGACCTTGGCATAAGCGGCGAGCGTGCCGACACCGCCGCGCGTGGTGTAGGCGCTCGGCGGGAATTTCATCCAGCGAGGCACCCAGCGCTCGACCCTGATGCGGCCATCGGCACCGGCGAGATGATCGCCGATGATCCGCTTCAGGGTCTTGGACGTCTCGCCCGCATTGGCGGTAGCGACCAGTTGGCCCGCGACATCGGCGACCATCCGGCCCAGCACCTCACGGTCTCGGATCAGTCCGAACAAGGCATCTTCGGCCTGCCACCAGTCGGCCATGTCGATGCCGATCTCGGCGCCGACCGCCTCGACGGCGGCGCTTCCGGCGGCCATCGTCTCACCGACCACGACCGCGACCACGTCCATGACGGCGGGGTCCGGAAGCGCGATCAGGCGCAGAAAGACAGCCGCAAGCTGTCCTTCGCGGGACAGACCATCATCATCGCCGCTGCCGCCGGTGACGGTCGGCTCCTCGGATGAGAAGCCGAGCAGGTCGAGCACGGCGCGGCGGCGCTCGTCGAACACCGTCTCGCCCCGCGATGTCTCGACGCTCTCGGCAATCATGGCGTTGCGGGTGGTCTGCGGCTCGGGTCGCACGGCCCAGAGGTGCGAACCGACGACGGCATGAGCGACCATCAGGCGAAGCGCCACCGCGGGACGGGTCAGCAACGCGGCGCGCACCGCAGCGTGACGGTGCAGATCGACATAGGTTTGCAAGGTGGAGGTCAGTTCGGAGCGCTGGGGCTTGGGACCTTCGGCGGTGTCGTCGCTCGCGGCTTGCGAGGCTCTTCGCGCCTCCTTGCGGGTCAGATAACCTTCGTGGAAGGTCACCTCGCCGGTCGAACGGACATCGACATAGACGCGCCCGCCCTTGCGCTTGGCGACCTTCTCATAGTCCCACGAATGGAAATGCTCGGACGAAGGGACGATCACGACATCGCTCCAGCCCTGCTCGATATAGGCTGCGCGCCGCGCTTCGATGGCGGCGTTCTGCGCCGTCCAGAAGGTGTCGGAGTCTGCGAAGTAGCGGTCCTCGCCAAAGAGGTCTGCGACGGTCGCACCCGCATAGCTGTCGAGGTCGAACAGCGCATGCCTTGCCGCAATCGACTGCCCGCCAAACAGCCACGCCTTCAACTGATGGCCGCTCGGTGCATAGGCGTCGGGGTCGTCGTAAAGCGCCAGCCACGCCTTTTGCTGGCTCTTGCTGGCAAGGGTCAGGTGGCGGACGGTGGTGCGGTCGATCTTCTCGGCGCGGTAGAGACTGCGGATGCGCGGCAGCAGATTGCCGAGCGCCAGCACACGGCGGATGACGAGGTCCGGAAGTCCGAAGGTGGCGGCGATGTCGTCCACCTCGCGGCCTTCCCTGACCAGCCGGGTAAAGGTTTCCCATTGCGTCACCTCGTCGGGGTCGAGCCGTGCCAGGTTCTCGATCAGCGAGGCTTCGAGGGCTGCGGCATCGTCGCCCGCTTCCATGATCGCGGACGGCACCCGGCCAAGTTCGGGGTCCGCTTGCGGCTCGGCCTGCGCCAGCCGCGCGGCGTGGACGCGCCTGCGCCCTGCGACCAGTTCGAAGCGACCTTCTGCGATGCCGGGCCGCAGGATGACGGGCACGATGATGCCGCGCCTGCGCACGGTCGGCAGGATATCGGACACGTCCGGGGCCTTCTTTCCGTGCCGCATGTTCATGGTGCTGTCATCGATGTTGCCAATGTCGATAAATTCGAGTTTCATGGA
>Ga0065721_10005919_pt1 | contig 11051 bp, 8 predicted proteins | sample Mesricmetagenome_FD_59108 | JGI IMG/M metagenome (GOLD analysis project Ga0065721, IMG submission 59108) | Mesophilic microbial community from rice straw/compost enrichment Sample: eDNA_1 v2 (version 2) | ecosystem: Engineered > Solid waste > Grass > Composting > Bioreactor | place: USA: Davis...
TCGCACGCCGCAGGCTCAGCCAATAGCTCAACTCCTTGTATGCCTTCTTTCGCCACGGCATGGACAGAGTTTTGAAATTAAGATCTGCCACGCCCATCACCTCCAAGCAAGGCAGTTTCCTCATTGGCAGTTGGCCGGTTGGCCGATAATAAACCGAGGGACGACACTCGGAAATCGCACGATGAATCGCGCGTTCCTGGGCCCAAACCCCCGTGTCGTTGATCACAATTCTTTCAAGCGGGTCGACTATATCACCCAAATCCCGCGCCCCATCCTGATCAAGCAGCACCCTGCACCCCAACGAATGCTCCTTCAGCAAAGGGAGCAATTCTATCAATAGGTTCCTTACATGAAAAAAGTTCCCTCCCGTATGCCGGGTCGCGCCCTCGTGCAGGCGAAGGGCGTTAATCACTACAAAAATTTGGCTCCCTGAATTTCTCATATTGTCACCTGCTGTTGCGCGGGCAAGAGCGCCGCGCTGCTCGCCGATTGAAAGGCCTCCACCATCTTTTCTATCGAATAACGGGCGGCGGCATCTTCAGCGATAGCCGGCGCCTTCTCGCGCCATGCCGCCCGCTCCGTCCAAAGACGCATTAATTGATCATGCAAATCCGAGACAGAGTCGCTGGTAAAATAGAGCGTATTAAAGCCCTCAACACAGGCCTCTATCTCGGGTGAATGCGGTTCATCCCTGCCAACGATCATCGGGGTCCCGTGAAAAAACGCTTGGGTGGCCGAAAGCCCGACATAGCCCGGTGAAAGTGCCGCGACAGCATCTCCATACAAGGATCCGAGATACTCTTTGTCCGATACGTGCCCATGAAACGTCACTCTGTCCGCAACTCCGAGTTCATCGGCAACCGCCATAAGCGATTCCTTTTCAGGACCATCGCCCACCACATCCAGATGGGCGCCCGGGGCGAACGAAGCAAATCGCGCAAATGCACGAATCATCAGCATCGGCTTCTTGTCGGCCACCAAACGCCCAACATATAAGAAGCGAAACGGCTCGCTCACTTTGAAGGAAGTAGCCTGCGCCTTGGAATAAAGCGAGTTGCGCGCTGGAAACGTCGGCCCGGGAAGTTCAGCCGTCAATTCCTGCACCTGGCGCTCCGTGTAAACGATACGAGCGTCAGCAAGACGCCACATCAACATGCGCAAGAAGGTCGTTCGGCTGCCCCGTCCTTCGCGCGACCATGCGTGCCCCCACAGAACGACCGGCCGATCAATCAACTTCCGCCAAACCGCCAGTATCCATGTGCTGAGATTCCGGGGATTCAACTCGGCAATTACCACATTTTCTATGGTAAACAAGCATCCAGGCAGCCGCTGCCAAAGCAGTCTGCGTCCGTATAAAAAACGGTTTTCAAGCATCCGATGCCAACACTGGCCCAGTGCGGCATCCTTGATACTGGACTGATAATAGGTCTCCCCAGAATAGACGGTTAGTCCACAAACAGATTTCGCCAAAAGCGAGAAAAAACCCAGACGATAATCAGGGACACAAGTTTGAACTATGCGTATTTTCATCACGCAGATGCAAGCTTAACTCCGTTGCGCGGACGCTCAATTCGCCATCCTCCGGCAATCTTCTGCCCCATCACGAGTCCAGCTTTCACCTTATTAATAAGCGCCATATGAAACAAAGTGAATAGCAGAGGAAATTGCATGGTTTCGAGAAAATACCCACTGAACGCCGAAGAAACCATAATGCTGCCAAGCGCGCTCCACGCCCATGGACTCAGCAGACCAACGGACATATCCATGTCTCGCGACCTAGCGATCTTGCTGACCGCCCATGTATCTTTGACGACAAGCCAGAGGGCCGTCATCAGAAATATCATACCAAAAACGCCGACACTTGATGCGCCATAAAGATATGAATTGGAGGTGCCACCAACCGTCGCCGGATTCCCAATCAAAGGATTATTCAGAAAATTCGCCCACATCAAACCAAACACCTCCCCCCTGGTATTCTGCGTCGAAACCAAACGGCTCTCCGCCACGCTTTGCGCCCCAATCTCAATATAATACCAGCCAATAGGCAACAGCAGTCCCGCCAACAATCCCGCAAGAATCAGCCATATCGGCCTGCTACGAAGCAGCCAGTATCCATATGGCAATGCCGCCACAACGAAAGTAAGCGCCCCCGAGCGAGAGCCGGACAGATAGACGAAATACGCCGCCGCCGCCAACGCCACGGACGCAAGGATTTTTATACCAAAGCGCCCCCAGAGAAGAGCCAGATAAAGCCACACCGACATAAGCCCCAGGGACATGCTAAATTCATTTGAATGGCTGTTCAATCCATGAAATCGTCCGCGATTCTCAACCGACCCCGGATCCACAACATACTGGTATCCATTTAACATCAGATACCCCAGCATTTCGGCCAACATAAAAATGGAAATCCACACCAGCCCCGCCTTATCCCCATCCACCCCTTTTAGTTTCTGTGAAAATACCAAAACCAGAACAGTTACCAGAGCCAAGGCGGCCAGCTCCCCCACCATGGGATATCCAACTGAAATCCGCCTAAAGGCAAGAATAGTGCGAAAGCACAGAAACAAGAGCAGGGCCGCAGAGGGAAAATTAAACGATGGCAGCTTGATCTTATCCAAAAACACCAGCCCGGCCATCAATATCGTGGCGCCAAACACCAAATGGTTGCTCCGATAAAGCAATGCGGCCACCGGACCGCTGATAAATCTGATGTAATACATGTCAGCCACGTCCGGCCGACATAAAAATCCGAGCATCACCCCCAAAAACATGACATACGCCAACAGCGCCCACCAGCTGCCACGCCAACCCCACTTGGAACCCGGCAGAGAGGGACTGCCGTATGTCAGATTGCCCATCATGTCTAGAATGTATTGATCGATATTAACACAAATTCACTTAATAGAACACAGTAAGCAGGACTGTAAGCATGGAGCAAAGCTAAAACGAGAGACCATTTCAAAATCACTCAAGATCCTATCCCTACGAATCAAGCGCATCCTGATAACACGCGATCAAATCTTTGGCGTAATTTTCCTCATTGAGCGCCTGGCCTGCCTTCAGGCATCCCTCGACATGCAAATGGTGTAGCGACTTCGCCTCGGCAAATCGACGTCGGCATGCGTCCTCATCCTTGTGATTCTCAAAACATATTCCCGCCGAAAATCGATGCACCAGAAGCCCCGCCACGGTATTTTCAAGGGCGATTAAGGGCGTCCCCAATTCAAGGCCTCTGTAGGCGATTCCACTGCCCCTGCGGTGAGCGTAGGCCGACCAAAGATAGGCCGACTCCCGAATCGTAGTCTGAAGCTCAGCCTCGGAAAGATAACGGAACGACAGCTCAAGCGCTCCATTGCTACGAGCGGCAATATCCCTGAGCTCACTTTCAAGAGAGGCATCTTCACATTTGCCAGCGATCAGGCCATGGAACCCCACAGGTCCAAACACACTTAAGACACACCGGACAAACTCCCGGACTCCTTTTTCAAGAGAAACCTTCCCAGCAAACAGCACACGAGGTCGACGCTCTTGATGCGCAAGCGCGGGAATCGACGCGGGAATCGGCTCAAAAGTCGATTGGATGCGCATGCTCGTCCGCCATTCGGCAGGCAAAATAGAACGATCACCACATGGCGCCATGACCCGAGCGACAACTCGTCGCCGAAATAATAGACGGAGAAATGTCGAAGCCGACCATGCATCCAAGCGCGGGAAATTATGCAATGTCGCCACGGTCCTCACCGGAAGAGAACCACAAGATCTGAACATTGCCGCAGCCAAAGCCTTTTTTCCTCCGTCAGCAGTCAATAGATGAAGGATCTGCGCCCCGCATCTCCTCGCGACCTCATGTAACTCCAGCACCGTGCGAACCCGCCACCGGCTTTCGTCCACTTCAACATCCACTCCTGCTTTTTCCAAGCAACGCCGATGCAGGGCAAGATACCGCTCTGCGTGAGCAAAATTATTGGGCTGATGGAGCAAGACCTTCATTTCCTAATTAAATATTCAAAACTTATTTTCACCTAATCATGCATTTTACGAAGACCCCCGATATTTATCGCCTGGCGCCCATATGAGGCATGAAAGCATGGATCCGGTGATTTCTCCCTCCCCTCATTCCACACGCAAAGAAAGCTCCTTGCCTAACCATGCCTTTGACTCATTCGCCATAAATTTCATTCGATCTTGTATATGCTGCACCAGCGCATCGTTCGCGCCATCCACCTTCCACAGGTAGAAATCCTCACCGCCATCCAAAACATAGGAAACCTCCAAGTGGCCGAACAGCTCAAGCATCCGCATCGCCCGCCAGCCAGATGAATAGGCACGCAATGTCCTCTTGTATTTCATCGCGAAGATACATCCGTGGAACGAATCGGTCACCACAGCTCGTGCATCCGCGATAAGATTGAGCCATTCACCCGGATCAGCATCCGATACGACACGGTCGGCCCAAGGAACGCTCGCCACACGATCGTTCCTTATAAACCAAACCGGCATGTTTCCAAGTTCCTTTTTAATGGCATCGCAGTAGTCTTTCGCTCGATTCACGCCGCCCGCATCAAGTGCATAGACCACAATATAGTCTCCATTATCCCGCCGGACACGTATATCCGAAAAATCGTGCAAGAGCGTAGGATCACAAACCAACTGAGAGGCCACTCCTGCCGCTATATTCGCTACCATCTGCGAGGACATTTGATTGCGAACGCCAACCGACTGAAAACGTCGAATCAGTGAACTCGCTTTTCGCAGATGCCCCTCAGGCTGCTTCACTGCGCCGAAACAAGCCGCATAGGCGACAGGACGCGCCTTCGATGACTCCGACAGATAATCACAAAAATAAAACCCATCGAAGTCATGCATCCAATTTAGATTCCAAACCTGATCGCTGCCCACATATAGTATGTCATACGAGTCGCCCAGTTGCGCCAAACCGGACTTCTTCACTCGGCGAGACACGGGCAAATGCCGGCGACGGAAAGAATCAAACTTCAATCTACGGGGCATGTCCGTGAGACGAGCCCAGATTTTAGTCCGCCAGCCGCCGTTTCGAATACCTAGTCCACGGAAATAAGAAGCATCAGCGCGCAAATAGGAGGGCACATAATTCACAATCTCCGGCTCATGCCCAAGCGCCCTCAATGCGCACACCGACGCGTAAGCCTGCAACACCGCACCGTAGTTATAATTAAAATGAAAGGTAAGGATGCCAATTCGCATAACGCGCGATCTATTTTCTAATTTATTAAGTGCGACATCTGTCGTCCATGTGATTTCAGAATCGTTTTTCGGTAATTTAAATCACCAGAAGAAAGTTGATTGCAGCCGGCTATGCATCACCGCGCAAACCGAGGGATCGTCCCCCGTCCACCACCAGATTATGCCCGGTGATGAATCGGCCTCCGTCGCCAACAAGGTATGCCACCGCTTCTGCGATGTCTTCATGCGCACCGATTTCGCCCAAGACGTTTGACGAACGCTGCCACTTTACCTGATCCATATTCAAATCACCTCTGGGAATTTGCCCTGGTGAGACGGTGTTGATTCGAATGCCATGCGCCCCTAATTCCATCGCAGCCGCACGCACGAATCCGATGATCCCAGCCTTGGCGGCCGCATAACCGGAAAAGCGCGCCTTGCCACGCTCGCCAATCACGCTGCTAAGGCACACGATGCGCCCTCCTCCCCCCACATCGATCATCCGACGACTGGCTGCAGCCACGGCTTGGATGGCGGTTCGCAAATTGCTGGTGATGACATCATCAACCACAGGCATCGATTGTTGCCAAATAGGGGCGGCAGCACCTCGCTCAGACCCACCGGCGCTGCACACCAGAATATCCACGCGAGGCAGGCCCGAAAAGAACGCCGTAACCGCCGTATCATCGTGGAAATCGAGTGAAACCCCATGCACGTCGCCGCCTAGTCCGGCAGCTTCCTCGACCACAGTCGAAAGACGCGATTCGTCCCGTCCCAGCGCATACACCGTGGCACCGTCCACCGCAAGGCGATGGACGATGGCGCGCCCAAGCGCACCAGAACCGCCCGTCACCACCGCCAGTTTCCCGGCAAGCGGCTTGGGATCAGCTGCACCGAGCACATAGGTGCGAGTCGTTGCCGTCCGTGGTGCGAACTGAAGCAAGATATGCCTCATCTTGCGAACAACACGTCTCATCAGCGTTCCAATATTCATTGCTGTTTTCTTCTTAATATCATCCGAATCAGAGTCACCGCATCCATTGCTTCCCGACGTCCTCCCGGCAACAAAACCGCGACCACCAGAAATACCAATGAGCTCAGCGCCGCGCCAGTTCCTATCGCCAGCCAAGGCGAACTAAAGCCGGCCACATGGTAAAGCCCTACGGTCGCGACAAACCCGGCCAGCGCCGCGGTCACCAAGCGCATCCCATTGGCTCCGAATCGCACCGGATCCTGCCCAGCCGTTTTCCAGAGCCAGATAACGTTGATCGGCCAAGTAATCGCACGCCCCAGAGAGAATGCCCAGGCCACAGCTTCGACCGAATGAAAGGCTGCGACGACAACCAAGACAATCTGCAATGGTTTCGTAACCAAATTACTGATCAATAGCTGCTTGGATTGTTGCTCGATCAGATACGCCCAGTAGTTAGTCTGGCTCAACGCCTTGAAGGCACCGCCTATCGCCAGTATTTGCAGCAATACAATGGTCTGATTCCACTGTTCACCCAACAGTGTCGGCACCAAGTATTGCGCGGTGGCCGAAGTGACCAACAGCAGCCAGATTGCGCCACCGCATAGAGCCGTCTGCATACGCGCCAAGATTTCATCCCCGCGCCGCCCCTCGGTGATGGCGCGATTGACGGTAGGCACCACCACCTGCGTCAGCGGATTGAAAAACGACATCACCGACGACATAAACAACTGAAAAGCACGGTTGTATTGGCCCAGAGGACCCGCGCCCCACACCGCACCGAGCATGAGATTGTCGGTGTTGTCGGCGACGTAACCCAACAGGTTTGCTGCACCATTGGCCATGCCCGTGCGTAAAAGCGACATAGACCCGCTGCCCCGGCTCGGACGCTGCGGCAACCAGCGCGCGACAATCACGGACGAAACGAGGGAGACGGCAGCCACCGTTGCCGCCTGAATCACCAACGCCCAATAACCTGCTCCCAAGATGGCTCCTGCCACTCCAGTGCCCAACCCCGCAAGCCGTGCGGCCACCGTGATGACGGTAACTGCGGTGAATTGCATCTGGCGGGCCAGACGCACTCTATATTGCGCCTGCAGCCCGTTGATGATGAGGACACCCGCCATCGCCGGAGCGATCGATCCCAGCCTCGGCTGGTCGTAGAGTTCAACGATAAGCGGCGTGGCGAGCAACAGCAGAACGGCGACCGTGGTGCTAAGTGCCGCAGTCACCCAAAATACATTGGACGCCTGCTGCTCCGACAAGTTTCTGGCCTGCAAGGCGGCGGTCGGCATGCCGAAATCTCGTATCAACTCACCGATGCCCAAGAACACCGTCAGCATGGCGAAAATGCCGAAATCGTCCGGGCTGAGCAGCCGTGCGAGCACCACCGACCCAATGAACTGAATTACCAGCTGGGCAGCCTGCCCGGCCAGCGCCACCGCGCCGCCTTTGGCTCCTCGCGTCAATGTGTTTGACGACGGGTGTTCTATTGAACTCATCGAATCAAAAGCGCCTCAACGCAAAATCCGCTTGGCGGTGTCAAGGAGGCCAACCTTATCCAGCGTTTGCTTGACGAGCGTCTTGAGCCTCCTCTGAGGTGAAGCCCCCAAGGGATCATCGCTGATTTTGCCGTAGAACGCCTTCATCTGTTCAATATCAGAGGTTTTCTCAGTGAAAACTTCCAATACCATCGCCTGATTCACACCTTCGTCCGTGAAGGTGACAAGCGCCGCATCGAGTTCATCAAAATTTGTGGCCGATATGTAACGAATGCCGAGCGACTCGACCCAACCACGAACGCTGGTGTGATGCGTAGCGGAAACATGTTTTCCGATCTGCGGAGAGGACCCCAACGGCGCATGCATAATTGCCCCTCCATCATTGTTGAACACGACCACACGCAGATTCTCGGGCCGGTGACGGATCCACAATGAGTTCATATCATAAAAAAACGAAAGATCGCCGATGATTAGAAAGTTCAAGCGATCGCTCGCAGCTGCATAGCCGACAGCGGCAGACATTGAGCCGTCTATGCCGTTGACACCTCGATTGGCAAACACCCGAACGGAAGGGTCGATATCATAAAACTGGACCATCCGTATCGGTGCACTGTTGGCGATATGCAGCACGCTGCCATTCGGCAGATGAGCGAGGAACCGTCCGATGGTCGCTGCCTCACCATAAGTAAGGGGAAACTCCGGCAAACGCTCAACGAGCGACAAGGCAGCTTTGCGGTAGCCATGTTCCGAAACGGAGCCGGATGCGGCCTTGGCAGCTTCACGGAAAAACTGCTCGGGCGACATTTGAAATACATCCGTAAGCCGGCGGAACGGATCGGAAACCTCTCCATCTTCGCTCACTCGCCAGTGCTCAATTTTGGAATCACGAAACAGTGAGTTCACATTGCCTTGGAACACAATATTCCCAAAGACGGTGATGACGATATCCGGTTGCATGGCTGCCGTTTGTGCCGCGGGAAGGTGCAAATACAATAGTGGCAGTCTCACTCGACTGACGTGATCAAGATTCGAAAGGTGATCGGCCAGCGTGAGCACATCGAATGCCTGAGTGAAGGCATCAAAGGCGGCCAATAATTCAGCCGAGGGCGGCGAGCTTTGTCCCCAAATCACTTGCACACGTTTGTCTTGAAGCCGCCGAGCTATCGCAGCCCAATCCGGCGCAGTGGGGACATGGCGATGCCGCTGAATAAGACGAGACTTCGGCAGTTCTTCTGTTTCAAAGTTTTTTACCGTATGGCTGAAGATGGGGATGTTGATCTGAACTGGCCCCCCTCCATTGGCCGTGAGCGCGTCCAGCGCCTCGTTGAGGACACGGTTAACAAACCAACGATCTAGTTTGTTATTAACGGGTTTGAGCAGGGCCACATACCGGGTGAAATCCCGGAACATATTCGTCTGCGGGAACATTTGATCTTCCATCTGCCCCAGCAACTCCGGCAGGCGATCCGGCGTGAGAACGCACAGGGGAAGTTTCTGGTAATACGCTTCGACCACGGCCGAGCCGAAGTTGATCGAAGCCGTGCCGGAGGTGCAAAGAGTGGCCACCGGCGCGCCAATGGATTGAATCAACCCCAACGCAAAGAATCCCGCCGACCGCTCATCTACAACCGAATAGAGAGTGAAGTCCTTGTCGTGCTCGAGACTCTTCGTGATCGGGTAATGTCGACTCCCCGGAGCGATTACGACGTGACGGACGTTGTAGGCTTTAAGGAGCGCCAACAGTTCCTGAATGAGTGGATCGTCGGAATACATGTTATAAATCAGTAATTAATAAACTGCTCTCGGGCTGGCATCGGGGTTACTTGCCGATGCCGCAGGCGCGGAAGCCGATGGCGCGGAGCTTGGCGAGGTCGATGATGTTGCGGCCGTCAAAGATGAAGGCGGGCTTGGGCATGCCGGCGTAGATCTTCTCGTAGTCGAGGGTCTTGAACTCGTCCCATTCGGTCACGATCGCGATGGCGTGCGCACCGGCGCAGGCTTCGTAAGCGGTTTTCGCCACAGAGAGACGCGGGCTGGGCGACACGCCTTTGCCGCAGACGTCGGCGATGATCTCGTCGGCCGGCACCTTCGGGTCGTAAACGACGACATTGGCGTGCTCGGTGAGCAGGTCGCGGCAGACGTTGATCGCGGCGGATTCGCGCGTGTCGTTGGTGTCTTTCTTGAAGGCAAAACCGAGCACCGCGATGCGCTTGTCGGCGACGGTGTTGAAGAGGCTGCGCACGATCTTCGCGGCGAAGCGGCGCTTCTGCCAGTCGTTGATCTTGATCACGCCCTCCCAATAGGTGGCGACCTCGGGCAACCCGAAGTGCTCGCAGAGGTAGACGAGGTTGAGCACGTCTTTCTGGAAGCAGGANCCGCCAAAGCCGACGGAAGCCTTGAGGAATTTCGGTCCGATGCGGCTGTCCTTGCCGATCGCGTTGGCGACCTCGTCCACATCCGCCTCGGTCGCTTCGCAGAGCGCGGAGATGGCGTTGATCGAGCTGATGCGCTGCGCGAGGAAGGCGTTGGCGACGAGCTTCGAGAGTTCGGAGGACCAAAGGTTGGTCGTGATGATGCGTTCGCGCGGCACCCAGCGCGCGTAGACGGAAGCGAGCGTCTCGATCGCGGCCTCGCCCTCGGGCGTGCGTTCGCCGCCGATCAACACGCGGTCGGGCTTTTCCAAATCGGCGACCGCGGTGCCCTCGGCGAGGAACTCGGGGTTGGACAACACCTGACACTTCGCGGTGCCCGGATAGGCGGCGAGGATCTCCTGGATCGTGCTCGCGGTCCTCACCGGGATGGTCGACTTCTCGACGATGATCTTCGGGGTCTTCGCAACCTCCGCGATGGTGCGCGCCACCGATTCGATGTAACGCAGATCGGCCGCGCGACCGGCGCCCACGCCGTAGGTCTTCGTCGGCGTGTTGACCGACACAAACACGATGTCGGCCTCCGCGATCGCTCCCTTCACGTCCGTGGAGAAAAACAGGTTCCGCCCGCGCGCCTCGCGCACCACCTCATCCAAACCCGGCTCGTAAACCGGCAGCACGTCCGAGTTCCACGCGGCGATCCGCCGCTCGTTCAAATCCACCACCGTCACTTGGATGTCCGGCGCCTTCCGCGCGATCATCGACATGGTGGGTCCGCCAACGTAACCGGCGCCAACGCAGCAAATCTTAAGAGAGGGAGAGGTCGTCGACATAGATATGTTCCTGATAAAATTAAGGATAAACGAGAAAGGCGTGTTCAGAGCTGAGTCTTGAAATACGCGATGGTGCGTTTGAGGCCCTCCTCGAGCGGGATGGAGGGTTCCCAGCCGAGGTGTTTTTTGGCCAGCGTGATGTCGGGGCGGCGCTGCTTGGGGTCGTCGCCGG
>Ga0065721_10052839_pt1 | contig 11049 bp, 6 predicted proteins | sample Mesricmetagenome_FD_59108 | JGI IMG/M metagenome (GOLD analysis project Ga0065721, IMG submission 59108) | Mesophilic microbial community from rice straw/compost enrichment Sample: eDNA_1 v2 (version 2) | ecosystem: Engineered > Solid waste > Grass > Composting > Bioreactor | place: USA: Davis...
CCCCGTCGATCGCGGCGAACGACCTCGTCGTGCTCGAGGACGACCTCGACCTGTTCGCGGCGCAGAACGTCATCCCGCTGCTCAACGCCGACGTGCTGACCGACGAGCTCGCGGCCCTCCTCGACGAGGTGTCGGCGCTCATCACGACCGACGTGCTCCTCGAGCTCAACGGCGAGATGGCGTCGGATGCGAAGCCGTCGGCGGCGCAGGTCGCGACGGCGTGGCTCACCGAGGTCGGCTTGCTGTAACCCCCGTCGCGGGTTCGGGCGTCGCGTGCGCCCGGACCCGCGGTCAGGCCGGGATCGCGAGGATCGCCGCCGAGGTGAGCGCGAGGGCGAGCCCGATCCACTGCACGGGCGCGATCCGCTCGCGCAGCACGAGGGCTGCGAGCGCGATCGTGCCCGCCGGGTAGAGGGCGGCGAGCACACTCATGACGGTGAGGTCGCCCATCCGGAGCCCCGTGAGGATGAGCACGTTGGCGACGGCGTCCGCGACGCCGCACGCGACGATCACCGGCAGCGCCCCGCGCAGCCCCGGGAACGCGCCGCCCTCGCGTCCGCGCGCACGCAGGGCGAGCACCGCGACGACGACGAGCAGGATCACGCCGCTCACGCCGCGGTTGCCGACGAGCGGATAGAGGCCCGACTCGTCGGGCGCCCGGTCGACGAGGATGAAGAACGCGCCGATGAGCAGTCCCGAGCCGACGGCGTAGAGGATGCCGCGCGGCCGGGGACGCACGGCCCCCTTCTCGGGCACGAATCCGACGAGCACGATCGCGACGAGCACTCCGCCGAGGGCGAGGTACCCCCACCACGGCAGCCGCTCGCCGCCGAGGAGTCCCCACGTCATCGGCACGAGCGCGGAGAGCACGGCGGTGAGCGGCGAGAGGATGCTCATCGGCCCGATCGCGAGCGCGGCGTAGAGCAGGAAGATCGCGGCGGCACCGGTGACGCCGCTCAGGCCGCCCCAGAGGAACGCCTCCGCCGACGCCTCTCCCGGACCGAGGAGCGCGAACGGCAGCAGCACGAGCAATCCGACGACGGCCGCGAGCGCGGTCACGACGACGGGGGCGGTGCGTTTCGCCCCGAGGCCCCCGAAGAAGTCGGCGACGCCGTAGGTGACGGCGCTCGCCAATCCCACGACGATCGCCAGCACGGCATCCACGGTATCCGGCGGCGGAGCGGTGAACGCCCGCCGAACTCCTCGCGCCGCGTTTGGCGGATCGGCCGTGTCGTGCTTATCGTGAGGCCACACCCCCCGAACGGGGGTGGGCGACCCGAACGCCACTCCCGCCTCGAACAACGGAGCACAACTTGTCGGGTCACCGTCTCGTCCGTCTCGCCGTCGCCGGAGTCGCCGCCGGCGCTCTCGCACTCGTCGGGATCACCCCCGCCCACGCCGCTGATCCGATCGCGATCGCCGACGTGCAGGGCATCGGCCCCGAGGCCGTCGGCCTCGGCTCGACCGTCACGGTCGAGGGCGTCATCACCGGCTACTACGCCGCACCGAGCAACTATCGCGGCTATTACCTCCAGACAGTGGGCTCCGGCGGGTCGGGCGAGGATGCCACCCCCGGGGCGTCGGACGGCATCTTCGTCTTCTTCGGGTCGAACGACCCCGGCCGGGCGATCGGCGACCTCGTGCGCGTCACCGGAACCGTCGCCGAGTTCCAGGGTCAGTCGCAGCTCTCGGCGACCGTCGCGGCGAACCACGAACTGCTCGCGGCCGACCAGCCGCTCCCCGACCCCGTTCCGCTGCCCGACAGTGTCGTCGGCGCGGAGCGGGAGGCCCTCGAGGGGATGCTCGTCGCGCCGACGGGCACCTACTCGCTCATCTCGACGCACCAGGCGTTCAACTTCGGCACCCTCTGGCTCGGTGCGGGCGGGATGCAGACGCAGCCCACCGAGGTCGCCGACGCCGGCAGCGCCGACGCGCAGGCGGTCGCGGTCGCCAATGCCGCCCGCCGCCTGCTCCTGGATGACGGCTACAGCATCCAGGTCACCAACGCCGCGCACGTGGGCGAGCAGCCGTACCTGACGCGCGACGATGTCGTGCGCGTCGGCGACGCGTTCGTGCCGTCGGAGCGGCCCTACGTGCTCGGCTTCGGATTCGACGACTGGCGGCTCCAGCCGCAGCTGCCGATCACCGACGCGAGCCCCGCGGAGTTCAAGCCGTCGTGGACGACGCAGAACCCGCGTCCCGCGAGCGCGCCCGGGGTCGGCGGCGACGCCGTCTTCGCGTCGTTCAACACCCTCAACTTCTTCACGACGATCGCGACGTCGACCAACGGCGCGCGCGGCGCCCGCACGCCCGCGCAGTACGACATCCAGCTCTCCAAGCTGGTCGCGGCGATCACGGGACTCGGGGCCGACGTCGTCGCGCTGCAGGAACTCGAGAACGACGTAGAGTTCGGCCAGCCCGTCGACACGACGATCGCCGCCCTCGTCGCGGCGCTCAACGCCGCCGAGGGTGCCGACACGTGGGACTACGTGCCCACCCCCGACGCCCTCGCGGAGCCGGGCGCGAACGACGTCATCACGACGGGCATCATCTTCAAGCCCGCCGCGGTCACCCCGGTCGGCGACAGCTTCGCGGATGTCGACCCGGTCTGGGCGGACGCGCGCGTGCCGATCGGCCAGACGTTCGAGGTCGGATCGCGCGTCGTCACGGTGATCGCGAACCACTTCAAGTCGAAGAGCCCGCCGGAGGACGACCCCGACGCCCCGGAGCCGACGGACGGGCAGGGCTTCTTCAACGAGCTGCGCGTCGCGCAGGCCGAGCGGCTCATCGCCCTCACGGCGGAACTCGCGGCCGACCCCGAGAAGGGCGACGACGTGCTCCTGCTCGGCGACTTCAACTCCTACAGCGAGGAGGACCCGATCCAGGCGTTCGAGTCCGCGGGCTTCGTCGACCTCGGCACGGCCCTCGCGCCGGATGAGGAGACCTACACGTTCGACGGGCAGCTCGGGTCGCTCGACCACTCGCTCGCGTCGGCCTCGCTCGCCTCGGCGGTGACGGGGTACGGGGTGTGGAGCATCAACTCCGCCGAGTGGGGCGACCGCGGCTACGCGTTCGGCGCGACCGAGGCGGGCACGCCGTTCCGGTCGAGCGACCACGACCCCGTCGTCATCGGCATCAGCGGCGACGCGGAACCGGTCGTCGTCGACCTGCTCACGATCAACGACTTCCACGGCCGCCTCGAGTCCGCCCCGCCCGTCGCCGGCGCGGCGGTGCTCGGCGGCATGGTCGACTGGTACGAGGCCCGCAACCCGAACACGATCTTCGCGGCCGCGGGCGACCTCGTGGGAGCCTCGACGTTCACGTCGTTCATCCAGGAGGACCAGCCGACGATCGACGCGCTCAACGCGATCGGCCTCGACGTCTCCGCGTTCGGCAACCACGAGTTCGACCAGGGCCGCGACGACGTCGACGAGCGCATCGTGCCCGAGGCCGACTGGATCTACCTCGCCGCGAACCTCTACGACGAGGCGACGGGCGACCCCGCCTATCCGGGCTACGAGGTCATCGAGACGGGTGGCGTGTCGATCGGCTTCGTCGGCGCGGTCACCGAGGAACTCAAGTCGCTCGTGAGCCCCGACGGCGTCGCGAGCCTCCAGGTGCGCGAGATCGTGCCCGAGATCAACCGCGTCGCCGCCGACCTCTCCGACGGCGACCCCGACAACGGCGAGGCGGATGTCGTCATCCTGCTCATCCACGAGGGGTCGACGGCCGCGACGCTCGAGGCCGTCACCGACCCGGAGACGGCGTTCGGGCGCATCGTGACCGAGGCGAGCGCCGACATCGACGGCATCGTGTCGGGTCACACGCACCTGCAGTACGACGTCGACGTGCCGATCCCCGGCACCGATCGCACGCGCCCCGTCATCATGTCGGGCGAGTACGGCATCGCCTACGGCCACACGACGATCGCCGTCGACCCGGCCACGGGGGAGCTGCTGTCGATCGACTCCGAGGTGCTGCCGCTCATCCGCGCCGAGGATCCGTTCGCGCCCGACCCGGTCGTCGCCGAGATCGTCGCCGACGCCGTCGCCGTCGCGAACGAGCTCGGGAGCGTGTCGCTCGGATCCGTCGCGACCGACATCACGCGCGGCGTGCAGTCGAACGGCACCACCGAGAACCGCGGCGCCGAGTCGACCATCGGCAACCTCATCGCCGACGCCCAACTCGCCGCGACGCGGGATCTCGGCACCGAGCTCGCGCTCATGAACCCGGGCGGCATCCGCCAGGATCTGCTCGTCGCGTCGTCGGGACCGAACGATCCGGACGGCAACGTCACGTATCGCGAGGCCGCGAACGTGCAGCCGTTCGCGAACACGCTCGTCACGTTCGAGCTCACGGGCGCGCAGTTGCGGCAGGTGCTCGAGGAGCAGTGGCAGCCCGAGGGCGCGACGCGGCCGTTCCTCAAGCTCGGGGTGTCCGACGGCTTCGAGTACTCCTACGACCCGACCGCTCCCGCGGGTTCGCGCATCGGGGCGATGTTCCTCGACGGGGAGCTCGTGACCGACGGCCGGGAGATCAAGGTCGTCGCCAACTCGTTTCTCGCGGCGGGCGGCGACAACTTCTTCACCCTCGCGGAGGGCTCGAAGAAGGCGGACTCGGGTCGCATCGACCTCACGGCGTTCGTCGACTACATCGGCGCCAACACCCCGGTCGAGCCCGACCTCGCCCAGCGCGCGATCGGCGTGCGGCTCTCGGCTCCCGCCGCGCCCGAGGGCTACGCGCCTGGCGAGCAGGTGACCGCGACCCTCTCGTCGCTGCTGTTCACGAAGGCGGGGCCGACGTCGGGCGAGGCGGCCGCGCTCCTGGATGACGAGGTGCTCGGCACGGGCGAGGTGTCGTTCGCGATCACCGACGCCTTCGACGAGCAGGGTGCCGCCGAGATCACCTTCACGATCCCCGCGGACGCCTCCGGCGAGCAGCTGCTCACGATCACGGGGCCTGGCGGCACCGAGATCCCCGTGCCGATCACGGTGCAGGAGCCCGTCGCACAGGAGCCGGTCGACACGTGGGCGCTCGCCTGGCCCGACAAGCTGCTCGTCAAGAAGGGCTCGAGCGTCGACGTCACGGTGCTCGTCGTGACCGAGGACCGCTCGCCGGCGGTCGGGAGCGTCACCCTCCTCGACGGGCGTAAGCCGCTCGGCACCGTCGAGCTGACGGCCGCCGACCGGGGTCGCGTCGAGGTGCCGACCGGCGCGCTCGGCCGCGGCATCCACCTCATCACGGTGCGGTTCGACGGCGCGGAGCCCTACGAGTCGACGCGCACGGCGACCGTCGTGCTCGTCTACTGAGCCCACCCCATCCCCGACGGCCGGCCCGGCATCCCCAGGCCGGCCGCCGGGTCGGGGGCGCGACATAGGGTGAATGCCATGCCCTCCGCGACCGAGACCCCGCTCGAGGTCCTGCGGCGCGTCTTCGGCTACGCCGACTTCCGCGGGCAGCAGGCCGCCATCATCGACCGGCTCGTCGGGGGCGGCGACGCGCTCGTGCTCATGCCCACGGGCGGCGGCAAGTCGCTGTGCTACCAGATCCCCGCCCTCGTGCGGTCGGGCACGGGCGTCGTGGTGTCGCCGCTCATCGCTCTCATGCAAGACCAGGTGGATGCCCTCTCCGCCGTCGGCGTGCGCGCGGCGTTCCTCAACTCGACGCAAGACCCGGCCGAGCGCCACCGCGTCGAGTCGGCGCTCCTCGCCGGCGAGATCGACCTGCTCTACCTCGCGCCCGAGCGGCTCAAGCTGCAGCAGACGCTCGCGCTCCTCGACCGCGTCGACGTCGCGCTGTTCGCGATCGACGAGGCGCACTGCGTGTCGCAGTGGGGTCACGACTTCCGGCCCGACTACCTCGCCCTCTCGGTGCTGCACGAGCGCTGGCCGGCCGTGCCGCGCATCGCGCTCACGGCGACGGCGACGGAGGCGACGCGCCGCGAGATCGCGGAGCGGCTCGACCTGCGCGACGCCGAATGGTTCGTGTCGTCGTTCGACCGGCCCAACATCCAGTACCGCATCGAGCCGAAGAACCAGCCGCTGTCGCAGTTGCTGTCGCTCATCCGCACCGAGCACCCGGGCGACGCGGGCATCGTCTACTGCCTGTCGCGCGCGAGCGTCGAGAAGACCGCCGACGCGCTCGTCGCCGAGGGCATCCCGGCGCTGCCGTACCACGCCGGCCTCGACGCCCAGACTCGCGCGCGCAACCAGGCGCGGTTCCTGCGCGAAGACGGGGTCGTCATGGTCGCGACGATCGCGTTCGGCATGGGCATCGACAAGCCCGACGTGCGCTTCGTCGCCCACCTCGACCTGCCGAAGAGCGTCGAGGGCTACTACCAGGAGACGGGGCGCGCCGGTCGCGACGGGCTGCCGTCGACGGCGTGGCTCGCCTACGGCCTGCAAGACGTCGTGCAGCAGCGTCGCATGATCGACGACGGCGAGGGCGACCGCGCGCACAAGCAGCGCATGGGGCAGCACCTGGATGCGATGCTCGCCCTCTGCGAGACCGTCACCTGCCGGCGACAGCAGCTGCTGAACTACTTCGGCCAGTCGAGCGCGCCGTGCGGCAACTGCGACACGTGCCTCTCGCCGCCCGAGGCGTTCGACGGCACGGTGCCCGCCCAGAAGCTGCTGTCGACCGTCGTGCGGCTGCAGCGGGAGCGCAACCAGCGCTTCGGCGCGGGGCAGCTCATCGACATCCTGCTCGGCCGCGAGACCGACCGGGTGCGCCAGCATCGGCACGACGAGCTGCGCACCTTCGGCATCGGCACCGAGCTCACCGAGCAGGAGTGGCGGGGCGTCGTGCGGCAGTTGCTCGCGCAGGGGCTGCTCGCCGTGCAGGGCGAGTACGGCACGCTCGGGCTCACGCCCGCGGCCGGCTCGGTGCTCGACGGCTCGCGGCAGGTCATGCTGCGGCGCGAGCCGGAGCGCAGGACGCGCACGGCGAAGCGGTCGGCCGGGGTCGAGCTGCCCGAGGGCTCGCGCGACCTGTTCGAGAAGCTGCGCGAGTGGCGCGCGGGCGTCGCGCGGGAGCAGGGCGTTCCCGCTTACATCGTGTTCGGCGACGCGACCCTGCGGGGCATCGCGGTGACGCGCCCCGGCTCCCTCGCGGAGCTCGCGACGATCAGCGGCGTCGGCGAGAAGAAGCTCGAGGCCTACGGCGACGGCGTGCTCGAGGTGGTCGCGGCGGCGGAGGGTGCGGCCGCGTGAGCGTGACGCTCCGCACCGAGCGGCTCGTGTTGCGGGAGTGGCGGGAGGCCGACCGTGACGCGTGGGCGGCGATGAGCGCCGACCCCGAGGTGATGGAGTTCTTCCCCGCGACGCTCGACCGCGTGGCGGCGGATGCCGTGTTCGACCGCATCGCCGCGTCGCTCGAGGAGCGCGGGTGGGGGCTCTGGGCGGTCGAGGCCGACGGCGCGTTCGTGGGGTTCACGGGGCTGCAGCCGGTGCCGTTCGAGGCGGCGTTCACGCCCGCGATCGAGATCGGGTGGCGGCTCGCCCGTTCCGCGTGGGGGAGAGGGTTCGCGACGGAGGCGGCGCGGGCATCCCTCGACTACGCCTGGCGGGAGCTCGCGCTCGACGAGGTCGTCGCGATGGCGGTGCCGGCGAACCGGCGCTCGCTCGCCGTCATGCGCAAGCTCGGCATGACGCACGACCCGGCCGACGACTTCGACCACCCGCGGCTCGCGGACGGGCCGCTGCGGCGCCACATGCTGTTTCGCGTCGCGCGGCGCGGGTAGCGTTTCCCGCATGACCTTCAACGACGACGCCAACATCCGCGGCGGACGCGTCTCGCGCCGCGGCCGCAACGCCGCGATCGGAGCGGGCGGCGGGGGCATCGTCGTCATCGCGCTGCTCGTCGTCTCGCAGCTCGTCGGGGTGGACCTCACGGGCCTCGCCCCGATGCTCGGCGGCGACGGCGGCACGGGGGGCCAGGTCGAGGAGACCCCCCTCGCCGAATGCGAGACCGGCGAGGACGCGAACGAGAACGTCGACTGTCGCATGCAGGGCGCCGCGACGTCGCTCGACCTCTACTGGGAGACGCAGGTCGACGGCTACGTGCAGCCGCAGATGGTGCTCTTCGGCGGCTCCGTCTCGACCGGATGCGGGAACGCCACGAGCGCGGTGGGCCCGTTCTACTGCCCGCCCGACCAGACGGTCTACATCGACACGTCGTTCTTCGACCAGTTGCGCAGCCAGTTCGGCGCGAGCGGCGGCAACCTCGCGCAGATGTACATCGTCGCCCACGAGTGGGGGCACCACATCCAGAACATCGTCGGCACGATGAACGGGCTCAACCTGCAGGACTCCGGCCCGACCTCCGACGGGGTGCGCCTCGAGCTGCAGGCCGACTGCTACGCGGGCGCCTGGGTTGCTGCGGCGAGCGACACCGAGGACGCGAGCGGCGTCGCCCTGCTGCGTGAGCCGACGGATGCCGAGATCCGGGATGCGCTCGACGCGGCGAACGTCGTCGGCGACGACTACATCCAGGAGAACCTCGGCAACGGGCAGGTGAACCCCGAAACCTGGACGCACGGCTCGAGCGAGCAGCGGCAGGCGTGGTTCCGCACCGGCTACTCGCGCGGGGTCGGCGCGTGCGACACCTTCTCGACGAACAGCCTGTAGAACCCTCTGAACGCGAGGGCCGCTGGTTGTAGATCGCCTACAACCTCGGCGGGCCACGTCGTCGCCGCGGATTGTGGGCGTCGACGACGATTTCGCCGCCGCGCCGCGACCGGACGTACCGTGCTGGCATGACCGATCTCGTGGACCGCACCGACGTCGCCGCCGACGACGCGCACGTGGACGTCGCCGCCCTCGGCGAACTGCTGCTCGGACGTTGGAAGGACATCCGCCTCCAGTCGCGCGAGCTCATGAAGCGCGAGGAGTTCCACCGCATCCCGGGCCAGACCATGGAGGCGCACCGCGAGCGCGTGCTCGGCCAGCTCAAGCGCCTCGTCGAGGAGGGCACCGTGCTGCGGGCGTTCCCCGAGAAGCTCGGCGGCTTCGACGACCACGGCGGCAACCTCGCCCAGTTCGAGGAGCTCGTCATCGGCGACGCCTCGATGCAGATCAAGTCGGGCGTGCAGTGGGGCCTCTTCGCCGCGGCGATCATGCACCTCGGCACCGAGTACCACCACGAGAAGTTCCTCCCCGGCGCGATGAGCCTCGCCGTTCCGGGCGCGTTCGCGATGACCGAGACCGGTCACGGGTCGGATGTCGCCGCCATCGGCACGACCGCGACCTACGATCCCGACACCGACGAGTTCGTGATCGACACCCCGTTCCGCGCGGCGTGGAAGGACTACCTCGGCAACGCCGCCCTGCACGGGCAGGCCGCGGTCGTCTTCGCGCAGCTCATCGTGAAGGGCATCAACCACGGCGTGCACGCGCTCTACGTGCCGATCCGCGACGGCGACCAGTTCCTCCCCGGCATCGGTGGCGACGACGACGGCGTCAAGGGCGGGCTCAACGGCATCGACAACGGCCGCCTGCACTTCTCCGGCGTGCGCGTGCCGCGCACCAACCTGCTCAACCGCTACGGCGACGTCGACGAGAACGGCGTCTACAGCTCGCCGATCGCGAGCCCCGGCCGCCGCTTCTTCACGATGATCGGCACGCTCGTGCAGGGCCGCGTGTCGCTCGACGGCGCCGCGACGGTCGCGAGCAAGCTCGCGCTCACGATCGCGATCACCTACGCGACGCAGCGTCGGCAGTTCGCCGGTCACGACGAGAACGAGGTCGTGCTGCTCGACTACCAGCGCCACCAGCGCCGCCTGCTGACGCGCCTCGCGACCACCTACGCGATGTCGTTCTCGCACGAGCGCCTGCTCGAGAAGTTCCACGACGTCTTCAAGGCGGGCCCGAACGCGACCGACGAGGACCGCCAGGAGCTCGAGACCCTCGCGGCGGCGCTCAAGTCGTTCTCGACCTGGTCGGCGCTCGACATCCTCCAGGAGAGCCGTGAGGCGTGCGGCGGATCCGGCTTCCTCGCGGAGAACCGCTTCACGCAGCTGCGCCAGGACCTCGACATCTACGTGACGTTCGAGGGCGACAACAACGTGCTGCTCCAGCTCGTCGCGAAGCGCCTGCTCGCCGACTACGCGAAGCAGTTCAAGGGCGCGGATGCCGCCGCGATCGCCGGCTTCGTCGCCGGCCAGGTGGGGGAGGTCGCCGTCAACCGCTCGGGCCTGCGTGCCTTCGGTCAGAGCATCGTCGACTTCGGGTCCCGTGCCCGCTCGATCGGCTACGTGCGCGGTGCCGACGCCCAGCGGCAGCTGCTCACCGACCGCGTGCACACGATGGTCGCCGATATCGCCGGGCGCCTGAAGGAGGCCGCGAAGCTCAAGCCCGCCGAGGCCGCCGCGCTCTTCAACGCCAACCAGGACGAGCTCATCGAGGCCGCCTACGCGCACGCCGAGCTGCTCGAGTGGGAGGCGTTCACGGATGCCGTCGACGGAATCCAGCACGCCGGCACCAAGCAGGTGCTCACCTGGCTGCGCGACCTCTTCGGGTTCTCGCTCATCGAGAAGCACCTCGCCTGGTACCTCGTGAACGGCCGCCTCTCGACGGCGCGCGCGGCGGCGATCACCGACTACATCGACGACCGTCTGCTGCCGCGCCTGCGCGCGCACGCCCTCGACCTCGTCGACGCGTTCGGGTTCGCGCCGGAGCACCTCCGGGCCCCGATCGCGTCGAGCGCCGAGCAGGAGCGTCAGGACGAGGCCCGCGCCTACTACGCCGACCTCACGGCGTCGGGTAAGGCGCCCGTCGAGGAGAAGTCCGCGAAGCGCTGACCTCGGTGCCCGAGTAGCGCCGCCGCCCCTCGGCGGTCGAGTAGCGCCGCCGCCCCTCGGCGGTCGAGTAGCGCCGCCGCCCCTCGGTGGTCGAGTAGCGCCGCAGGCGCGTGTCGAGACCCGGCTACGACGGCAGCGCGGCGACGACGAGCCGCGCGAGGTCGTCGGGCCGCGTGAACATGGGCCAGTGGCCCGTGGGCAGCTCGACGATCTCGGCGTCGCGGATGCGCCCGAGCTCGGCGACGTAGGGG
>Ga0065721_10006234_pt1 | contig 11046 bp, 9 predicted proteins | sample Mesricmetagenome_FD_59108 | JGI IMG/M metagenome (GOLD analysis project Ga0065721, IMG submission 59108) | Mesophilic microbial community from rice straw/compost enrichment Sample: eDNA_1 v2 (version 2) | ecosystem: Engineered > Solid waste > Grass > Composting > Bioreactor | place: USA: Davis...
CATGCGTGGAAAGCCCTGCCGTAGCAGCGGTAGCCGGTCTCACGCCGCCCTCGTTAAGAATCAACACGCCACAAGCCGGCTGTCTCCTGGCCGCACTTGGCCAAGGCATTGGAAGTCGGCGCTAGGGTACCTGCCTGATTGAGCGCTCAGCAGGCACTTACGAGTTGAGCCGCCAGATGGTGAAGTTCAGCACGCCGGCGAACGTAACCCAGGCGATGTAGGGCAACATCAGCACCGCGGCCAGCTTGGACCGGCGATAATAGGCCAGGGCAGTGGCCGCAATCGCTAACCACAACACGATCAGTTCCAGCACTGCCCAGCCGGGACGCTGGAGGCCAAAGAAGATCCAAGACCAAGCGACGTTCAGCACGAGTTGAGTTGCGAACAAAGTGAGCGGCACGCTGGCGGCGCGTGCTCCAGCCTGTCGCCATACCAACCACGCGGCGATGGCCATCAGCAAGTACAGCACGGTCCAAACGGGGCCGAATAGCCAAGCCGGCGGCTGCCAAGACGGCTTTTCCAGCGTCTCGTACCAGCCATCGATGGCCGGTCCAGTCACAATCCCGCCGATTGCCGCCGCGGCAAAGCAGATGATCAGAAACACGGCCAGACCGCCGGCCTGAGCGCCGGGCGACAATACTGATGGGGCGCGAGACACGTCCGACATTCAATCCAAACCTCCTCACCAAGGCGCGGCGCAGTCCCGACAGGTTCTTCGCTGATTAACAAGACAGGCCGCTGGTCCGTCTCCAACAGCAATTTAAATGCCTACTGGAGGATCGAGCTGCAATTTGGATCGCGGTGTGGGACCAGAAAGCAAATGTGCAAAGCACCTTCAAGGCCGCTGACGGCATTGGACATCAGACCGCTCCATTGCCGCCCACCCTCCACGGATGGCATGGCCGAACGGTGTGATCTTGAAAAGCTGAAATGAGCGACGCAGCGTGCCGGAAATTCGCACTGTCAGTCGCCCGATGTGTGCACGCGGATACGCCCAGCAGCGGCTTCGGTGACGGCCGTGGCGAGATACCGGAGAACGACGACAGAGCAGGCGATCTGCCTTGCCCTGTTGTGTTATTCGATTTGTTCGATGAGTGACGCGATGGCTTTGGTTAATTCAAGCGGATCCACTGGCTTGGACACATGCAACTGGTATCCAGCCTGCAGGGCACGGCGGCGATCCTCGGGGCCTGCGAATCCCGTAACTGCAATTGCTGGCAGTTGAGCAGCACCCAAGCCTTCGCGGAGTTTGCGGATCAGCTCGAACCCATCCCCGCCAGGCATCCCGATATCGCTGACCAGCACTTGCGGCTGAAAGCTCTCAATCAACTCCAGTGCCTCGATCAAGCTGGCGGCCTCTGTTGTCACAGCGCCGCAATCGGTCAGAACTCGCGAGAGCATCTTCCGCGAGTCCGTATTATCGTCGACGACCAGGATACGGGCAGCGTCAAAACGAACGGCGTCGTTCGAACTCTCGTCGATCGTCGTGGCCGGCTGGTCGACAACTTCGCGCTCGGTTGCAGGCTGCTCAGCAGGCGTAAGCGGAATGGTGACAATCAACGTGGCCCCCGTGCCAGGCCCTTCGCTTTCGGCACGAATTGTCCCGCCGTGCAACTCCACCAGTTGTTTGGCGATTGCCAATCCGAGCCCTAAGCCACCGTGCTGTCGCGTCGTCGAGCCATCGGCTTGGAGAAAACGGTCGAAAATTCGCGGCAGCAATTCAGGACTGATTCCCTGCCCCGTATCAACAACCGAGATTTCCATCTCTGCGTCGATTCGCCGTAGCATGACCCGGATCTGGCCATGCTCAGGAGTGAACTTGACAGCATTATTCACCAGATTCCACACGACCTGTTGTAGCCTGGAGGGATCTCCCTGCACGGGTTCTGGCGCCGGTTCAAGTTGTTTCAGCACGCGAATCCCTTTCGCAGTTGCTGCGGGCAAGATCGCATCGACTGCTGCTTCGACGACTGCGGCTAGCTCAACCGGTTGCACATCCAATCGCAGTTTGCCCGACGTAATCCGAGACACATCCAACAAGTCGGAAATCAACTGCGCCTGTGCATGGGCATTGCGCTCGATCGCACTGATGCCCTCCGCCGTTTCTTCCCGGGAAAGCCTTCCCATTTTCAGCAATTGCGTCCAACCGATGATCGCATGCAGCGGTGTGCGCAGTTCATGAGAGAGCGTCGCTAAGAACTCATCTTTCAACCGATTGGCGCGTTCCGCCTCAGCCCGGGCAGCCCGCTCGCTTACCAGCAGTTGATCACGATCGTCTTCTGCCTGGCGGGCGCGCAGGAACGCCCGGACCGTCGCGATCAACACCGGCGGTTCGACGGGATGGACGAGGTATCCGTCCGCTCCTGCTTCGAGACCATGGACTTTATCGACGTCTTTAACGAACGTGGCAGAAAGATGGATCACCGGCAGACGGGTGAGCTTTTCGACCGTACGAATTTGGCGACAAACTTCAAACCCCATGACATCAGGTAAGTTCACGTCGAGGATCACCAACGTGACGTTGTCCCTGACCTTCGCAATCGCTTCGGCGCCCGTGGCTGCTTCCAGCACCGTCCAGCCGACGCTACGGAGCACACGCGCCGTCGAATACCGAGTGGCGGCGTTATCGTCGACGACCAAAATTCGTATCGAATCAGCTTTCATGGAATGTGCTTTCTACGCCATCGCTTCCCTCGCCGCCAAACCCTGAATATCGGATCGGTATCGTTACTGAAAACTTTGATCCCACACCCAGTTCGCTCTCCATGGCGACACTTCCGCCGAGCAGCTCCGCCGTTTTCTTACTGAGCGACAACCCGAGTCCACTTCCCACCCATTTCTTATGCAACGGCGAATCACCCTGAATGAAATCCTGAAAGATCGCAGCTTGGTCCTCTTGGGCGATTCCTATGCCGGTATCGGCGACCGAGAACATCACTTTGTCCTCGGCGACGCGTTCTGCCGACACTCGGATTTCACCACGCTGTGTGAACTTCAGAGCGTTCGAGATGTAATTGCGAAGGATCAGCGACAGCTTTTGATGGTCGGTATAGAGCTTCGGTAGATCGTTCGATTCTTCGAGCACGAGTGATACTTCCGTGTTCACCAGCAAGGGTTTGAACATCCCGCGCAACGCCATGAACAGATCGACCATTTCGAACCACTCCGGTGAAATGCTGATCCGACCTGCTTCAATTTTCGCAAGATCCAACAGGTCATTCACCATATCATTCAGTTCGATCGCTGAACTTTGGACGAAATGAAGTTGTTTTTCCTGCTCTTCGGTCAGCGGCCCGTCCATGCGATCCAGCAGAATCCGAACGATGCTGCGAATCGAGCTGAGCGGGGTACGAAACTCATGGCTCATATACGACAGGAAACGACTCTTTAGGGCAGACACTTCGCGGAGCGCATTGGCTTGATCATCCAGCTCGGCGTACAGCGCTACCACACCTTGATTGGTCTCCGCTAGTTCCGCCCGCAGCGCTTCCACTTGCTTGGCAGACTGTTCCACTTGGCTGCACAGCGCAGCGTTCTCGTGTTGCAGTTTGGACAGCGATTCACTGGGGCGAGTTTGAAATGACATGCTTAATTGGGCGAGGGCAAACAGCGAACCACACAAACCGTGACGTCATCACGGCCGCGCGTGAAATCACGCCATAACACACTGGCAATCACAGCTGGGTGACAATGAATCAATCTGGGGTACGCATCGAGCGACCAGCGACTCTGCAGTCCATCGGAGTGCATGACCAGCACCGCATCTTCGGGACAATCGAGCTCAAATTGCTGGACCTTCCGCATTTCCGCGCCCACGGTCCCGTTATGAGAGACAAGCCCGCGTCCGGTCGTCGATCGCCGCGATCGCAAACTGCCGGCGATGTTTCCTACACCAACATACTTCAGCAGCCGGGGTTGCGAGGTAATCTGTGCCACTGCGATCGCCGCTCCGCGCGTTCGTCGCAATCTCCGGTCTGCCAGTTCGAAGAGGTCGACCAGCGGTGCAAAGCCATTTTCTTCGAACGCCGCAGCGGCAGCATCGGCCGCTTCGGCGGCGGCTGGACCATGTCCCAAACCATCGGCGACCATCAGCGCCAACTCGCCATCGCGTTCGGAAATTCGCCAAGTATCGCCGCACAGTTGTTCACGAGGTGCCGGCCGATTAACGGCTCCCCACTGAAAGCGGGCTCCCGCAGCTCGGCGGCTCGGGAGTCCGATCCGCGCGAAGACAATCGTTCCACCAGGCACAGTGGAGTAGATGTCGAACTCGGTGGCCAAGCGGCGGACCGCCCCCAGGCCGTTACCGGGCGTACTGCCGTGGGAGAATCCATCCTCCAGCGCTTGAGCAACGTTCGCGATGCCGGAGCCACGATCGACCGAGATCAGTTCCACACCTGACTCGCAGCAGCCAGCGATCGACCACTGGTAAGTTCGCAGCAGGACATCGCCGCCGGGAGCATATTTCACCAAATTGGTGGCCAGCTCCGCAGCTACGATGGCCACTCGGCCACAATGCTCGGGATTCAAGCCCGCATTCACCGCCAAGCGATTGGCTCGACGTCGCACTTCGCCGATTTGACTCGACTCGGCAACGCGGATCGCTTCTTGGGAGAACATGGTGGCACCGGGTTCGCATACCTGGGTTTCGCGATGCGACAGATTGACCTCGTTGCTATGCACCGCTTACTTCCATTTCCCGATGCTCACTCGCGTTCCCGCGCCCGGTGCACTTTCGATACTAAACTCGCCGACCAACCGTTTTGCGCCGGGTAGGCCCATCCCGAGCCCACCGCCGCTGGTCCAACCGTCCTTCATCGCCAGTTCCATGTCGGCGATTCCGGGCCCGTTGTCTTCGAAAGTGAGACGCAGCCCGGATCGGAGACCGTCGGTGAGAATCTCCCAGCGCATGTCTCCACCACCGCCATACACAAGCGTATTTCGAGCCAGCTCACTCGCGGCGGTCACCATTTTGGTTTGATCCACCAAGCTGAACTTCAGGTCCTGTGCAAGCTTGCGAACCATTTGCCGCACCGCCACGATGTCCTGCTCGCTGCGGACCGGCAAGGTGTCACTGCTCTTGACCGCGGGCATCGACCGCCTCCTCGCCTGCCAAGGCATTCCGCAGGTAATCCATGCCGCGGTCAACGTTGAGCGCCGTTTTCACGCCATGCAGCGACAGGCCGAGTTCGACCAGCGTGATCGCGACAGCGGGTTGCATACCGACGACGACGGTTTTCGCGCCCAAGATCCCAGACATGCTCGAGATATTGGCGATCAGCCGCCCGATGAACGAGTCGACCATGCCGAGCGCCGAAATGTCCATCAGCACCCCGCGCGCGCCGGTTTGGGCAATCTTCGTGGTCAAGTCGTCCTGCAGCGTGAGTGCCAACTGGTCATGCATATCGACCTGAATAGTGACGAGTAAAAACTCGTTCATCTTGAGGATGGGGATGCGGTCCATCATGCCGGCTCCTTATCCCACATTCGCTTTGCTAACCACAAATCCCGATCGTTTGAGCGCGATCGCCAGCGCATCGGCCAAGGTTGCTTTGGTCGTGATTCCTTGGAGGTCGATGCCGAGGTGGACAATGGTCTGTGCGATCTGCGGTCGCACTCCACTGATGATGCAATCAGCCCCCATCAGCCGGATCGCGGTCGCAGTTTTCAACAGGTGCTGTGCGACCAAGGTATCAACCGTTGGTACGCCGGTGATATCGATGATTGCGATCTCGGAACCGGTCTCAACAATCTTTTGCAGCAGCGATTCCATCACGATCTGCGTGCGTGCACTGTCGAGTGTGCCGATCATCGGTAACGCCAGCACACCGTCCCACAATTTCACCACCGGCGTCGACAGCTCCAGCATTTCCTCCTGCTGGCGGTTGATGATGTCCTCGCGCCCTCGCTGATAGGCACGGACTGTAATCATCCCCAGTTTGTCTAATAACTGAGTTGCCAGTGAGACGGCATCGGCAAACGCATCGGGATCTCGCCCCTACTCGGTGCGTAGTCGGGCGAACAACGGCATCTTAAACGAAAAGATGAAGCTCGCCGTTTCATCCGAACTGAAGCCCTGTTCGACGCGTGAGAACGAAATCGCCTCGAGGAACTCGGAAATGGCAGCCCACTCGGCGCGGTGCGTGTGCGACACATTGCCGGTCTCCGTAACGGCGACCAGCAAATTGATGAAATCTTTTACCTGCCCAGAGAGTTCAGTTTCACTGATGCGATTCTCTCGACCAGAGCCCGCCGACTTCAGTTCCTTAATCCACTGGGCAGCCAAATCCTCTTCATGCGCCCTCATGATCTCCGCTAAGCGGATTTTTCCCTCTGCCATACCGTGCATCCTTCCTTTCAGGATCCTCGACGAAAAAGCGAAATGGAATGCTATCACTACAAACGGTAAGCAAAGCACATCCAACGCAGGCCAGCTCGCGGCGCAAATAGTCCGGAAGATTGTAGGCAGTGTGCGCCGGAGCCGCTAGTTACCCGCAACCGGTTCTGCCGGGTTCCCGTATGCCGTGCGCAACGTACAGCCCCATCCCGACAACCCGTCAGCTGGGGCGGCTGTTGTTGACCTTAGCCGGCTCAATCGCGGGCTGGTTTCCGCCGCTGGTATGAAACTCTGGCGGAACCTCTGCCTGCGTGGGCGCTCACGGAGGGGTAACAGGTTGCTCCGGAACCGGCGATTGCTCGGCGGGCGGCAGTCGCTGGGCCAGCACCTTGTCGACGCGGTTGCCGTCTAAGTCGACGACTTCTAACTGCCAGCCTTCCCACACCGCGGTGTCCGCCGTCTTCGGAACGCGTCCCAGCAGCCACATCATCATCCCGCTCAAAGTATGATAGCGTCCCTTTTCTTCCTCGGGGACGGCCTTGAGCTCTAGTCGATCTTTCAACACCGGCACGGGGATAAGACCATCCAATAACCAGGAGCCATCTTCTCGCTGCACCGCCCAATAGTCATCAGGATCACGAGCTTTAAACTCACCGGTCACCGCTTCTAAAAGATCCTGCAGCGTGACCAGTCCGAGCACCTCTCCATACTCATCGACCACAAACACCATCTGCACACCGGACTCCCGAAACTGCTCCAGCAATTTCATTCCGGTGAGCGACTCGGGGACATAAACCGGCGGCAAGATATAGTCCGAGATATCCGCGGTCTTGCCTTTCAAATGTTGCTTGAGCAGCCGTTTGGCGGTGATCACTCCGACCAAATCGCTCATCCCTCCGCGGCATACGGGAAAGCGGGAGTGATCGGAATCGATCAGCGATTGCAAGCTGCCCTCGATCGGTTGCTCTAGATCTAAATAGACAAGTTCGCTGCGCGGTGTCATCAACGAGCCGATCTGTCGGTCATCCAGGCGAAAGACATTGCGAACCATGTCGTGCTCATGCTTCTCAATCAAGCCGGCCTGAGAGCCCTCCACCAACACCGCATAGATGTCGTCTTCGGTAAGGTTAACACTACTAAACTCAGACTTTCCTAATAATTTCAGCAGACCATCGGTGGAAATGGTCAGCAGAAAGACAAACGGCCGCGACACAAGAGCCAGCAGCGAAATCGGACGTGCGACGAAGCGGGCAATTCCTTCTGCATTGTGCTGAGCGAATCTCTTGGGAACGAGTTCTCCGACCACGATCGAGATGTAGGTGATCCCGACAACAACCAAACTGGTTGCAGCCAGAGCACTGGTGCGTTCAGCCATTCCCAGTTGCTGTAGCCACTGAGACACGTGCACCGACAGCGCCGCTTCCCCCACAATCCCGTTGAGGATCCCGATGGCGGTGATCCCGATCTGAATCGTTGACAAGAACTGCGTTGGTTCCTCAGCCAGCCGCAATGCCACCGCAGCCGATAAATCTCCGTTCTCCGCCATGCGTTCCAACCGGCTGCGACGAGCAGTGACCAGTGCGATCTCCGACATGGCCAGCGTGCCATTGAGCAAGATCAGGAAGCTGAGTAAGGCGATTTCCAAGCGGCTTCTCCTGCAGGAACCAGCAAGCGATGGCGTCTCCACCGCTCGACGCACTCGACCGATGATCACAACCCTGGATCACGCCGGCCAATTTCCGCATGTATCTCGAGCGAAACACATGCGTTGCCCGTAGGATACACGAAGTTGCTTGGCTTATCGCGGCGCAGCCGGCACACCGCTGGGGTCGCTGCCAAGGCGGCTCACTCGGCTGTGAGCCGCAGATTAATGACTTCTCCTGGCGACGCCCGATTGCCGGGGCATTCCCACGTATGCCGGGGCATTCCCGCGTATGACGGGACCAATCAGCGACCTGCCTACGATCGGGGGACGCTGCGGCGCCGCTTCCACCTGTCATTCCATCAGATCGCTCGGCAACGTTTCCGGCCACGGGCCGCTCAGGACGATGTCCTGCACTTGGCTCTCTCGATCCGGTTCGCATAACAAACCAAAACGTCGCTCTTGCCCCAACCCGACTCGGCACACCGGTCCGCCGTTGACTTCGACGATCACTTGATCGCCGTCAGCCGTCAGCTTGACCTCGTTCCACTCGCCTTGCCGCAGCTCCGGCTTTCCGTCACCGACGAGTTGGTCGGGATCGACCTCGTGCAGCGGCGGCACGTCAATCGACTCCAGCGAATGGCTCTGCTTGAGCCAGCGCAGTTTGGCCCCATCAGGACGCAGCAAGATCACCACCCGACCGATTGCCGGATGCGCTTCACGTGAACCTGCAGCGTAGTGGAAGCGATAGGAGATCGATTCGCCATCTAGAAGGGGGCGATGGTAATGGAGGTGACGTTGTCCTGCGGCTTCAGCAGACGGAGCGCCGCTGCCCGAACGCAGCTGGCCATCACGGCTATACCAGGCAAATTGAGCGAGGTTGTTAGCAAGCTGCTGACGCTGCGCTTGGATCTGCTCTGGGTCTTGGTCCGGTGAAATTGGCAGGTCGATCGGTGCCAGGTGACCGCCGGTAATGTTGGCAGACCAACCACGCAATTCAGCATCCATCAGATCCACCTGCCGAGCAATCTTAGGATTGCCCGCCAACGCATAATCGCTCGTCGAGGCGATGGTGTGATGTTCAAACACCACACCGACAAACGGCACCGACGTGCCACGACGATCTTCGACCACCGCCTGATCGTTGACGATCATTGTCACACGATCATCCTTGATGTTCAGCGTTTGTGTGTTGACTTCATGCTGAGTAACGGGGACGTTGTTCAACTTGGTCGCACCGCGATGCACCAGGCCGCGCACGGTCGCACTCGGATCTTCAGGATGCACCATATAGGCGGCGCCGCCGAAGTAATTGTGACTTTCCCCACGGAAACCATGCTGGTTGCGATGAGTAAAGGTGTAGTCACCTTCCAGCGGATATTTCAACATCAGGATGTTGTGGCCGGTGCCGGCAGCGTACCGTAGGGTGCCATCCTCCAGTGCATACAGCGGTTCGGTGAGCGGGCTGGTCGGTTTCGGGTTATAAGGGGTCTGGACGCTGATAAAGTGTTTTAGCGGTGAGCCTTGCTTGGCCCCCGGCATCACAGCAGCACCGGTCAGCACGGCCATGCGATTGAAGAGGGCCGCTGCGACGCCGAGGTGACGGAACTGGGCATGTTCCCACATCGGCTTCCAGGTTTCGGTGGCCGTCTGGCGAAGCTGATCGATCGCCAGCGCACGGGTCGCCAATGTCGCCGACACCATTGGCAGCGGCGTATCGACCATCCCCTTGGGCTCCGTCTCGCGCAGACGGTCACGCACCCGCGTCAATCGCTCATGTGCCGCTTCGTAGTCACCGCTGAGGAGATGCGCCAGCCCGATCATCGCCTCGACCTCATCACCCGGATGCTCGATCCGTGGCTCCAGACGAGCGATAAGCGCGGCGGTTTGACCACATCCCGCGGCGGCTTCAACCAGCAGCACGTTCAGCTCCACCATCGGTAAATCGTCGCCCGCAACGGGCACCTGGCGCGGGTCGGCATGCTTGGCCAACAACGCCTGAAACGCTGGCGGCGGGTCGGCATACAGAAACATGTTGGATGCTGACAGCAGCGCGGCGTCGTCTTTACCTGTCCCGTCGAGCTGGCCTAAAGCGATCTCGTTGAGCACCTCGTATTGCTGCTGGGCATCGACGCCCACCAAAGCGAGACCGAGTTGAGCGATGAGGGATCGCCCTTCGTGAAAGCCTGGTTCACGGCTCACGGCGTGTCGCAGCAATTTGCCGGCCAGCGGCCAGCGTCGGGCGCTAAGAACCACCGTCCCCAGCTCAGCCATTTCGGCGTTCTGACGATCGCTGCCGTAGCTGCCGGAGTAATTGGAATAGTGCAGTTGCACGCTGGCCAGGTAGCGATCGATCGCTTGCTGAGCCATACGATCATCGACCTGCGGATCGGCAACGAGCTGTCGCACCATCCAACCCCAGAGATCGCCGGCGTCGCTGATCGTTTTGGTCCGACCTGCTTCGCCGAGCAGATGCGTTTCCAGCGTGGCGACCGCGGGGATCAGGCCCCAGCGCTGCTGAACGGGCAGGACCGCATGCAGCAGGTCATTCGTAATCGCATGCTCGCTGCCTTGCTGCGAGCGTATCGTAACAGGGACTGTCACTGGCGGCGAATCAACATCCGCGACCGTCGCCCCCAGACTCTGAGCCAGATCCAGCAGCGCCTGCTCAGCGGCCGCACGATCCTCCTCGGCACACGCCAGATGCACGCGCACCAGGTCGACGCGGTAAGGCGTCAGCGACTCGGCCCGCCGCGCGGTCAGCTGTTTGCGCAGCTCCTCGGCGCGGCCAGTCGCCACCGCAAACTCGGCCAACAGCTTCGACAAACTCAGCGGCTGCATCTCCGGTTGGTCAAAGCGGTTGGTGGAAGTTGAGGTCAGCAGCATCACGGTGTAGGGAAAAGCCTCATCGCGGCGCGACTCAGGCAGCACCACATCGCGGAGCGCCGTGAACAGTGCTTCGCCAGCGGGGCAGGGCGCATCGGCGGACGCGAATTGCAACGCCTCATTGGCCAGCGAAGCGATCGTCGCGATGCGGCGAGGAATCCAATCGAGATCTTCCTGCGGCTCC
>Ga0065721_10007264_pt1 | contig 11046 bp, 11 predicted proteins | sample Mesricmetagenome_FD_59108 | JGI IMG/M metagenome (GOLD analysis project Ga0065721, IMG submission 59108) | Mesophilic microbial community from rice straw/compost enrichment Sample: eDNA_1 v2 (version 2) | ecosystem: Engineered > Solid waste > Grass > Composting > Bioreactor | place: USA: Davis...
ATTCGCAAAGTGTCGCGACTGGATCTGCGCGCCCGGTTCATTGTCGAGGGCTTTCTCAGCGGGCTGCACGCGTCTCCCTTTCACGGCTTCAGCGTCGAATTCAGCGAACACCGCAGGTATTCGCAGGGAGACGATCCCAAAGACATCGACTGGCTGGTTTACGCGAAAACCGACCGGTACTACGTCAAGAAGTATCAGGCTGAGACGAACATCACCGGTTATCTGATGATGGATCTCTCTGAAAGTATGGCGTACACGTTCCGGCAGGATTTGACGAAACTGGATTACTCGATCAGTCTTGCTGCAGCTCTGGCGTACCTGATGATCCATCAGCAGGACCCGGTCGGACTGGTGACCTTTGACGAGAAAATCCGTTCGAGCCTCCCTGCGCGGAGCAAGCGGACTCAACTCGGGAATATTCTCGCCCTGCTGGCTCAGGCGAAGCCATCCGGAACCACGGGTATGGCCACGTCGCTCCGGCAGTTTGCCCCCATGGTCCGTCACAAGAGCCTGCTCATGATCTTTTCGGATCTGCTCACCGAGCCGGAACAGGTCATCGAGTCAATCCGGCTACTTCGGCACGCTGGCCACGACATCATGCTCTTTCACGTGCTGGATGAAGCAGAAGTGAATTTCCCGTTCAAAGGGATGTGTGAGCTGCGCGATCCCGAGTCCGGAGCGATGTTAACTCTGGATGCGGATGGAGTCCGCGCCGACTACATCGCTGCCGTCAAGCAATTGCGAGACCAGTATCGAACAGCTTGCCGATCCGCTGGCGTCGATTACATCGAACTGGACACCAGCATGCGGTTTGACAAAGCGCTGGTGGAGTATCTGTCACAGCGAAAAGCCCGATTCTGATTTATCAGACTGTCGAAGACGCCCCCTATCAGGACTGCTTCAATTCGACGGGGAGTTGATCAATCTTGGCAGCCAGAATGAAATCGTTTTCGGAAAGCCCTCCAATGGCATGGGTCGTGAGCTGGACGGCCACATTCCGATACCCGGTCAGGTGAACATCGGGATGATGCTGTTCCTCTTCTGCAATCCCAGCAATCTGTTCCAGAAACTTCATCCCGGCGACAAAGTTTTTCACTGTCCAGCGTTTCTCAATGGCCTTTCCACCCTGCGCCAGTGTCCAGCCTTCGAGGCCGCCAAGCAGTTGTTTTGCCGCTGCTTCTTCAATGCGGGGAACTCCCCCTTCGCATGGGACACATTTCTTCGCCGCCCATTCCTGTCCTTGCAGAACTGCCATGATTTTCCCCTGACTCCTTGAGTCTTCCCCGCAGATCGATCAATCAACCGAACCGGACACCCCAGCCTGTTGAATTACGACCAAATTCAATGCGTACGCAAACGGGATGCGTCCTCCTCTTCATACCACACTCTGGAAACGGGACCAGAGTGAAAACCAAACCTGAATGAATTGAGGAGAAACTGATGCGGCTGGTACATGCTCGATACATGTTCCCTGTCTGGTTGTAGTTCCCTTTTTCTCCCGGAATTGACTGGCTCGACAACAAAGCAATTCAATCATCTGCTTTGTTAAGGAATATTCATAAAATGCCTGTTCGCATTCCTGCAGTGGCAGGTCTAGAATGAAAGTTGCTCATCGGTCTGGGTGGCAATCAGCGACTGATCTTGCCGTCCTGATCCATTTTTTTTATGTATGCGGGAGCGCCCGGCTTGACTGATTTTCCTCAGCCATTGCGGTCAGCTTCCGCAGTGAAGCCTTCTCTCAGCAGGAGAGTTCCAAAACAGTCGATCGCATGACCATCGTCCCAGAGATTCAGGACCTTCTCTGAACAGGGAGTTTCCATGGATGGCAGGAGACAATTTCCGAATGAAAGCGAAGTCCACCTTCAGACCGGGTGATTTTGTCATCTACCGAATGACCAAGCACAGCCAGCGTCCGGGCCCGCGCGCCAAGAAAGTGGCCCCCTCACCATACGGAGAGGAGTACAAATACCAGGTCGACAAGTACTGGATCGTTGACGAAGTCCTGGACGACAATCAGGTCTTGCTGCGGACGCGTCGCGGAAAAACCCGAATCCTGCGAGCTGATGATTTCAACTTGCGCCCGGCATCTTGGTGGGAGCGGCTCTTTTACCGGAATTCGTTTCCACAGCCTCGGACAACAACTGCCGACGCAAAAACGCAGGATCAACAACAGACCCCGTCATCTGCGGTCGGAAATTGATCAGCCCGACGTGAGCCATACAGCCAGAGACGGAGCGATTAGAGAAGGTTGAGCTTCTTCGGCCGGGTGGTTGGAGCGCGGCAGCAATTCCGACAGAGTCCAAACACTTCCAGACGGTGCCCCTCCATCCGAAATCCGAGTTCTCGAGAAACCCGTTCCAGAATCTCGGAGATCTCCGCATTGTGGAACTCGGTGAGTTCTCCGCAACGGTTGCAGATCAGGTGGTCATGCTGGGGGTAGCCGTAATCATGCTCATAGAGATCACGATCATCCTGACGGGCCACTTTCCGGATCAGCCCCGCCTCTTCCAGCAGCGCGATTGAGCGATAGATCGTTGAGCGGCTGACACGAGTGCCGTCACTCCGGCGGACGAGACGTTGAATCAGCTGATCCGCATCGAAGTGCTCGTGGCTGGAGAATATCTCCTCGACAATAATTGAGCGCTCCGGAGTCATCCGCAGCCCCTTTGTCGTAAGGAATTCCCGATACTTCTCCGTAGGAGAAATCGAGACTCTGACGGAATCCAGATCCAGCTCCGACACTGCCACACCCTTCAATTCACCACGTGCAGACCTTAACCGAGACCTCCAACGGGATCAACCGCAGTCCATTTATACTGCACCTGCCGAGATCGTTCCAGAAACATGAACCGGTGACATAAGCCCGGTGACGTTCAGGAGCCCAGTCCGCCAAAACCTCCGGAACCGAAAGTAGAAATTGACGGAACTGCTTTTACTACATGCGATTTCACGAATCAAACTGATTCGGGGTCGCTGAACGCATTATAGACAGGTCTGGTGTGGGATTCACCTGTCAAATTGCTGATCGAAGGCAGCTGTCTGGAATCGCCAGAAAAAAAGACCCGCCAGAAATCCCCTCGATGGGTTTCTCCGAGGGGAATCTCCGAGCCTGTCAAACTTCGATCTATTCCACATCGCGCCAGCGGCCGATCATCCGCTCAATGGCGAGCTCCAGTTTTTCATCGGTGTCGTAAGTCCCGTCCTGAATTTCCTGTTTAATCCGTGCCAGTCGCTCGGCACGCGTCTCAACAGTGCAGGTCGCCCCGCGTCGCTGATCAGACGCAGGGGACGGCATGTGATGGGAACTCTTCATTGCCGCCTCGGATTCGGAAACTTCACAAACAGGAACTGAGTGACGGTCAGACTCGACAACCGGCAATCTCTGCCGTTCATTGTACGTCACAATTGCCGATGTGAACAATCCGAGTTCGCAACTGGGGAAAGTGGACGAAATCGAGCTGTCTTTGAATTCGGGTCGCATGGATTTGCTCCTCGCGACCGTCCTGGTGCTATTGAACACGTCGCGAGATGCGACGCGGCCTCCTGCTACGAAAGTTGAGTCATTCCGCCAATGAATGACTTATTTTTGTAAAAGTGTTATCGACCAGAATCGGAGATCGACTTGAGGACCTTCATGACGTTTTCCCGAAACTGCACCGTAACCTCCTGTAAGAACGTCTGTTACAAAAAAAGAGCTGCAAGGGAGTTCCTTGCAGCTCTTACAATTGACTTTAACTGACTTGCAGGGCTTACTCTGCAGCGGCCTCAGCAGGCTCGTTGGAGGAGGCGGAGTCAGCGACCACTGCTGGAGCTGACCGCCGAGCCTTCACGCGATCGTTGTTGCCGACGAACTCGATAATCGACCGCTCACCGGCATCACCAAGCCGCGGCTTTGCCAGACGGACAATTCGGGTGTACCCTCCCGGACGATCAGCAAACCGCGGAGCGAGTTCGCTGAACAGGATGTCAACAGCTTCCGCGTCACGCAGTGCTGCAAAGGCTCGGCGACGGGCGGTCACAGCGGGGGCACGGGCCGCAACCCACTTCTCCCACTGCTCACTCTCGCGCCACTTCTTCCACTCTGCAGTGTTCTTCTCTGCGGAAGTGGCAAACTGCTCTGCCTTTGCTTCATGCGGGAGAGCCTTCTTCGCCAGCGTGATGAGCTTCTCCACGATGGGGCGCAATTCCTTCGCCTTCTCGGTCGTGGTCACAATGCGACCCTCAACCTTGGGAGCGCCGACGGCATCCTCATCAGAACGCACTGTCTTGATCAGGCTGGCTGCCATATTACGAAACATGGCCTTCCGGTGACTGGCATTACGCCCCAGAATACGGCCTCGAGTGCGATGTCGCATGGTTCTTCATCCAATTTCATCTGATCCGCTCAACATGAACGGAATCGTTTATCTCGGGTTGTTCTCGGATGGAATGGGTGCCGATGAACGACACCTCTGTCAGTTTGAACAGGACAACCGGCGTCAGCTACGTGAGGGTCGCTTCACCCGCTCAGGGACTCGCATTCCAAGACGCAGGCCAATCTGCTCCAGACGTTCGCGAACTTCAAACAGCGTTGTTTCGCCGAAGTTTCGCACCGTCAGAAGCTGATCTTCGGTCCGGGCGACCAGATCTCGAACAGTAGTAATCCCTTCGGATTCGAGACAGTTCGTCGCACGAACAGACAGATTGAGTTCTGCCAGACTCTGGTTGAGCTTGTCTTCCAGCTCCAGATCGATTGGGGAATAGCCGGTGGCTTCCAGCATTCCCTTGAGACCAGCTTCCGGAGGAAGTTCCGGCCCTGGCTCCTGGTAGTTAATGAACGGATTCAGGTGCTTGCGGAGAATCTTGGCGGCTTCGACAAGTGCCATCTCCGGCTTGACGGTCCCGTCTGTCCAGATTTCGAGGGTTACCTTGTCGTAGTTCGTCCGCTGACCAACGCGAGTGTCCTCAACCTTGTAGCGAACACGGGTGACTGGAGAAAAGGCGGCGTCGAGTGGAATGACTCCCAGTTCCGGGCTCTTCTCATAGGCTTCCGTTGCCGGAACGTAGCCACGCCCGTTCTCGACGGTCAGTTCCATGCTCAGGGGAACATCGTCGGTCATCGTGGCAATGATGAGGTCCTTGTTAATCACTTCCACCTGGTCATCAGTGATGACATCAGCGCCAGTGACCACGCCCCGCTCGTGCTTCTCAATTCGCAGCACCTTGCTCGTACTGCTGTGGTTCTTGACCACCAGAGATTTCAGGTTCAGACAGATGTCCGTCACGTCTTCAACGACGCCCGGGATCGTTGTGAACTCGTGCTGAACACCTGCGATCTTCACGCGGGTCACTGCACTCCCCTCGAGACTGGAGAGAAGAATGCGACGCAGACTGTTCGCAATGGTATGACCAAAGCCACGCTCAAATGGCTCAGCGATGAACGCTCCGTATGTCGGTGTCAGCGTATCGAGTTGAGGACCAACTCGGCTGGGAAGCTCCAAGTTCCGCCAGCGAATGCGCATGTGGACAACTCCTGAAAACCGGTTCCTGCCTCAAAAAAATGTCCAACGGTTCCGGGCGAGACAGGAGGCCCCTGTCCGTGGACAACTGATTCTCTCAACACGTCCAAGCCTCGTCTTCAGAAGATTGAAGACAGACTCCAGACGCTGGATGGGCAGCAAACGTCCGCAGCCAATTAGACGCGACGACGCTTGCGAGGACGGCAACCATTGTGAGGCAATGGGGTGACATCTTCAATCGCCTTGATTGCGATCCCACCAACCTGCAGACCGGTGATCGCGCTCTCGCGTCCCGACCCGGGACCCTTCACGCGGATTTCAAGCTCCCGGATACCAAACTTGCGGGCGCGATCAGCACAGGTTTCTGCAGCGCGCTGGGCGGCGAACGGAGTGCTCTTGCGAGATCCCTTGAATCCGACGGTTCCCGCACTTGCCCAACACAACACTTCTCCATTGGTGTCTGCAATCGACACGGTGGTGTTGTTGAACGTTGCCTTGATATGTGCAATCCCGCGAGTGACGTTGCGACGCACCCGCTTTTTGGTCTTCACCTTAGCCACAAAACGATCCCTTTACGAACCCTGTATGTCTTCGGAATGGTGTCCTGCCAACAAACAACACTGACAGACGCCCAACACAGACAGGCACCTCAACAGGCCTGACTGTGCAGTGACTACCTGTCCTTCACACCCTTCTTACCAGCCACAGTCTTCTTGACCCCCTTACGGGTCCGGGCATTGGACTGCGTATTCTGGCCGCGGACAGGCAACCCACGACGGTGCCGAATGCCGCGATAGCACTGAATCGACTTCAGACGATTAATGTTTTCCAGAGTCTGACGACGCAACTGCCCTTCAACAACATACTTGCTGTCGAGCAGCGCGTTCAGGCGCTGAATATCATCTTCGCTCAGGTCGCGGGCTTTTCGCTGAAGATCCAGGCCGAGTTCCCGGCAGATTTCAATCGAACGGACCCGCCCAACACCGAGCAGATAGGTCAAAGAGATAAAAGTGGGCTTATCGTTTGGGATGTCAACGCCCAGTACGCGAGGCATGATAAATTCCTATCCTTGACGCTGCTTGTGCCGTGGGTTCGCAGAACAAATGACGTAGTTGCGTTGCTTGCGGCGAACCACCTTACAATGCTCGCAGATGCGTTTGACGCTCGAGCGGACCTTCATAGTAACCTGCACTCCAGGTAATTCAGTACGAATGCCTAATGGAACAACACCAGAGCGGGATTCACAGCGACACACTCCCGATCAGCCAACCCGACCGGACGATGTGATGAACCCCCTCTTCTTCCGCGCGAGACCTTCGGCTGGCCGGAAAAATGGAAGCTCGGCAGTATAATCAAGTGCCCTTACCGGAGACAAGTTTCGCCAGACAGAAATCTTGGCGAGCCACCCGCAGTTTTTTCCAAAGATCCTTACCAAACGCAAAGCATCGCAGAATTGCAACTTACGGTCGACACCGCTCCTCTTTCTCGACGATCGATCGCGGGACCTGAACAAACGCACCCTACGAAATCTTGCTTCGATCGTTTGCTCGCCCCACATCGACGACGCTCGGTTCGGATCGCCTCTTGAACCGGAAGTTGGATTCTCTCCGGGCCATCTTCCCGGACGTGGAGGCTCGTAGCGAGGCTGCTTTGACTGGAATTTCCGATTTCCATCAATTGACCCGCGATCATCAGGTGAAGATGATGTTGTGCATCGCGTTCTCACTCATACGCCTGAGCGAGACTGTGACAATCCCGAACCTTTCGCGTTCGCCCCATCAGTGCAAGCGGACGAACGACGACCATGATTCGGTTCTGCCCCATTGAAGCCAATGGCAACGGACCGTTCTGACATCGAACTCCGCAAGCGTAGCGCATCCCCCCGTGCGTTGCGAAGCCTTCAAGGAACGATTGCCCGCTATTGGTCCAGAACAGTCAATCATGCACTGAATCGGGAAGTCACTGGTGCCGCGTCGCTGTTACTTGCCACCGGATGGCCGCTTGGCGGAATGTCGCGGCGCCTGCGTTTTGAATGAAGAATTTCTCGAATGAGCAATCAGTCTCGTCCCTCTCCTGCAGAGCTTGGGTTTCGGATGCCTGCGGAATGGGAACCCCAGGAAGCTGTCTGGCTGTCATGGCCCCACCGTCGGGCCACCTGGCCCGGAAATTTTGAGCCGGTTCCTGCCGTCTTCGCAGAAATTGCCCGACAAATCTCGGAAACCGAACTGGTCCGAATCAATGTCGGCAGCGACGAGATGGAAGCCAACGTCCGACAGCTGTTGACCGACTCTCAGGTCAATATGGACCGGGTCCGCTTTCACCGGAACCCCACAAACGATTGCTGGGTGCGGGACCATGGTCCGATTTATATCGTCCGGGACCGCGGCGACATCCGGGAACGGGCTTTGGTGAACTGGGGATACAACGCGTGGGGCGGGAAATATCCCCCCTACGACCGGGACAATTCCATTCCCAGTCAAATCGCAGCCGAGTTCGGCGAACTTGCGTTCGATGGGGGGATGATCCTCGAAGGAGGCTCGATCGACGTGAACGGTCGTGGCCTGCTTCTTACCTCCGAGTCCTGCCTCCTCAACCCGAACCGAAACCCTCATCTTTCACGGGAAGAGATTGAACAGCGTCTCAGGGAGATGCTTGGGGTTCAGAAAGTCCTTTGGGTTGGCGACGGAATTGTCGGTGACGACACAGATGGACACATTGACGATATCACCCGATTTGTGAATGAACGGACCATCGTCACCGCCATCGAGCAGGACCCGCAGGACGTTAACTATCGTCCGCTGAAAGAGAATCTCGAACGCCTGAAGACGATGACCGATCTGGAGGGGCGTCCCTTCGAAATCGTGACTCTTCCCATGCCAGAAGCGGTCTGGGACGAAGAATTCCGACTCCCGGCGAGCTATGCGAATTTCCTGATCATTAACGGAAAAGTTCTGGTTCCGATCTACCGTTGTCCGAATGATGACGTGGCCCTCGCAACGCTTCAGAAGCTCTTCCCGGACAGAAAGGTTGTCGGAATCGACTGCACGGCACTGGTCCTCGGACTAGGAGCGATCCACTGCGTGACCCAGCAGCAGCCGGCCGGAGTTGTTGTGAAGGCCTGATGTTCAGGCCTTCGAACGCCAAAAAATCCGTGATCGCCATTGATTTCTGAAACCCTCCGCCCGGTCACCGGGTAGAATCGACCGAAGTTTCTCATCGGCACCATATGGGTTTAGGCGGATTCAGAACTCGGAACCACTAGTGGAACTGGCGAGGCGATGTCTGCAGGGGGACGTCAATGCGCTCCGCGAATTTGTGGAGCTGTATCGGCGTCCTGTTTATTCCCTTTGCCTGCGCATGCTTCAGCATCATCAGGATGCGGAGGATACCGCACAGGAATCACTGCTCCGCGCACTCCGATACCTGAAATCGTGGGACTCCACTCAGCCGCTGACTCCCTGGGTCATGAAGATCGCTGCCAACCGGTGTAGAACCCACCTGGAAAAACGGCGACGGGTCATCTCCACAACCGATGGTGTCGCACAGCAGATGGCCCCCCCGACAACGGGTTCACTGGGGCTGGGAGAAGAACTTCAGCTCGCCCTTGAAGTACTTTCAGAACAACAGCGTCGTTGTTTTTGTCTGTTTTATCTGGAGGAACTGAGCATCGCGGAGATCGCTCTGCAGATGGAGGTGCCGCAAGGAACGGTGAAAACATGGCTGCACCGCAGCCGAAAACAGCTCGCAGAACGGCTGCGGGAACGAGGCGTCGTCCCCACCGTATCGATCCCGGAGTCCAAGCCATCCATGCGGAAGAGTGAGGATTGAAATGAATTGTCATGAATGCCGCATGCAACTGGTACATGCCATCGAGAGGCGTGACTGGCCTTCGCTGGAGGTCATTCATCACTTCGAAGCCTGCCAGAGAGAGGAATGTCAGTCCGTCTGGAATGATTACCTGCTGCTGGAATCAGCCATTGTCGACTGGCAACTCTCCTCCTGTCGGAACGAAGATGTCAATCTTCAGAGCGTGCCCGCAACGACGCTACGACACCAGCCTTCATCCAGAGTCTCCGACGATTCACATCAGCGACATCGGCAATGGAGAGCCTGGTCCGCGCTGGCTGCCTGCCTGATCGCACTCATCTGCCTTCCGTTCATCAATCGAACCGGCAGAGATGCTCCCGAGAACATCCAGATCATTGCGTCGATCCCGGATTCCAATCGGCCATCTAATTCATCGGCTCTGGAGACTCAGGATTCAGAGCGGTCTGCCGTGGCCCCATTGCTGACGCTGGAATGGATCGGTGATGCCCCCCTGCAGGTCGGGCATTCCATGGTTTCGGTTCTTCTGGGTGATGAACAGCCTCCATCTGATCCTTCAACACCCCGTTCGCAATGGACGGAGTTCTGGCCGGAACAACTCCTCCCGATTCAGGAAGAAGTTGAAGCGATCCGCGACCTTTTCCAGGGACAACAGGATTCGCAATCCCAGAATCCACGAGAACTTTCGCAAACGATGACGTTCACCTAACGGTCATTCCCGGGAACTGAAACGAGTTTCTCTTGATCGGCATTTTTCGGAACAATCTGTTCAGATACGTTCACACGAGCGTAGGATAGTGAGACCTGCCGACGAGTTCACACGGTTGACCCGTCAAGCAATGCCCGCCTGTTGAGTGGAGTCCATGACACTTCACCAGTCCAATGGGGTCTGTATTCGATCCTCCCTCACAACGTCGAAAGAGTGTCTCATTTTCGCTACGAACGACGTTTGTACTGGTGAGCTGTCGTGACTCTGCCCACCGGAGAATTCCCGTGTCTCACTGCCGACATTTTGCTGCTGCCTTTGTTCTGGCCATCCTGCATGGGCATTTTTTGCCTGCATCGGATGAGTTCGAACGCCCCCCCATTCTCTACCGCACCAGCACACCCCAGAATGATATTTCAGCCCTGCAGGAAAAGATTGAGCGGGGAGATGTCTCTCTGAAATACGATGCAGAACTGGGATATCTCCCTTCGCTGTTGAACGCCCTCAATGTCCCGGTCGACTCGCAGGTGCTGGTCTTTTCAAAGACGAGCCTGCAGGCCAGACGGATTTCGCCCCAGACTCCCCGGGCACTCTACTTCAACGATGAGCTGTACATCGGCTACTGCCATGAAGGGGACAAGCTCGAAGTCGCAGCCATGGACCCGTTGCTGGGGACTGTCTTTTACACACTCTCCCAGACAGAATCCGAAAAACCGACGTTTCTCCGAGAGACAGACAGCTGTCTGACATGCCACGCTTCCTCCCGCACGGAACGGGTTCCAGGCCTGCTTGCCCGTTCCGTTTTTGTGAACCGGGCCGGGTTCCCAATCTTCTCCCGCGGAAGCCAGAACGTGGACCACACGACCTCGCTGATCAACCGATGGGGGGGATGGTATGTCACCGGGACCCACGGAAAGAACGTTCATCAGGGAAATCAGATCGTGTCGAGTCAGGCGGTTCCGCATGAAGTCGAAAATACCGATGGTTTGAACGTCACATCGCTCAACGACTTCTTTA
>Ga0065721_10007119_pt1 | contig 11044 bp, 12 predicted proteins | sample Mesricmetagenome_FD_59108 | JGI IMG/M metagenome (GOLD analysis project Ga0065721, IMG submission 59108) | Mesophilic microbial community from rice straw/compost enrichment Sample: eDNA_1 v2 (version 2) | ecosystem: Engineered > Solid waste > Grass > Composting > Bioreactor | place: USA: Davis...
CGGCTTTGGAAAAGCATAAAAATAAAAGAAGAAGAATTGGAAAGCGGTACGCATGGGATTCATGCTAGCACGCTGAAAAAACGTTGCCAAGCATTTTTCCACGACGTGTGGTGACCCTTACCACACCACCTGAAAAGCCGCTAAACGGCTGAAACTGGGCCAATTTCGGCCGGATTCCATCGTTCTCGGCTAATCCGGACACAATGGTCGGCCGATCGGCTCGGCGACCCTTGGCCGGTGCAGACGATGGGCGAGTGAACGCCCACCTCACCCGACCCGCCTGGGTACCGGCCGCCTGCTGCTTGGGTACCGGCCGCCCGCCCCTTCGGCATTGCACTTGCTCCCGCGACAGCATGATCGAACAGGCGGCCTCGGTCTGCCTCGAGACACCGACCGTTGTCCCGCGGCATTCGCGTATTCATTCAGATCCTTAGGTAGGACTCTCGTGAGTTTCACCCACGTACGCTCACATGAGCATGAGCTTCGTTTATTCGTTTGAGCTGAAATAATCATACAGTGTATGATTCGCAGCAAAATAAATGTAATGCATCCCGGCTGGGCGAACACGTCCAGCGATCCAAAAACGTAGAAGGAGCTCAATAATGTCCACCGCGCGATCCCGTCTCACCCTTGCCCTTTCAATGACTGCCGTCTTGTCCGCCCCGCTGGCAGGCGTCGATGCCGCCACGCTCGCAGAAGTGAAACAGCGCGGGCAAATACGAATCGCGGTCGCGAATGAAATTCCGTACGGGTTCGTGGATCTCTCCGGCGAAGCCAAGGGCGCTGGCCCCGACGTGGCGCGGGCCATCATGAAACAGCTGGGCGTAGAGAAGATACAGTGGGTCAGTACCAGCTTCAGTTCATTGATCCCCGGCCTTCAGGCCGACCATTTCGACATGGTCGCGGCCGAAATGGCCGTCTTGCCAGAGCGCTGCAAGCAGGTGCTTTTCTCTGAACCCAACACCTCGTACGGTGAAGGCCTGCTCGTCGCACAGGGCAACCCAGAAAACGTACACGCTTATCAGGACTTCGCAAAATCCGACAAGAAGGTGGCCATCATGGCCGGAGCCGATCAGTTGGAGATGCTCCAAGCCCTCGGTGTTCCGGCAGACCGGATGGTGACCATATCGAGTAATGCGGACGCGATTTCAACTGTGACCACGGGGCGGGCAGCGGCATACGCGGCCACAAGCTTGACTGTGGGCGAACTCGCCAAGCAGAGTAATCGCGTCGAGGCAGCCGCCAACTTTACGGATCCAGTCATCAATGGGCAACCGGTACGCAGTTGGGGCGCCTTCACATTCAGCCAGAAATCCGCCGATCTGCGCGACGCCGTCAACACGGAGCTCGCGAAATTCAAACAGACCGAGGATTGGAAGAAGATATTGACGAACTACGGGTTCAGTGACAGCGACGCCAGTGAGTCGACCCAACGCAGTACGGAGCAACTCTGCGCCGGCTGAGCCAAATATGAATTGGACAGCCTATCTTCCACCGCTGCTCGAAGGTGCTTGGATCACAGCGCAGCTGACAGTCTACTCGACCGTACTGGGCGGATTTTTCGCCTTCGCATTCGGCCTCGGGCGACTCTCCAGCAACTGGCTTCTGAAAGGTTTCGCAGTCTCCATGATCGAGATATTCCGCGGAACCTCTCTGTTGGTCCAATTGTTCTGGCTGTACTTCGCGTTGCCCCTGGTGGGTCAATGGCTGGGAATGGACTGGCGATTGCCGCCACTCATCGCGGGCACGCTCGCACTTGGCCTGAATATCGGTGCCTATGGCGCCGAAGTCGTGCGTGGCGCGATCCAGGCCGTACCGCCCAATCAGTATGAGGCGGCCAAAGCTTTGGATTTCACTCCCAGGCAGACCTTATGGCGTATCGCCTTGCCACAATCTATCCCGGAAATGCTTCCGAGCTTTGGAAATCTAGCCATCCAGAACCTCAAGGACACAGCCCTGGTTTCGCTGATCAGCCTAGGAGACATGACGTTCCGAGCCGAGCAGATTCGCAACTTCACGCAGGACAGTGTGACCGTATACACCTTACTGCTATTCATGTATTTTGGCATGGCCCTGGTCCTAGCAGCCTTGATGACGCTACTGGAACGCTCGGTCGGCCGTTGGCGCGCCGGGAGGTCCTGACACATGTTCGGTTTCGAATGGGACACGTCGAGTAATTGGGCCTTCGCCACGTCGATCTTTCCAATCCTGATGAGAGGCTTGCTCGTCACCCTGCAAGCCACGGTGCTGGGATTTTTCATCGCGATTGTGTTGGGACTAGTACTGGCCGCCCTGAAATCTGCCCGCCTCAAACTCATTTCCTGGCCTGCCCGTTTCATCTCGGAATTCATCCGCGATACGCCTCTACTGGTGCAGCTCTTCTTTCTTTTTTACGTGCTGCCCGAATACGGCATCGTATTGCCGGCATTTTTGACCGGTGCTCTGGCGCTGGGCCTGCAGTACAGCGCCTACATCTCAGAGGTCTATCGCGCTGGGATTGAATCCATCCCACTGGGACAAACGGAGGCTGCCCGTGCACTGGACCTTTCTCCCCGCCGTACGTTTGGCGTGATCATTCTTCCCCAGGCGATTCCCCGCATCATCCCGGCCCTGGGCAACTATCTCGTTTCCATCATGAAGGACGTACCTGTACTGTCTGTCGTGGCCGTCCTGGAAATGCTCAATGTTGCCAAGATCATTGGGGATCGCACCTTCAACTATTTGATCCCATTGTCCATGGTGGGAATCATCTACCTGGTTCTAACCCTGCTCGCCGCAGTGGTGATCCGCCAGCTGGATCAGCGCCTGCCGAAACGAGGAATACCATTGAAATGACGAACGAAACGCTTATCAGCTCGGCCTCAGCGGCTCCGCCAGCGGATTCCATCATCCACTTCGACAACGTCGTGAAGCGCTTTGGCGACGTGACTGTCCTGGATCACCTGGACTTCGAGGTCAAGAAAGGCGAAAAAGTCACCATCATCGGTCCTTCGGGCTCCGGCAAATCGACCGTACTCCGCATCCTCATGACCCTCGAAACCATCGAGGAAGGCGTCATCCATGTGGCGGGTCGACCGCTATGGCATGAAGAGCGCAATGGAGCGCTCGTGCCCGCCAGCGAAGAACACCTCCGGGAAATGCGCAAAGAGATGGGCATGGTGTTCCAGCAGTTCAATCTTTTCCCACACATGACAGTGCGACGCAATGTCACCGAAGCGCCCGTTCACGTCCTCGGCTTGTCCAAGGCCGAAGCCAACGCCAGAGCAGAGGAGTACCTTGAGCTGGTGGGCTTGAGCGACCAAGCAGACAAATACCCCAGCCAGCTCTCCGGGGGACAGCAGCAAAGGGTGGCGATCGCCCGCGCACTGGCAATGCGCCCCAATATCATGCTGTTCGACGAACCCACGTCCGCCTTGGACCCGGAATTAGTGGGCGAGGTGTTGAGTGTGATCCAGAGGCTCGCGGAAGAACACGACTTGACGATGCTACTCGTCACCCACGAAATGCAGTTCGCCCAGCGTGTGTCGGACCGGGTATGTTTCTTTGACAAGGGTCGCATTGTCGAACAAGGACCGCCCGAGCAATGCTTTGTCAATCCACAGGAGGAACGCACGCGCGACTTCCTGAAAGACTGGCTGAACCCGGCCTAGAAGCGGCCCGCGTAGCAGCGGCTGTGCGGGCCACTGGCGAGTAGGCTTCTTCCCTGCGGACGCTTTATATCTGCAGCCCGCTTTATATCTACAGCCCGCTACGGCTCTCCAACACGTCTGAGACGCACCGGTCCAGGATCTCGAGCCCGTGCACCAGCATCTCCTCGTCAATCGTGAGAGCCGGTTGCACCTTGAGAACTTCGTCATTAGAGCCCGTTGTCAGGCAGACCAATCCAGTTGCGAGCGCCTTGTTCGCCATTTCCAAGGCGAGCCCCATGGAGGGTGGGGTGACAAGCCCCTGGATCAGGCCGCGCCCCCGCACGCCGAGCCCAAGATGCGAATAGGTATGGACGAGATTCTCAAGCCAATCGCGTACGAGCCGCTCCTTGCGCCGCACATGGACGGCGAAACTATCGTCGGCCCAGTACGCTTCCAACACATGCTCGGCGGTCAGGAGAGCAAGCCCTGCCCGTTCATCGCTGACGGGCGGTAGATACTCTACGGCCGGAAGAGAAGGACTGCGCAGCAGAACGGAGGTGGGTAGCCCAAAGCCGGACAACGACCGTGACAACGCGATCATGTCGGCGCGCACACCCGACGCTTCATAGCTGAAGAAACGCCCGGTCCGCCCGCATCCTACGATGGTCTCGTCCATGATGAGCAGCATGCCGTGCCGGCGACAAAGCGTTTCGAGATCCCGCAACCACCGCCAACTCAAGACGTCGACACCGCTCTCCCCCAGCACCGTCTCTACCACAACCGCGGCGGGCTTTTCTTCGGGCCGGCGGCACATGTCGAGTTGTCGCTCAAGATAAGACATGGTGTCCACGTCAGGCCCAAAGCTGCCGTCGTAAGGCATGAACAGCGTGTCGCCCACTCCGGTACAGGCCGCCCATACCTCATTGTTGCAATTTGGCCCCGGTCGGATCATATCGCAGCGAGTGAAAGAAACGACCTTGTGCCGCCCTGTGGCTTTCCGGGCAACTTTCAGCGCCGCCTCGACTGCCGCAACGGCGGTCGAACCGGTATGGTGGACGGCATACTCCCAGCCGCGCGGTCGCAGAAGATATCCTTCTATGGCATCCCGGAAGCGCGACAGGCTTGTAGAAAGATCCGGCACGCGCCCCACTTCCTTGAGACGCCGTCGCAACATCTGCATGAGCAGCGGATTATCATGGCCATAATTCAATGCGCCAGCGGCACTGCTGAAATCGATATATTGGCGCCCGCACGCATCGGCGAGCACCGATCCCTGGGCACGCGTAAAAAGGTGACTACCGGTGCTGCGTGCGAAATCCCTGACATGAGATTGCACCCGCTCCAGTATGCTTGGTTCGATCACGGTTTACTCCCCCGGCAGGCAAGGCCTGTAGTCGAGTCTCCGGCTCCCCTCAAACTGCAATACCCGATTCTGGTTGAGTACCGGCTTCGACAGGAACGTCCAGCATGGGTGAGGCTGGTTCAGGTGTGACAGGCACAGCAGACTGGCTGGATTCAACAAGCGCAACGATCCGCTCGAGTGAAAGCGTGATGGTGGCCTGCTCGAGCTCAGGAAGCTCGTTCAGCGCTTCTGCCAGCTTTTGCTGCATGGGTGATGGCGTCTCTTGCACCAGGCGCCGACCCGCTTCGGTCGCGGACACCATCACGATGCGGCGATCTTCGCGGCTACGCTGGCGCAACACCCAACCCTTGTCTTCGAGGCGATCAAGAATCCCTACGACAGTGCTGGGACTGACATGAATTTCTCGGCTGATTGCCGTCGTTGTCAGCGGACCATTCTCTACAACCGCGCGCAAGCATACAAGCTGTGGCGCCGTGATATTGCTATAGGCGGAAAGCTGGCGTGAATGCAGGGCGACGGCACGTGTGATACGCCGCAATGCCCGCAGGATGCGCAGATCATAATGCGGTGTTGAATCAACTTGAACCATCTTCTACCCGAAACATTTGAACTGAACACTTGTCATGAGTGCATCGTATTAGCGGCGTGAAGCGAGTGTCAACCGCGGCGCCGCTTGCGCAGCCCGCCCGTTCACACTCAGTAAACATGCGTGGGTGTAACGCCACGAATGTTAAGAATTGGAACAGCTCCTGCGCCAGCGCTAGGGCCGATCAGGCCGTACCGCCGACCGTCAGACCGTCCATACGCAACGTTGGCATGCCAACGCCAACCGGAACGCTCTGTCCCTCCTTACCACATGTACCCACACCTGAATCAAGGCGCATGTCGTTGCCGATCATGCTGACGCGCGTCATGGCGTCCGGCCCGTTGCCGATCAGGGTCGCCCCCTTCACCGGCGCCGTCACCTTACCATTCTCGATCAAGTAAGCCTCGGACGCCGAGAACACAAACTTTCCGCTCGTGATGTCGACCTGTCCCCCACCGAAATTGACCGCGTAGAGCCCGTTCTTGACCGAGGCGATGATTTCCTCGGGTGTTTTATCGCCTGCCAACATGTACGTATTGGTCATGCGTGGCATGGGTAGGTGCGCGTAGGACTCACGCCTCCCGTTACCCGTCACAGCTTGTTTCATCAAGCGCGCATTCATGGTGTCCTGCATGTAGCCGCGCAAAATACCGTCTTCGATCAGTACATTCGACTGACTGGCGTTGCCCTCATCGTCGATATGCAGTGACCCACGGCGGCCTTCAAGGGTACCGTCGTCCACCACGGTCACCCCGGGCGCCGCAACACGCTCTCCGACCCGACCGGAGAACACGCTGGACCCCTTGCGATTGAAATCCCCTTCCAGGCCGTGGCCAACGGCCTCATGCAACAGAATGCCGGGCCACCCCGACCCCAATACGACCGTCATCTCGCCGGCAGGTGCGGGGCGAGCTTCGAGATTGGTAAGGGCTTCATGGACGGCACGCTGGGCATACCCTTTCAAAATGTCATCGGTGAAATACTCCAGCCCGGTGCGCCCGCCACCGCCCGCATGCCCGACTTCGCGGCGCCCAGCATGCTCGGCGATCACCGTCAGCGATAACCGCACCAAAGGACGGACATCCGCGGCCAGGCGCCCATCACTGCCGGCAACCAGAATGACATCATATTCGGCACCAAGGCTCGCCATGACCTGGATAATGCGGGGATCGACGGCACGGGCCATGGCCTCGAGTCTTTCCAACAGTTTCACCTTCTGCGGCGATTCAAGTGACAGGACGGGATCGATGGCAGGATAGAGGACCCGGGCGGGATGCCTAGGCGGTGCTGCAACCTTGCGTCGCCCCGCCCCCTTTGCCGCGATACTGCGTACCGCACGCGCCGAAGACATCAACGCATCGGATGACAAGGAATCGGAATAGGCAAATGCCGTCTTCTCGCCGCTCACGGCCCGTACGCCGACGCCCTGCTCAATGGAGAAGCTCCCGGTCTTGACAATACCTTCTTCCAAGCTCCAGCCTTCACTGCGCGTGTACTGAAAATACAGGTCGGCGTAATCCACCTTGTGCGTGAAGATCTCGCCCAGCGCTGCGGACATATCGGACTCGGTCAGGCCCCATGGGTCTAGCAATACCGATTTGGCAGTATTTAAAGCATTGACAGCGGTGTCTACGGGTTTCATCTGGAATGGAACTCTTGATAAGCAATCGGCGCCCACGGGGATTCGGGGACACGCGCACCCTTACATCTTACGATGCTTGAGCGCAGGCAATGAGCTGCGAACATCTTCCTGGTGCGAAAGATCCACTTGTCCTGCCACAACCCCTTCACCTTCAGGCAAGCAGGCAACGACCTCGCCCCAAGGATCAATCAACATAGAATGCCCCCAGGTGCGCCGACCATTCTCGTGCTTTCCACCTTGGGCGGGCGCAAGCACGTAGCACTGATTTTCAATGGCACGAGAACGCAGCAATATTTCCCAATGCGCGGAACCCGTCGTATAAGTAAAGGCAGACGGCACGACAATCAGATCAACCGGCCCCATGGCCCGATATAGCTCGGGAAAACGTAAATCGTAGCAGACGGACAAGCCGATCCTGCAGAGGGGTGTATCGACGGTTCGAGCCTGAGCGGCACCGGGTCGAATGGCTATGGACTCATCGTAGGCCTCGTCCCCCTTCTTAAAACCGAACAAGTGAATCTTGTCGTAGCGCTGGGCGCATTTACCATCCGGCCCATACACCAGCATTGCATTGTAGATACGGTCGCTGTCTTCGCTTTTCAAGGGGAGCGTTCCCCCGATCAACCATATCTTCAATCGCTTCGCGGTGTCCGACAGGAAGTCCTGGATTGGACCTTTCCCGAACGATTCCATGATGGCGAGCTTGTCGGGATCACGACGCCCCATGAAACAGAAGTATTCGGGCAGTGCCACAATCTCTGCGGCACCCTGTGCAGCCTCATTAATCAGGGATTCTGCATGCTTCAGATTTAAATCAACTGATATCCCGGACACCATCTGAACCGCAGCGACTTTGAAACATTTATTAACGAGCATCATAGAAAAACCCGAATTGGCCGATTAAATCAAAAATAAGTCCGAAAGCCGCCACAAAACCTTTTTCCAAAAAGCTAGAATTAAGGGGTGTCGCCGACCCCTGATAATGGGTTTCGGCATCCTACTTTTCCGTAACAATGACGATCCATTTATCGGGAACCACATGACGACAACCAAATACGCCGCTCAGCGCCGCAGACTCGAAAAAGAAATTCAGCGCCTCCAGAAGCAGGCGGCCGCGCTGGAGCAAAAGCAGCGCATGCCTGTGATCACGGGCTTGATCCGTACGATGCGCGAATACGATATTACGCCTGAAGACATCGCAACGGCTTACAACAGTAAGCGCCGGGGCCCCGCGAAGCGCGCTGCTAAGACCGCAACAGGGCGTTCACCCGTTCCGCCGAAATATCGCGACCCCGAAAGCGGCGCTACGTGGTCAGGCCGCGGCAAGGCTCCGCGGTGGGTCACGGAAGCCGAACAACAAGGCAAGAGCCGCGATAGTTTCCTGATCGACGCTGCCAAGTAAACCAGCAGATATATCGAAGAGCCGCCGGAACCAACCGGCGGCTTTGTCTTGGGGCATTGCTGTCGACCTATGCCCTGCCCTGCGCAGCATGCAACTTCCACCGCCTAACGCGGTAGCTCGTAACGGATCTCGCGTTCTTGGCCGTTATTCCCGGGGAAGCCGTCAAAGACCGCCTGTACCAAATAAGGCATTATGGCATCGAGGTCTTCCGTTTCACTGTTGTGAACGGCGGTGGCCCGATAAACTTCCTTGCCTGACTGCTGCTGATCGTTAATGGTGACGGTCAGCGCATGCCGATAATACGAGACGGGCACATTGACCACTGACGGCGTAAAGAATATGCCGCCGCCCCAACCTCCCCAACCGCCATAATATCCGCCGAACGCCGGGCCCATCCAGCCGTCGTTCCAATACGGGTCGTTATAGCGTTGAGTCCAGCCTTGTCTTTCGATCGCGGCATATTCCATGCGGACGTCGAATCGCGCAGGCGCAGACCCTTGCGCCTCTCGCAAACCGACGGGACCGATCGCTGCCCGCAACATATCCGCGAATGCGCCGAATTGCAGGTTGCCGGATTGCGCGGGAGAAGCGACGATACGATAGTATTCCCCTTGAACCCCGACAGGCCACTGCTGATAGCTGGTTACGCGCGCCGATAAGGTCGATGCGCATCCGGTCAAGCCGAGCAGCGCGGCACAACCCCACAACGCCCAGGAACGACGTAAGCAATTTGAAACGTTCAGGCTGCTCATCATGCTCTCCTGCACCCTGAGGTGCAACTCCCGAAATACTACAATACAGACACCGCGACCGAGCATTCATCCACTATGCGAACAGACACCTCTCCCACGATTTCCCGTCACGATTATCAGCCGTACCCTTACCGATTGCCGAAGGTCGACCTGACGTTGGAACTGGACCCGGTTCTCACGCGTGTAACTGCCACCATGGAGTTTGAGCGCACGGGTGCATCGCAGGTTCCATTGGTCCTTAACGGGCAAGATCTGGGCCTGGAATCGGTTGCGATCGACGGGCGCAAACTCGCTCCGGAAGACTATGAGCTCTTGGCAGACACGCTCACGCTACATCCGGAATCCGAGTCGTTTACTGTAGAAATCGTAAGCACTTGCTCACCGGAAAAGAACTCCAGCCTGATGGGGCTCTACGTATCAGGCCAACATCTCTTCACGCAATGCGAGGCCGAGGGCTTCCGGCGAATCGCCTGGTTCCCCGATCGGCCCGATGTAATGTCGAAATACCGGGTCACGCTCCGAGCCGACAAGGCGCGCTATCCCCTCCTGCTTTCGAATGGCAACCTCGTCTCGACAGAGGAACTCGACGGCGGTCGACACGTAGCCGTCTGGGAAGACCCGCATCCCAAACCCTGCTATCTGTTTGCGGTCGTTGCAGGGGATTTTGCCTGCCGCGAACAGCGGCTGAGCACTCGTAGTGGTCGCGAGGTGCTGCTGCAGGTCTATAGTGACCGCGGCTCAGAGAACAAAACCGAATGGGCGATGGAATGCCTGGTTCGCTCGGTGCGCTGGGACGAGGAACGCTACGGTCTCGAGCTGGATCTCGACCGATTCATGATTGTGGCGGCGCGCGACTTCAATATGGGCGCCATGGAAAACAAGGGGCTGAATATCTTCAATTCGGCCTATGTCCTCGCGGAGCCTGCCACAGCCACCGACGCAGCATACCGGGCCATCGAAGCCGTGATCGGCCACGAATACTTCCATAATTGGACGGGTAATCGCGTAACCTGCCGCGACTGGTTCCAGTTGTCGCTGAAGGAAGGTCTCACGGTATTCCGCGATCAGGAATTTTCCGCGGACATGCTCGCCTCTGGCATGGACGGCGCTGCGGCCGCCAGCGCACGTGCAGTCAAACGTATAGATGACGTATCTACATTAAGAAACGCGCAATTCCCGGAAGACAAGGGCCCGATGGCCCACCCGATTCGTCCGGAAAGCTATCAGGAGATTTCCAACTTCTACACCGCAACGGTGTACGAGAAAGGCGCGGAAATCATCCGGATGCAGCAGACCTTGCTCGGCCGTGACGGGTTCCGCGAAGGCCTCGATGAGTACTTCCGCCGCCACGATGGCCAGGCGGTGACCTGCGACGACTTCATCGGCGCCATGGAGTCCGTCTACCAGCAACGCAACCCGGGACGGGATCTGAAAATTTTCAGGAACTGGTATTCGCAAGCAGGCACTCCGCGCGTCAAGGTCGAGCTTCAACATGACGCAGCCAGCGCAACGGCTACGATTACCCTCTCGCAATCCTGCCCTCCAGTGGGCATCGAACTTCTGCAAGACCCCCCGGCAAACAAACCGCCCTTGCACATCCCGGTAGCGATTGGACTGCTGGCGACGGACGGTAGCCCGATCGTGCCGAGCGATGTTCAAACCAATAAGGG
>Ga0065721_10006881_pt1 | contig 11036 bp, 8 predicted proteins | sample Mesricmetagenome_FD_59108 | JGI IMG/M metagenome (GOLD analysis project Ga0065721, IMG submission 59108) | Mesophilic microbial community from rice straw/compost enrichment Sample: eDNA_1 v2 (version 2) | ecosystem: Engineered > Solid waste > Grass > Composting > Bioreactor | place: USA: Davis...
AAGGGCTATTTCGACCCCCGCGTGGTGTTCGTGGCCGAGAGCGGCGGGCAGCTCAACCGCCGCAAGCAGCTGGCGATCATGGACCAGGACGGGGCCAATCCGAGCTACCTGACCGACGGCTCCTACATCGTCATGACGCCCCGGTTCTCCTCGACCAGCCAGGAGATCACCTACATGGCCCTGCGGCCGGACGGGTCGTCGATCTACCTCTTCAACCTGGAGACCGGGCGGCGGGAGACCCTGGGTAACTTCCCCGGCATGGTGTTCGCGCCGCGCTTCTCGCCGGACGGCGGCCGCGTCGCATTCTCGGTCGAGCGCGCGGGCAACAGCGACATCTATGTGATGGACCTGCGCAGCCGCTCGAGCAGCCGGCTGACCACCGGCCCCTCCATCGAGACCTCGCCTTCCTTCTCTCCAGACGGGTCGCAGATCGTCTACAACTCCGACCGCGGCGGCACGGCGCAGCTCTACATCATGGGGGCCGACGGCAGCGGCGGGCGGCGCATCTCCTTCGGCGAGGGCCGCTACACTACGCCGGTCTGGAGTCCGACCGGCGAATACATTGCTTTCACCAAGCAGACGGGCGGCGAATTCCACATCGGGATCATGCGGCCGGACGGCTCGGACGAGCGGATCCTCACCACCAGCTACCTGGACGAAGGTCCCACCTGGGCGCCCAACGGCAGAGTTTTGATGTTCAGCCGGGAAACGCCTGGTCAAGGTCCGCGTTTGTGGACGGTGGACGTCACGGGCCGGATTCTCCGGCCTGCGCCGTACCCTGGCTCCGGGACGGATCCGGCCTGGTCGCCGTTGCTGAACTAAGTCCAGTCAGGTGTAATTTTCCCGCTTCTACAGCCTTTTCAAATGTCGGGCTTCACAAAACCCGGATAGAACGAGGAACAGGCTGTGGGGACCCGCCGTCGTCGTAACTTATAAATAGGAGAAGCCACGTGCAGCGCTTCAGTACCAAGCACGCCCTTCGACTGGCCCTTGTCGCGGCCGCCGCCATCTCGGTGACGGCCTGCGCCTCGCGGCCCAAGCCGGCCCCTGCGCCGGAACCGACGCCGGCGCCGGCCCCCGCCCCGGCCCCGGAACCTGCGCCCGCCCCGCCGCCGCCGACCTCGTCGGTGATCCCGGGCTCGATGCAGGACTTCGTCGTCAATGTCGGCGACCGCGTCTATTTCGACTTCGACCAGTACGAAGTCCGCGCCGACGCCGCGCCGATCCTGGACGCCCAGGCCGCCTGGCTGGTGCGCTATCCGAACGTCCAGGTCCGCATCGAAGGCAACGCCGACGAACGCGGCACCCGTGAATACAACCTGGCCCTGGGCTCGCGCCGCGCCAACTCGGTGCGCGAATACCTGGTCCAGCGCGGCGTTCAGCCCTCGCGCATCTCGACCGTCTCCTACGGCAAGGAGCGTCCGATCGCCGAAGGCTCGACCGAGGAAGCGTTCCAGAAGAACCGGAACGCCCACACCGCGATCACCAGCGGCGCCCAGTAAACGCGCCGAGACTGCGTGGAGGGGACCCTAGCCGGTCCCCTCCTTTGCTTTGCTCGCCCGCGACCGCAATCGCGGGCGGGCCGTATTTTGGCCGTCCGTTCCCCAGATGATGCCGACCATGAAGTTCGCCCGCCTGGCCCTGCCGCTTTCCCTCGCCCTCGTCGCCTCCACGGCCATCGCCCAGACCCCGATGGACCCGCTGGACGCCCGGGATGCGCGCCGCCTGGACAAGATGGAGCAGGTGGTGCGCGAGCTGCGCGCCATCGTTTTCCAGGGCCGAGACTCCGGAAAGCCGGTGATCGTGCAACCGGCCGAGACCGATTATCAGCTCCAGGAGGTCAGCCGGCGCATGGCTGATCTCGAGGGCGCGATCACCCGTATCAACAACCAGCTGGAGACCGCTGCGCGCGAAGCCGAGCTCGCCAAGCGCGAGGCCGAGAGCCTGCGGGCCGAGAACAAGGCGCTGAACGACCGCATCGCCAGCCTGGAAAGCCGGGCGCTGGCGGACACCGTCGCCCCGCCGGATGGCCTGGCCGGCGGCCCCTCGCCCACGGCGGGCCTTCCGGCCGGCGAGGCGTTCGACCAATCCCGGCAGGCCATGCTGGCCGGGGACTACGCCGCGGCCGAGGCGGGCTTCCGCGACTATGTCGCCCAGCACGGCGACAGCGCGAAGGCGCCCGAAGCCCGCTATTGGCTGGGCAAGACCCTGAGCAGCCGAGGCGCGCACGCCGACGCCGCGGGCGCCTATATCGCCGCCATCCGCGGCTGGCCGAAGACCAGCTGGGCGCCCGACGCGGTGCTGGAGCTGTCACGCTCGCTGATCGCGCTGAAGAAGCCGACCGACGCCTGCGCCACCCTGGCCGAGCTCTCCAAGCGCTATCCCAACGCCCCAGCCGGCGTGCAGAGCCGCGCGGCCCAGGCCCGCGGCCAGGCCAAGTGCTCGGCCTGACCGACGCGCTATCGGCCCGCGTCCACGCCGTTCTCGATCGGCGGCTGAAACATCGATCCGACGCGCCGCTCGCTCTGGGCCTCTCCGGCGGCGGCGACTCCGTCGCCTTAACGCTGATCGCGGCCGACTGGGCGCAGCGCCATGGTCGGCGGCTCATCCTCCTGACCGTGGACCACGGCCTGAACCCGCAGAGCGCCGCGTGGACGGCCGCGTGCGGCGCCCTGGCGGCGCGGCTTGGCCTGGGGTTCCACGCTCTTCGCTGGGAGGGGGACAAGCCCGTGCAGGGGCTGCCCGCGGCGGCCAGGGCCGCGCGCCACCGGCTGCTGGCCCAGGCCGCGAGGGAGGCCGGGGCGAGCGTCGTCCTGCTGGGCCATACGGCCAGCGACCTCAACGAAGCCGCCGCCATGCGGGCGGCGGGCTCGTCGACGCCCTCGCCGCGGGAGTGGAGCCCCTCCCCCGCCTGGCCGGACGGACACGGGGTCTTCCTGCTGCGCCCGATGCTGGGGATCGAGCGAGCGGCGCTGCGGGCATGGCTCGCCGAGCGCGGACAGGAGTGGATCGAGGATCCCGCCAACGAGGACATGAGGTTCGCACGGGCGAGGGCCCGGACTGCAGGCCTCAAGCAGGCTGCCGAGGCGGCGGAGGCGCCCTCCCAGGCTGTGGCGCAGTTCGCGGCGGCCGCCCGGGTCGATGCGGCGGGCGTGATCACCTTGCCCGGCGCCCCCCTGCCCGACAGGTTGATCGCCGCGGCCTGCCTTTGCGCCGCGGGGACCGACCGGCCGCCCAGGCGCGATCGGTTGGCGCGGCTGGCGGAGCTCGCCCGCACGGGCGCGCCCTTCGTCGCCACCCTGGCCGGGGCGCGGGTCGAAGGGGCCGCGAAGGCCGTGTGCTTCATGCGCGAACCGGGGGAGATCGGCCGGGGCGGACAGGGCCGCTTGCGCCTGTTCCCCGGCCGCGCGGCGGTTTGGGACGGCCGGTTCGAGTTTCTGGCGACAAGGCCGATGATCATTGCGCCCCTGGCCGGCCACGCCGCCCGCCTGGACCCGGCGGCCCGGCAGGCCTTGCGCGCTGTTCCAGCGGGGACGAGGGGTGCGCTGCCGGTCGTGATCGAGGGAAACGAGGTCGCCTGTCCCGTGCTGTCGCCCGTGGCCGGACTGGACGTCCGTCTGCTGGCGGCGGACCGCCTGCGCGCAGCGGCGGGCCTGGTGCGATCAGAGCCCTAGGAGCGGCTATCGCGCCTGCGCCGCCACATAGGCGGCGAAACCCTCGAGATAGGCCCTGAGCTGATCCTCTATGGCCGGATCGACGATATTACCCGCCTCGTCGAACACCTTGTGCGCACGGGAGACCATCAGACGGCCGCCGAAATAGGGCGCGGTTCCGAGCGTCCGCAGCACCGGCAGCCAGGCGTTCTGGCTGAGGATCGTGCCAAAGCCTCCGGGCGAGGCGCCGATGAGGGCGACCGGCTTGCCGCGAAAGACGCGGGAGGCGTCCGCGGGCGGACGGCTCATCCAGTCGATGGCGTTCTTGAAGACGCCGGGGATGGAGTTGTTGTATTCCGGCGTCACCAGCAGGAGGCCGTCGGCGGCGGCGACCGCGTCCTTGAGGATCGCCACCTGCGTCGGAATCCCTTCGTCCGCCTCCACGTCCCCGTCATAGAGCGGCACGCCACGGATCGTGCCGATCTCGATCTCGAGCTCAGGCGGCGCCAGCCGGGCGGCGGCGCGCAGGACCTGGGCGTTGAAGGAGCCCTGACGAAGGCTGCCCGAGAGCCCGACGATGCGGAGGGGATGGGTCATCGAGATCCTGCATGGCGAAGCGCTCGGGACGAACCTATCTCGAATCTAGGCTCTTGCGTTCCGCGGCGTCGGCCTTTGTCGTGTGGGAGGCGAAAGAGCCCGACGAGAGACGCCTCGACGCGTCACCGAACAGACATTGGGGAGTCCATGCACTATCGCGAGCTGAAAGAGGCCTGGTCCGAACTGACGGCGCCGGGCGCGCCGTTCGAGATCGTCGAGATCCCGGTGCGCGGAAACATGATCCGCATGTACAAGAACGCGCCGCCCTCGGTGCGGGAACTCTGGCTCTCCACCGCCGCGTTCGGGGATCGGGAATACCTGGTCTACGGCGAGGACCGCCTGACCTATGCGCAGGCCCACGCCCAGGTGAACGCCATCGCCGCCTGGCTGTTCGAGCAGGGCGTGCGGCCCGGCGACCGGGTGGCGATCGCGATGCGCAACTATCCCGAATGGCTGCTGATCTATTGGGCCTGCGTCTCCACCGGGGTCGCGGCCGTGGGCATGAACGCCTGGTGGGTGGCCGACGAGATGGAATACGCGCTGAAGGATTCGGCGCCCAAGGTCATCTTCGCGGACGCCGAACGCCTGGCCCGCATTCTTGAGCGCCCGACCATGGCGCAGGGGGCGAAGATCGTGGCGGTGCGCACGGAGGCGCCGGAGGGCGTCATCCCCTATGCCGAGGTGATCGCCGGCGGCGGCGCCATGCCCGAGGTCGCCGTCGATCCGGATGCGGACGCCTGCATCTTCTACACCTCGGGCACCACGGGCTTTCCGAAGGGGGCGCAGCTGACCCATCGCGGCTGCGTCGCCAACCTCCTGAACATGGGCTTCTCGGCCCAGGTCCAGGGACTGGCCGTGGCCAAGGCGACCGGCGTGGTTCCGAATCCGGAGGATGCGCCGATCCCGGCCGCCCTGCTCACCACGCCCCTGTTCCACGTCACCGCCAACAACTGCGGCGCCTACGCCTGCACGGCGGCGGGCGGCAAGCTGGTCCTGATGTACCGCTGGGACGCGGGCGAGGCCCTGCGCCTGATCGAACGCGAAAAGATCACCGGCATGAGCGGCGTGCCGACCATGGCGCGCGAGCTGATCAACCATCCCGACTTCGAGAAAACCGACACGTCCAGCCTGATGACCCTCGGCGGCGGCGGCGCGCAGTTGCCGCCGGACCTGGTCGGCAAGATCGACAACCAGGTGAAGACCGCCCGGCCGAACACCGGCTATGGCATGACCGAGACCTGCGGGATCATCACGGCGGTGTCGGCCGACTTCTTCATCGACAAGCCCGACAGCTGCGGACCGGCCATGCCGAGCTTCGAGGTCAAGTGCGTCGACGAGGACGGGAACACCGTCCCGCCGGGCCAGCTTGGCGAGCTGTGGGTCAAGGGCGCGCCGGTCATCAAGGGCTACATCAACCGGCCCGAAGCCACCGCCGAGTCGATCACCGATGGCTGGCTGCACACCGGCGACATCGCGCGAATCGACGAGGACGGCTTCATCTTCATCGTCGACCGCAAGAAGGACATGGTCCTGCGCGGCGGCGAGAACGTCTATTGCGCCGAGGTCGAGGCGGCGATCTTCCGCCATCCGGCCGTCGCCGAAGCGACCGTCTTCGGCGTGCCCGACGAGCGGCTGGGCGAAGAGGTCGGGGCGGCCGTGGTGCTGCGGCCGGGCATGGAGCTCTCGGCCGAGGAGCTGCGCGCCCATCTGGCCGGCCTGCTCGCCAAGCACAAGGCGCCCCGCTACATCTGGTTCATGAACGACCCGCTGCCGCGCAACGCCAGCGGGAAGTTCCTCAAGCGCCAGCTGCGCGAGACCCTGAAGGCGGACGCCGCGGCCTAGCGCTCCCGGACGAACATGGCGATCAGCGCATCGGCGTGGGCCTCGATCTCGGCCTCCTGGCTGGGATCGACGCCGTAGGCGTGGCGCAGCTCGCCGGCCAGGGTGAAGGGCGCCTGGGCCGCGGCCGAGAGCATGTAGATCAGCCGCCGCGGCTCCATGCGGGGAAGCCAGCCCTCGTCCATCAGGGCCTCTAGGGTTCGGCGGGCGGCGCGGTGCTGGGGACCGACGATCTGCTCGGCGATCCAGACCGTGCGGTCGGTGTCGGCGACGGTCTCGTGGACCATGATCCGGGCGTGCTCGGGATGGCGGGCGCAGTAGCGGACATAGTCGCGGAGCGAGGCCTTGAAGCGTTCGATCAGCGGCTGACCGCGGGTGGAGCGCCAGTGCGCGCCGCGGGCGGCGTTCATCCGGTCGATCAGGTCGCGCAGGGCCGCGCGCCAGAGGCTCGCCTTGTCCGTGAAGTGGTAGCGGACGAGGCTGTGCTCCACGCCTGCGCGGGCGGCGATATCGCGCAAGGCCACGCCCTCGAAGCCGCGCTCGGAGAAGAGCGTCAGGGCCGCGGAGAGGATCGCCGCGCGGGTTTCCTCCACCGAGCGCGCGTCGCGGGCCGGCCGGCCGCGGGGACGTGACGAGGGGGCTGCGGCGTTCATGATTAGATTATTGCCCAATTGGATAAAAATAACTAGCGTTCCACCGAAAGAGCGGGAGGAGCGCACATGGAACCCTGGATGGACAAGGCCTTGTCTGCGGACGAGCGCGCCCGGCTGCTGATCGCCGAGCTCAGCCTCGACGAGATGATCTCGCTGGTCCACGGGCCGATGCCGGCGCTGCTGGAGACGCCGCCGGAGGATGCGGCCATGGGGGCGGGCTACATCCCCGGCGTGCCGCGGCTGCGGATCCCGGCCCTGAACGAGACGGATGCGAGCCTGGGGATCGCCAATCCGCGCAAGGTGCGCGAGGGGGACGGGGCGACCGGCCTGCCGTCGGGCCTGGCCCTGGCCTCCACCTGGGACGCCGAGCTCGCCTATCGGGCCGGCGCCATGGTCGGATCGGAGGCGCGGGACAAGGGCTTCAACGTGCTGCTCGGCGGTGGCGTGAACCTGACGCGCGAGCCGCGCTGCGGACGGAACTTCGAATATCTCGGCGAGGACCCGCTGCTGGCCGGGACCCTGGCCGGGGAGGCCATCCGCGGCGCCCAGTCCAACAATATCGTCTGCACGATCAAGCACTTCGCGCTCAACGACCAAGAGACCTGCCGGCACGTGGTCAATGCGGAGATCGACGAGGGGGCGCTGCGCGAAAGCGACTTGCTCGCCTTCCAGATCGCCATCGAGAAGGGCGATCCGGGTTCGGTGATGTGCGCCTACAACCGGGTGAACGGCGAGTGGGCCGGCGAGAACGACTTCCTGCTCAACCAGGTGCTCAAGCGCGACTGGGGCTATCGCGGCTGGGTGATGAGCGATTGGGGGGCGGTGCACTCCACGGCCAAGGCGGCGCTGGCGGGGCTCGACCAGGAGAGCGGCGAGCAGCTCGATCGGCAGGTTTACTTCGGCGCCCTCCTGAAAGATGCCGTCGAGCAGGGAGAAGTCCCCTTCGAGCGGCTGACCGACATGGTCCACCGGATCCTGCGAAGCCTGATCGACAAAGGGGTTTTCGATCATCCGGCCGAGCGGCGCGAGACCGACTACGACGCCAACGCTAAGGTGGCCCAGGCGGCCGCGGAGGCCGGTATCGTCATGCTGAAGAACGCCGATGGATTGCTGCCGATAGATTCCGCAAACCGGCGGATAGCGGTGATCGGCGCCCATGCCGATGTGGGCGTGCTGTCGGGCGGCGGTTCCTCCCAGGTCATCGCCCATGGCGGCGATGGACTGGAGATCCCGGTGACCATGGGCCTCTCCTCGGCCTTCTCGCAGGTCACCTACCATCCCTCCGCGCCGCTGGCGGGGATCCGTGAGCGGGCCCTGAACGTGCAGGTGACCTATGACCCGGGGACCGACCGGAAGGCCGCCGCCGCCGCCGCCGCCGAGGCGGACCTCGCCATCGTCTTCGCCGACCAATGGTGCACCGAGGCCGAGGACCTGCCGACCCTGTCGCTGCCCAACGATCAGGACGCGTTGATCGCCGCGGTGGCGGCGGCCAATCCGAAGACGGTGGTGGTGCTGGAGACCGGCACGCCCGTGCTCATGCCCTGGCTGGACGAGGTCGGGGCGGTGCTGCAGGCCTGGTATCCCGGCACGCGCGGCGGCGAAGCGATCGCCCGTATCCTCTTTGGCGAAGTGAGCCCGTCGGGCCGGCTGCCGATCAGCTTCCCCCGCGACGTCGCCGACCTGGTGCGCCCGGAAATCCCCGGGATGATCTTCGGCCCGCCGGTCGAGGGAAAGACCCTGCCCACCAGCTTCCCGGACGTGCAGCAACACAAGGGCCGGTTCTCCGTCCCGCACCCCGAGGGCGCCGACGTGGGCTATCGCTGGTTCGCCAAGACCGGTCGGCCGACCCTCTTCCCGTTCGGCTTCGGCCTCTCTTACACCCGCTTCGAGCACGGGCCCCCGAAGGCGGAGGACGGCGAGACGCTGACCGTCAGTTTCGATGTCACCAACGCCGGCGCAATGGCCGGGACCGACACGCCGCAGGTCTACGCCTTCGTGAAGGGAGCGGACGGCAAGGAGAGCCAGCGGCTGGTCGGGTGGGCGCGGGTCGCGCTGGAGCCGGGCGAAACCAGGCGAGTGAGCGTCACGGCCGATCCGCGGCTGCTGGCCAATTATGATGCGACCTTGCCGGGCTGGCGCGTGGCCGAAGGGGAGATCGCCGTCGCGATCGGCGCCTCGGCCGAAGCGCTGGGACCGAGGGTTTCCGTGGCGCTGGCGGGGAAGACGCTGAGGCCGTAACGCCTGCGGCGCCCCCTCCGTCGCGCTGTCGCGCGCCACCTCCCCCGGCGGGAGAGGATCACATATGAACCATCGCGGCTTTTTCCTCCCCCATTGCGATGGGGGAGGGGGAGCGGCGCCGCCGGTGGAGGGGGCCGGTTCAAGCTCGGTGCGGCCGCAGGCCCCCTCCACCACCCTTCGGGCGGTCCCCCTCCCCCGCTCCGCAGGGGAGGAAAGAGAGCTCTGCGGCCATGTGGGACGCCCGGCGGTCTAGCCGCGTTCGCTGTCGAGCATGGCCATCTGCTCGGGGTTGTAGCGCTCTCCGGCGGCTGCGCCCTTGGGGAGGATCGTTTCGAGTTCGGCGAGGTCCGTCGGGCTGAGCGCGAGGTCCAGGGCGCCGAGGGCCTCCTCCAGACGTTCGGGGCGGCGGGCGCCGATCAGGGGGACGATGTCGGCTCCTTGAGCGGCCACCCAGGCGATCGCCAGCTGGGCGGGCGTCGCGCCGCGAGCCGCGGCGAAGGCCTTCAGCTTTTCCACGAGGGCGAGATTGTGTTCCAGCGCCTGGCCCTGGAAGCGCGGGCTGTGGGCCCGGAAATCGGACGGCCCGCGACTGGCCGACCAGTGACCGCTGATCAGGCCGCGGGAGAGGACGCCATAGGCGGTGATCCCGACGCCTAGTTCGCGACAGGTCTGCAGGACCCCCTCCTCGATCCCGCGCGAGATCAGCGAATACTCGATCTGCAGATCGCTGATGGGGTGGACGGCGGAGGCGCGGCGCAGGGTCTCAGAGCCCACTTCCGACAGACCGATGTGGCGGACATAGCCAGCCTGGACCAGTTCGGCGATGGCCCCGACCGTATCCTCGATGGGAACATTGGGATCGAGCCGCGCCGGACGATAGATGTCGACGTAGTCTGTCCCGAGCCGCTTCAGGCTGTAGGCCAGGGCGGTCTTGACGGCGACCGGCCGGCCGTCGAAGCCGAGCCAGGCCCCGTCCGGGCCGCGTTGGGCGCCGAATTTCACGCTGACGATCGCCTGGTCACGGCGCGTTTGGCGAAGCGCCTCGGCCACCAGCATCTCGTTGTGACCCATGCCGTAGAAGTCGCCGGTGTCGAGCAGGTTGATCCCGGCTTCCCGCGCGACGGCGAAGGTGGCCAGGGCCGCGTCGCGGTCGGCCGGGCCGTAGAGGTCGGACATGCCCATGCAGCCGAGGCCGAGGGCGGAGGAGAGAGGGCCGGTGCGGCCGAGCTGGCGAGTGATCATGGCGTGGCTCCTTCTGTTGACCGCAAGCTAGCCCCGGGCCATTCCTTGGATAATCTGCTCATTGCCTCACAGGTTGTTCGGAAATCCGCACAATGCCGAGAACACACCTGGCCGACCTGGAGGCCTTCGCGGCCGTCGCACAGGAACGCAGCTTTCGTCGCGCGGCGCGGCTGCGGGGAGTGTCGGCCTCGACCCTCAGCCAGGCGGTGCGGGACCTGGAAGGGGAGTTGGGCGTCCGACTGCTGAACCGCACCACGCGCAGCGTGCTGCCGACAGAGGCCGGGCAGAGGCTGCTGGAGCGGCTGCTGCCGGCGCTGGGCGAGATCAGCTCGGCCATCGACGGCGTGCATGCGACCGAGGCCGAACCCGCCGGGCTGCTGCGCCTCAATGCGCCCCTGCCGGCCATCGACCTGGTGCTGGCGCCGATGATCGCCCGCTTCCTTGAGCGTCATCCGCGGGTGCGGATGGAGGTGGTGAGCGACTCCCGGCGCGTGGACATCGTCGCCGAGGGGTTCGACGCGGGGATCCGCTGGGACGAGCATTTGGAGCAGGACATGGTCGCCGTCCCGTTCGGCGGACTGCAGTCCTACGTGCTGGTGGCGGCGCCGGCGGTGATCGCCGCGCACGGCCGGCCTGAGCATCCGAGGGACCTCGCCGCGGCGCCCGCCATCCGCCAGCGCTTCAGCAGCGGGGTGATGTTCCCTTGGGAGTTCGAGAAGGACGGCAAGATCATCCGGATCGACCCGCCGCCGCGCCTGGTCTCCACCGATATCGCCCTGCAGCGCCGGGCGGCGCTGGACGGGGTGGGCTTCTG
>Ga0065721_10006943_pt1 | contig 11034 bp, 9 predicted proteins | sample Mesricmetagenome_FD_59108 | JGI IMG/M metagenome (GOLD analysis project Ga0065721, IMG submission 59108) | Mesophilic microbial community from rice straw/compost enrichment Sample: eDNA_1 v2 (version 2) | ecosystem: Engineered > Solid waste > Grass > Composting > Bioreactor | place: USA: Davis...
GCCCCCGGTGGGGTGTTAAACAACTTGGGCCGGCTCCATTGGGGACGGCCCAAGTTTTTTGTAGGGAGAAGGGTTTTCGCACCGCCGGTCACCCAAGCATGGCCTGCCGCTCTCCCATTGCGGGACGCTTTGTTATGGCGGGTCGCTATTGCGAGGCTAAATGGCCCACATGGCAGGGCGAACGGTCCATCCACCGTGCACAGCCATCCACCGTGCGCGGCCATCCCGCATGCACAGCGGATCCAGCGTGCGCAAACTTCACGTGTGCATGACGTCGTCTAGCGAGGGAGCGTCGAGATGGCCGACCTGGTTCCAAGGGCCTAGCTTCCATTCCCCGTTCTCGGCCGTTTCGAAGACGTTGATGCTGGTGTTCAGGATGGTGCCAATGCGTTTCACGGTTAACGCATGCCCTCCGGCTTTCCGCCAAACAATGTCCACAACGCCGCCGTGCGAGAAAACGAGTACATTTCGCCCGGCGTACTCCTTGGCGAGGGCGCCGAAGGCACCGATTACCCGGTCGGCGAAAACCTGCAAAGACTCTCCGCCCTCGATCTGCTGGTCAGGAGACCTCAAGTCGACTTGGCGGTCTGACAACCCTTCAGTGAGGGCCGCCCAGTCCATGCCTTGGTAGACACCGTAGTTACGCTCCCTGAGCCGCACGTCGGTTTGGACGGGCAGCGACAAGTGTGCGGTCGCAATGCGCGCCGTTTCGTGGGCGCGACTGAGGTCACTGCTGATCACTGCATGGAATTCGGGACTGCCAAGTGTGCGCAAATGCGCGGCAAGCTGCCGGGCCTGGACATATCCCGTCTCGCTTAATGGCACGTCCAGCCATCCCTGGAGGCGCCGCCCCGCGTTCCATTCCGTTTCGCCATGGCGGATGAGCCAGAAATGTGTCGATTTCATCTTTCCATTCTATCAATCTGTTGCAGATCCAAGCGCCCAGGCCGTAAACTTCGCCACGTTCTCCTGCCTAGAAGGCGGCGCCCGCTGCGCGTCTCTCCGACGCTTCGGTCAGCTGTCCCGATCCCAGACACGGTTCTTTCCTACTCTCACTTCCACGTCCATGTCCGACACCTTCTTCCCTCGCTGGCGGCGCGTCGATAGTAACGCCCAGGGTGCCGTTGTGCAGCCCGATGAGTACTTGCCCTTGCCGCAAAGCGTGGCAATGGGCGCCCAACACGTTGTCGCCATGTTCGGCTCTACCATCCTGGCGCCCTTGTTGATGGGCTTCGATCCGAATGTCGCCATTCTGATGTCCGGCATCGGCACGCTAATCTTCTTCCTCTTTGTCCGGGGCAGGGTGCCCAGTTACCTCGGATCGAGCTTCGCTTTCATCGGCGGGGTGATTGCCGTGACGGGCTATGCGGGGGCGGGGCCCAACGCCAATATAGGGCTGGCGTTGGGTGCCATTATCGCGTGCGGCCTGGTCTACACCCTGATTGGCTTGATTGTCTGGTTGATCAACGCCCGCACGGGGGGAGATGCGCAGTGGATCAATCGTCTCATGCCGCCTGTGGTCACAGGAGCGATCGTGGCGGTGATCGGTCTTAACCTTGCACCGATCGCTGCGCGCGGTGCCATGGGGGGCTCTACATTCGATGCGCTCATGGCTCTGATGACAGTCCTTTGCGTCGGTGGCGTCGCAGTCTTCACTCGAGGCACTACCCAGCGTCTTCTGATCCTCGTAGGGTTGCTCCTGTCTTGTGTCATTTATGGCATCTTTACGAACGGTCTGGGAATGGGTAAGCCCATCGACTTCACCGGCGTCCAAAATGCGGCATGGCTGGGTTTGCCCAACTTTAGCGCGCCTGTATTCGAGTTCCATGCCATGAGCGTGATCGTGCCCGTGGCGGTGATATTGGTCGCGGAAAATCTCGGTCACATCAAGGCGGTCAGCGCCATGACTGGCCGCAATCTGGATGCCTATCTGGGCCGCGCGTTCGTGGGTGACGGTGTCGCCACAATGGTTTCCGGTGCGATGGGTGGTACGGGCGTCACGACTTACGCCGAGAATATCGGGGTCATGACCGTGACGCGAATCTACTCGACCTTGGTGTTCGTCATCGCGGCCTTAATCGCCATCGGTCTAGGCTTTTCGCCGAAGTTTGGTGCGGTGATCCAGACGATTCCGGGTCCGGTCCTGGGCGGGATGTCCGTCGTGGTGTTCGGCCTCATTGCCGTTGCGGGAGCCCGCATCTGGGTGGTCAATCAAGTCGACTTCAGTGACAACCGCAATCTGATCGTAGCAGCGGTCACACTGGTCCTGGGCGCCGGAAACTTCACATTGCAATTCGGTGACTTCAAGCTCGATGGCATTGGTACTGCAACGTTCGGCGCCATTATCCTCTACGCATTCCTGAGCATTGGTCAAAACGGGAAAAAGCACGGCTGATGCCCCGCCGGACGGCCGGCTTGCTTTTTCCTCCAACATTGCCGACAATTAACCCGTACTCCCCGGTTCATGATCAGGCCGGGGATTTGTTTTGAGGCCGTCCCGGCGGCTTTTCTTCACCCGACTATGCTGGCAGGCACGCCAGACTTCGCGTCGCGTTCCGGGCATGTCTGGTCGTCCCAATTCTGTCGTCTGTCGGCGCTCCTGGAGGAGCGTCGTTTTTACTTTTGATTCAGGAAACAGTATGTCTGCGATTCCGTTGACTGTAGGTGGCGCTGAGCGCTTGCAAGCCGAACTGCATCGTCTGAAGACGGTGGATCGCCCCGAGGTGATCAACGCGATTGCCGAAGCGCGCGCACAAGGTGACCTGTCCGAGAATGCCGAATACGACGCCGCTCGCGAGCGTCAGGCGTTTATCGAAGGTCGTATCAAAGAACTGGAAGGTACGCTTTCCAATGCCCAGATCATCGACCCGACCGCGCTCAGCGTGGATGGCCGCGCCGTGTTTGGTGCGACGGTCGAGATCGAGGAAATCGAGACGGGCGAACGTCTCACATACCAGATCGTGGGTGATGTCGAAGCCGATATCCGTTCGAGCAAGATTTCAGTGTCCAGCCCGGTTGCGCGCGCCCTGATCGGCAAGTCGGAAGGCGATGTGGTCGAAGTGCAGGCTCCGGGCGGTAACCGAGAATACGAAATCATCTCGATTCGTTATATTTGATTTCGACCGGCTTGCCGGCAATGTCGGCAAGTTTCAATGCTGAACAGCCCATCCGGGTTCCGGTATGGGCTGTTTTTTCAGGCACCCCGACGGCGGCGAACTCCCGACTTCAGGGACATCGCGCTGCCGGTCCGGCGGGGAATGCGTAGGTTCGACACACCGCGCGCCGCGGGTGAACGGGTCGACCTGGGCGCTTCGAACCCAACGTCTTTCTCCTCGTGCGCCCGATCAACCCGCGCCAGTTGCTTGCGCGTCTTTTCACTGCGCCGCGTCTTCATGACACCGCTGGCTGCCGCCTTTTTCGGTGTGTAGGGCTCTGAAGGTTTACGTACGGCACGGGTGGGTGGCTCTTTGGGCGCCTGTTGGCCGGCCAGGACCGAGCTGCGCGCTTCAGGGTCGGGACGGTATATGATTAGCGTCTTGCCCAGATGGTGCACGGTCGCGCAAGACAATGTCTCGCAAATCGTTTCCAGCATGGTGCTGCGCGCTTCGCGGTCGTCGCCCGCGACACGCACCTTGATGAGCTGGTGCGCCTTCAGATTGAGGTCGATTTCCTTGAGTACGGATTCAGTCAGGCCCCGTTCGCCAATCAGCACGACGGGGCGCAAAGGGTGAGCGGCGGCACGCAGGGCGCTGCGCTCCTGAGAAGTAATGTCGAGTTTTGGCATGGTGGAATTGTACGGGAATGGCCAAGAAAAAATTTTCCAAAAACTGGGTTCATCAGCATATTAATGACCCTTACGTGAAACAGGCGCAACAGAAAGGGTATCGCGCGCGCGCAGCCTTCAAGTTGTTGGAGTTGCTGGACACTGAAAAGTTGCTGCGCAAGGGTGATGTCGTGGTTGACCTCGGGTCGTCTCCAGGAAGCTGGTCCCAGGTTGTGCGCGAGCGCCTCGTGGGGAGCGGCGGCGTGATCGAGGGGCGCATCATTGCACTGGATCTCCTGCCCATGGAACCCATTGCTGGCGTTGAATTCCTGCAAGGGGACTTCCGTGATGACGCCGTGTTACATCAACTTGAGGGAATGCTGGGCGGTGCGCCCGTGGACCTTGTAATATCGGACATGGCCCCCAATCTTTCTGGGGTAAGTTCGGCGGACTCAGCAAGGATCCACCATGTGTGCGAGCTTGCCATGGAGTTTGCGCTGGCACATCTCAAGCCGGAAGGCGCTCTTATTGTGAAGGCTTTTCACGGCAGCGGTTTTTCGCAGATCGTCGAGATGTTCAAGCGTCATTTCAAGCGCGTCGTCGAACGCAAGCCAAAGGCTTCACGAGACAAGTCCTCCGAGACATTTCTCGTGGCGCGGGGCCTCAAAGACTGAGCATTTTGGCTTTAAGGTTTTTGTAAACACCAAGTCTTCGTTCAGGTAGAATGGAAGCTTGACGATATTGTCAAGATGGGCGGTGTGTCGACGCGCCGATCTTGAAACCCCTTATGCCCGTGGCGACGTGGCTGAGTCGCTGATGTGGGAAAGCGTCTGAACGAGCTTCCGGGCAACTTAGGCGCTACAGGGGGCGCGGTTTTTAGGAGGTTGGCTTTGAACAACTCGTTTTCCAAGGTGGCGATCTGGATGGTGATCGCGCTTGTGCTGTTCACTGTTTTCAAACAGTTCGACGGCCGAGCGCCCATCACCGATAACGTGACCTACACGCAATTCATGAACGATGCGCAGGCCGGTCGCATCAGCAAGGTCGACATCCAGGGCGACACCCTTTATGTCACGCCTGATTCCGGGCGTCCTTACAGCCTGACTTCCCCTGGGGACCTCTGGATGGTTCCCGAGCTTGTCAAGAACGGGGTCCAGGTCTCCGGCCGCGCCCGTGAAGAGCCGTCCTTCCTGACCAGCCTGTTCATTTCCTGGTTCCCCATGCTGCTGTTGATCGGGGTGTGGATCTTCTTCATGCGTCAGATGCAAGGCGGCGGCAAGGGCGGGGCGTTCAGTTTCGGGAAGTCGCGTGCCCGCATGCTCGACGAGAACACCAACCATGTCACCTTCGCCGACGTTGCAGGCTGCGACGAGGCCAAGGAAGACGTGCAGGAACTGGTCGACTTCCTTCGTGATCCGACGAAATTCCAGCGTCTGGGTGGCCGTATTCCTCGCGGCGTGCTGCTGGTGGGTTCTCCCGGTACGGGTAAGACGCTGTTGGCGAAGGCCATTGCCGGCGAGGCGAAGGTGCCCTTCTTCAGTATTTCCGGCTCAGACTTCGTTGAAATGTTCGTCGGTGTGGGTGCGGCCCGTGTTCGCGACATGTTCGAGAACGCCAAGAAACAGGCACCTTGCATCATCTTCATCGACGAAATCGATGCGGTCGGCCGTCAACGGGGTGCCGGCCTCGGCGGTGGCAACGATGAACGAGAACAGACGCTGAATCAGCTTCTGGTTGAAATGGACGGTTTCGAGACCGGCCAGGGCGTACTCGTGGTTGCGGCGACCAACCGTCCCGATGTGCTTGATCCCGCATTGCTGCGTCCCGGTCGTTTTGACCGTCAGGTCGTGGTGGGCCTGCCCGATATCCGTGGTCGTGAGCAGATCCTGAAAGTCCATATGCGCAAGGTGCCGCTGGCGACCGACGTCGACCCGACCGTTCTGGCCCGGGGTACGCCCGGTTTCTCAGGTGCGGATCTGGCCAACCTTGTCAACGAAGCTGCTCTTTTCGCCGCACGCCGCAATGGTCGTACGGTCGAGATGGAAGACTTCGAAAAAGCCAAGGACAAGATCATCATGGGTGCGGAGCGCCGCACGATCGTGATGCCCGAGGAAGAGCGCCGCAATACGGCTTATCACGAGTCGGGGCATGCGCTGGTGGCACGTCTGCTTCCCAAGACCGATCCCGTGCATAAGGTCACTATCATCCCGCGCGGCCGGGCATTGGGTGTGACCATGCAGTTGCCCGAGACGGATCGGTACAGCATGGATAAAGAGCGTCTGCTGAACATGATTTCCGTGCTCTTTGGCGGGCGTATCGCCGAAGAGGTCTTCATGAATCAAATGACGACGGGCGCCTCGAACGACTTCGAGCGTGCAACGGCCATCGCCCGCGACATCGTGACGCGCTACGGCATGACCGACAAGCTGGGTCCCATGGTGTATGCCGAGAACGAAGGCGAAGTGTTCTTGGGGCGCAGCGTCACCAAGACGACCCATATGTCCGAGGCCACCATGCAGCTGGTCGATGCTGAAATCCGCAAGATCATCGACGAACAATATGCTGTTGCGCGTCGACTGATCGAGGAAAACACCGACAAGATGCATGCCATGGCCAACGCGCTGCTCGAGTGGGAAACCCTCGACGCCGAGCAAATCGACGACATCATGTCCGGTAAGCCTCCGCGGCCACCGAAGTCTTCGGCTGCGCCGCAAGACACATCGGACCAGACGCCTCCTGCGGCGGGCGTGTCGCCCAGCACAGGTGGCAGCACGGCCGCTACGCCTGTCTGACATCAGGTGCCCCGGTCTTGACCGGGGCTCTTCTTCCATTTATCTATCCAACGATGGCATTGACAATGCAATGTGGGCGCTTCGAGCTCGATCTCGAGCGCCCTTTGGTCATGGGGATCCTGAATGTGACCCCGGACTCCTTTTCTGACGGAATGGGTGAGATCTCGCTCGAGCGTGCCCTGGAACGTGCGGAGCGCATGATCGAAGACGGCGCCGACATGCTGGACATTGGAGGTGAATCGACCCGGCCCGGCGCCGATCCCGTCCCTGTTCAGCAGGAAATCGACCGAGTGTTGCCGGTCGTCCAGGCGCTCCGGGATCGGAACATTCCGCTGTCCATCGATACCTTCAAGCCAGAGGTCATGCGCCAGGCCTTAGCCGCCGGGGCGGACATGATCAACGATATCCGCGGTCTGCAAGAGCCGGCGGCGATCGAAGCGGTGGCGGATAGTCACTGCGGTCTATGCATCATGCACATGCAGGGCGATCCGCGCACCATGCAGGTGGCGCCCAAGTACGACGATGTGGTGCGCAATGTGCGTGACTTTCTCGCCGAACGGGTGTGCATTCTTCAGCAGCATGGCATCGAATTAAATCGACTCGTGCTGGATCCTGGGTTCGGCTTCGGCAAGACGGTGGGGCAGAACTACACGCTCCTTCGGCGTCTGGACGACGTGCAAGTGCAAGGGCTGCCGTGGCTGTTGGGCTTGTCTCGCAAGTCGATGCTGGGCCATGTGGTGGGTAGAGAGCCCCGTGACCGCATGGCGGCGAGCATTGCCGCTGCGCTATTTGGCCTAGAAAAGGGTGCCCATATTCTCCGAGTGCACGATGTCGCCGAGACTGTGGATGCAGTGAAAATATGGCGAACGATCAAGGATGAGTCCTTCGTATGAGCGAACGTAAATACTTTGGCACGGACGGTATCCGCGGCCGTGTCGGTGGCCCCACCATTAACGCTGAATTTGCATTGCGTCTGGGCTATGCGGCGGGTCGTGTGTTGGCACGTCGGCAGCCTGGCTACGGTCGGCCGACTGTGGTCATTGGCAAAGACACGCGGATTTCGGGCTATATGCTCGAATCTGCACTCGAGGCAGGTCTTTCTGCCGCCGGTATCGATGTTCTGCTGGCCGGCCCGGTGCCGACTCCTGCCGTAGCCTATTTGGCCCGCACATTGCGACTGGTGGCGGGTATCGTCATCAGTGCGTCACACAACCCGTATCACGATAACGGCATCAAGTTCTTCTCCGGCGACGGTATGAAATTGCCGGATGAGGTCGAGGCTGAGATCGAGAGCATGATCGATTCCCCGTTGGATTGCGTGGATTCCGAGCATCTGGGTCGCGCGCGTCGCATTGATGACGCAGCCGGCCGCTATATCGAATTCTGCAAGAGTACCTTCCCCAATGAGTTGGCGCTGTCCGGGCTTTCCATTGTGGTGGATGCCGCCCACGGTGCTGCCTATCACATTGCCCCTCATGTGTTCCGCGAACTGGGGGCGGAAGTCTATGCCGTCGGGTGTCAGCCTGACGGCTTCAACATCAACGAAGGGGTTGGCGCAACGCATCCTGAGAACCTGGTTCGCGAGGTGCAGGCGCGCAAGGCGGACTTGGGCATCGCCTTGGACGGGGACGCGGATCGCTTGCAGATGGTCGACGCAGACGGTCGCTTATACAACGGCGATGAGCTGCTCTATGTAATCATCCGCGACCGTATGCGATTGAAGCCGGTGGAAGGGGTCGTGGGCACGCTCATGACGAACTTCGGTTTCGAAAAGCGTCTTCAAGAATTGGGTATTCCCTTTGAACGGGCGAAGGTGGGCGACCGCTATGTGCTCGAGATGCTGCTGCAGAAAGGATGGCAGTGTGGTGGCGAGAGTTCGGGCCACCTGCTGTGCCTCGACCGTCACACGACAGGTGACGGCATCATCGCGGCCTTGCAGGTCTTGCAGGCCATGGCACGCAATGGTGGAAAACTGGCGGACCAGGTGGCCGATCTGCGCATGTATCCGCAGAACATGGTGAATGTGCCGCTAGAACCTGGCGTGGACTGGCGTAATCACGCGGGTCTCACTCAAGCCCGGAAGGAAGTCGAGTCCATGCTGAATGGACGCGGGCGAGTGTTGATCCGAGCATCGGGCACCGAACCCAAACTGCGCTTGATGGTTGAGGCGGAAGACGCGGCCCTGGCGGAAGAAGGTGTGCAACGTCTGGTGGCCGTTGACCTGACCAGCGCGTAGTGTCCGGGTGCTGAGCGCCCGGACGCAAGGGGCGGACACGTGGCACTGAGCGCCGGGGTCCCTAGGTAAGCGAGAAGTCTATTTCGTTGTTTGGATTTCGAGCGTGAATCCCGCCTTCTTCCATTCACTTTTTTCGCTTTCCAGGGAATAAGCGGTCAGCGGACGGGACTTCAGCCATTCCGTAGAGGCGCGCAAGGTAATCCGCTTGTCCTGCACCTTGATCGTAATCGGCATTTCGTCCAGATCCTCGCGTCGACGACACAGCAGCACGGCCAGGCGCAAGCAAAATAGAGCAAGTCGTCGTTCGCGGGAGTCATCCGGGATGTGTTTGGGCAGCTTGCCCTGATGTCCCAGGGCGAAGGCCGCCAGCTGGGCTTGGTCGTGGGTCGAAAACCCTGGCATGTCGGCGTTGCCGAGTACATAGGCGGTATGTTTGTCGTAGTTGGCGTGAGCAATGCTCAGGCCGACCTCGTGCAGCTTGGCGACCCAACGCACGATGCGCGACAGCTCGAGTTTTTCGCTGCCTTCGGGCAGGTCGAGTTGCCCGAACAAGGCCATGGCCGCACGTTCAACGCGGTCAGCCTGCCGTACGTCGATGTGGTAGCGGCGCATGAACTGTTTGACGGTTTCATCGCGCTTGTCGTGTTGGGAATCGCGCCCGAGCAGGTCATACAGAACACCCATCCGCAGCGCACCCTCGCCCGGCTGCATGATCTTGATCTTCAGCTCCAGGAAGGCTGCGAGCATGATCGCCAGCCCGCCGGCCAGCACCACAGCCCGGTCTGGCTTAAGGCCGGGGAGGCTGTCCATGTCGACCTTCCCGTCACGGATCAACTTGTCCCGCAGTCGTTCCAGGCCCTCTCGAGTAATGCCCTTGGGAGACATGCCAGTCTCCTTGAGCACTGCAATCAACCCCTTTGCGGTACCGGACGAGCCATAGGCTTCCTGCCACCCCGTCTTCTTGTACGACCGTGCGATGGTCTCCATCTCGCGTCGGCCGGCTAGCACCGCCTGATGCATGCGCTCTTCAGTGATCTTGCCATCAGGAAAAAATCGCCGGGTGTAGCTCACGCATCCCATATGGAGCGAAGACATGAGCAAGGGGCGGAATTCTTGGCCGATGATGACCTCTGTAGAGCCGCCGCCAATGTCGATCATCAGACGGCGGTAGGGCGATGGTGGCAGTTCATGCGATATGCCGGTGAAGATGAGGCGGGCTTCTTCCTGGCCGGAAATTACTTCAATGGGAAAGCCGAGCGCGTCTTCGAGGCGCGGCAGAACTTCGGCGGCATTCCTGGCGATGCGAAAAGTATTCGTTGCGACGGCCCGCACCCGATTGGCATGGAATCCCTCGATACGTTCGGCAAACCGTTGTAGCGCAGCGATGGCTCGCTGGATGGAGTCTTCATCGAGCGCATTGTCCGGATCCAGACCCGCGGCCATGCGGACATGCTCCTTGAGGCGGTCGATGGCGTAAATCTGTGCGGCTCCATCGAGTTGTACGACTCGTCCGATGGATAGCCGGAAGCTGTTCGACCCCAGATCGACAGCGGCAAGAAGGGTGTCCATTACGCTACTCTTGACGACTGAACTGGGGCAATTATAGTTTCCCACCCGCCTTCGATGCGGTTCGGCTTGGGATTGGCGTCACATGCCGGTAAGATTTCCCAAGTAAAAGAATAATCTGTTCTTGTTGGCGTGTATGCTGCCCTCTTCGTCTGAACCCATTCTGTTAAATCGAGAACTGTCGCTACTGAAGTTCAATGAGCGAGTGCTGTCCATGGCCGAGCGCGAGGACGTACCCTTATTGGAGCGTCTGCGCTATCTCTGCATCGTGGGTTCGAATCTCGATGAATTCTTCGAAATCCGCGTAGCCAGCCTGAAAGAGCAGCTGCGTCAGAATCCCGACCAAGTGGGGGCAGATGGTTTCACGCCGCATACCGCGTTCGCGCGCATCCACGTGGCCACCCACGAGTTGGTAGAGCGGCAGAACCAGTTGCTAATCGACTCGGTCCTGCCGGCGCTCGAAGCCGAGGGTATTGCGCTGATTCATAGTCGTGACTGGAACGAGGAAACGACACAATGGGCGCACGCCTTGTTCAGGCGCGAAGTCATTCCACTGCTCACACCCATCGGGCTCGACCCCGCTCATCCATTTCCGCGAGTCTTCAACAAGAGCCTGAACTTCATTGTCCCGCTCTCCGGGCAAGACGCCTTCGGTCGCAGCGCATCGATTGCTGTGG
>Ga0065721_10052842_pt1 | contig 11033 bp, 6 predicted proteins | sample Mesricmetagenome_FD_59108 | JGI IMG/M metagenome (GOLD analysis project Ga0065721, IMG submission 59108) | Mesophilic microbial community from rice straw/compost enrichment Sample: eDNA_1 v2 (version 2) | ecosystem: Engineered > Solid waste > Grass > Composting > Bioreactor | place: USA: Davis...
ATCCTTTCCGCCTCGATGAAAAGAACGATTTTGAAACCCTTTACCATGATCCTTCGGTAAACGGCCTCATCATGTTATGCAAGGAATGTTCCGGGGATGACGGTCAAAAAAGACGCAGTGCCTTTCGTTTCGATCTTGCGACAAAAACGTTTGACACCACTGCCTTTTATATCATTCCTACCGGTGATGTGAAAAGTCTGATGCGAAATGATGATGCAAAATTTGATCCCTCCGCGGCACGCATTCATCCCATTAATAACAAATTATATATTTTATCTTCTGCAGGTAATCTTATTGTAATTGCCGACACACGCGGAAAAGTTCTGGAAGCTTACGCATTGAATCCGGATAAGCATCCTCAGGCAGAGGGCATCGCTTTTGCACCGAATGGAGATATGTATATCAGCAACGAAGGGAAGTACGGCAAAGCCACTTTGCAAATCATTCCCTTCAAAAATGGAAAAAAATAACAGACGAACATGAAACAACTGACCCTTCTGCTTCTGGCATTGCTTGGCCTGAAAGGATACGCACAGGTTGATACAATTGATCAACGCATTTTTGTAATAGGTGATGCAGGAGAACTTCATGGCAATACACATCCCGTAGTTGACTGGCTTGCGAAACATGTGGATTGGAACGAAGAAACCAACACCATCATCTATTTGGGTGATAACGTTTATCCTCTTGGCCTCCCTCTCGAAGGCGATCCGACTTACGATTACTCTAAAAAAATTCTTGACTATCAGATCAATCTTGTTAAAGGAAAAAAAGCCCGCGCTTTTTTTGTTCCGGGGAATCACGACTGGATGAATGGCAAACAGGGCGGCTGGGCTCAGGTTGTGAACCAGCAGGATTATATCAATAGCCTGAATCAAAAAAATATTGAAGCGTGGCCACAGAATGGTTGTCCCGGACCTATTGAAGTTGTTCTTAGTGAAAAAGTAGTATTAGCGCTTCTCGATAGTCAGTGGTTTTTACATGTACATGATAAACCAGGTATTGGTTCCAACTGCGACGCAAAAACGATCGAAGAGTTTCAGACAGAGTTGTCTGAGATTGCTGCTGCACACCCGAATCAACTTCTCATTGTTGCACTTCATCATCCGCCTTACACTTACGGAGTGCATGGAGGAAGCTATACATTGAAAGAACATATTTTTCCTTTCACAGCGCTGAATCCTAAACTTTATATTCCACTTCCGGTAATTGGCTCCATTTATCCTATTACAAGAGGTTTGTTTGGAAGTCTTCAGGACGTGGGTCATCCACTGTATCGCACGATGTCCAACACATTACTTGATGCGGTAAAAAAACATTCCAATACAATATTCGTAGCGGGACATGATCACAGTCTGCAATTCATTATGAAGGACAGTATTCCTTTTATTGTGAGTGGCGCCGGAGTAAAATCGTCGAGAACAAAAGAAGGAAAAGACAAACTCTTTTCTGATCTCAATCTCGGATTTTCATTAATTGAAGTTTGGCGAAGTGGAAAAGTAGATGTGAAGTTTTACAACATCAATAGCAAAAATCTTACAACTCCAACTTTTGCAAAAGAGGTAAAAACCATCATACCCGTTACACCTCCTGCCACGATGGACACCACACGGCCCGTTTTTGATTCCGTAGTCGTTATTGCTGCCAATCCCAGACTCAAAGGAAATGGATTCAAAGGTTTCATGTTCGGTAAAAATTACCGAAAGGAATGGACACAGCCGATTCGTATTCCCGTGCTGGATCTGTCTGCTGAAAAAGGCGGCCTCACTCCTACCAAACAAGGTGGCGGAAAACAAACACGTTCTCTGCGGGTAGAAGATTCATCAGGAAGAGAATGGTCGTTGCGTTCAGTTGAGAAAGATCCAACAGCAGCCATCCCCCCTGATCTGCGACAAACATTTGCAAAAGATATTGTGAAAGATGGTGTTTCTGCGTCCTACCCTTATGGAGTGCTTTCGATGGCACCTTTGTCTGAAGCTGCAGGTATACCATATTTGAAAAACAAAATCGTTTATCTGCCAGATGATCCGCGACTTGATCGCTTCAGAGCCGACTTCAAAAACATGATGGCTCTGATGGAAGAAAGATTACCAGAAGGAATTGAAAAAGATGACGACACAGATGAAATGTTCCTCAAACTAATGAAGGACAATGATGATCATGTTGAACAACTTGCAGTGCTCAAGGCAAGGCTGCTTGACAATTTCATCATGGACTTTGATCGTCACGAAGGCCAATGGATCTGGGCAACAAGAGATACGGGCAAAGGAAAATTGTATTATCCCATCCCCAAGGACCGGGATCAGGTGTTCTACACCAACCAGGGCCTGTTACCAAAATTTATTCGCAAGCCCTGGTTTGCACCGGAACTACAGGGATTTAGAGCAAAGGCTTATAATATTAAAACATTCAACAGAGCCGCCCGCAATTTTGATCGCACATTCCTGAATGAACTTGATGCGTCGCACTGGCAACAACAGATTGATAGTTTTCTTGCAACAATGACGGATGAAGTGATCGAACGTGCGATGTTGCAACAGCCGGCAGAAGTACAACCATATGCGGCCAAAAAAATCGCCGAAACTTTGAAAGAAAGACGCAGGTATTTTTCGAAGGAGATGATGGAATACTATCGTTTCATCTCCAAAATTGTTACGATCACCGGAACCAACCAGCGTGAGCAATTTACAATTACAAAAAATCCTGATGGAACAGTAAGAGTGGTATCACATAAAATTGACAAGGAAAACAATATTTCATCCAAACTTTATGATCGAACCTTTGATCCTGAAGTCACCAAAGAACTGAGAATTTTCGGTTTGCATGATGATGACCGTTTTTTGATAGAAGGCGGCAACTCACCCATCAGAATCAGAGTTATAGGTGGATCAGGAAATGATGAATTTGTAAACAATGGTACAGGAAAAAAAATCAGATTGTACGATGCTTCTTTTGAAAAAAATACCATTTCCGGAAGTGAACGTTTTAGAGAAAGAATTGAAGACGATCCACAGGTGAATCGTTATGATCGTCTCAATTTCAAATACGATTTTTTCAATCCCGGCTTCAAGTTTGAATACAACATAGACGATGGATTATTCCTGGGTTATGAAATCATGTACACAAAACAGGGATTCAGGAAAGAACCTTATGCCATGCGTCATGATATCTCGGGAGCGAGAGCATTCAATACCGGTTCTTTACACTTCAAATACGAGGCAGACTTTATCAAAGTATTTCGCAGAGCCGATCTTTTGATCCGGACTGATTTCAGAGCACCCGTCAATGTGACCAATTTCTTTGGTATCGGCAATGAAACAGCTTTTGATGAAGACAAAAATGGTATCCGCTATTACCGTGCGCGATACGATTTCATCAACGCATCTGTTTATCTGAGAAGACATCTACAATCATGGTTCAGGATCAATTTCGGTCCCACCTTCCAGTATTTTTCTCTCGATTCATCAGAAAACGTTGGAAAGTTTGTCACAACAGAATTTACCGGTGTAGATCATGAAGACCCATACGGATCACATTCTTTCCTTGGAGCTGACGTGCGACTGGATATCAATTCCAAGAACAACCAAATGATTCCAACAAGAGGATTTGTACTTGATATGGGAGTACGGCCACTCTTTGGTTTGAATGACAGATCGGCAAATCTTGTTCAGGCAAATGTAGACATGCGCATCTTCATGAGTCTCGCAGCTCGTACACGACTTGTACTGGCAACCAGGTTTGGCTGGGGAGCAAACTACGGAGATTATGAATTTCCGCAAGCCATGTATCTCGGTGGCACCGACAATCTTCGCGGTTATCGCAGGCAGCGTTTCGCAGGCAGAAGTATGTTTTTTAACAACACTGAGTTGCGCGTACGACTGTTTGATTTCAACACGTATTTGTTCCCGGGATCATTCGGTATTCTTGTGTTCAATGATGTTGGTCGTGTTTGGGTGGATGACGAAAAATCAACGGACTGGCACGTAGGCAATGGAGGTGGAATATGGATCGCCCCGATCAGAAGGTTTGTGATTGCCGGAATGATTGGAAGATCAAAAGAAGATAAGATAGTGCCGAGAGTGACATTTGGATTTCAGTTCTAACCGAATATGGAGGTTTAAAGCCAAAAATCAAAAGTCAAACTGCATTCTCTTGCAGGACATTCTTTTTTGCCAGGTTGAAACAGGAAACTATGCGCTAGTTTCTTCGAATTCAGGATTGACTTTTGAATTTTGATCTTTGAATTTTCTCAACTCACCGCCTTCGCTTCCGCCGGTTTCCCTTTTTCCACCGACGTTTCTATTTCAAGATGAATATCCACACGAATGGCTTTCAATCCACTGATGCCTTGTGTATCTTCAAGCTCGAGGTGTTCAACATTATCTCCCAGAAGTTTTTCTCTCTGCAAAAATTCGATAAACTCCATATACTCCTCCAGTTCCTTATGCTGCGAGTAAACAACTGCAACGGTGCCTGGTTGCGTCAAACGTTCATCAGAATCTTTAAGGTGAACTTTGTCAATTCTCTTTTTGACAATCTCATATCTGATATTGTAAGCACCGTCCACATCAAATTTTCTTTCCTTTCTTCTAAAACTAATGGAAAGCGGAATGGAATGTGCAAGAATTAACTGCGTTGTTTTAAGCGGCATGCTGAGGCGTTGTTCAAGAGCATGCGTGATGCGTGCGGCTTTTACGAGCAATGTCAGTTGCCAGAGTTTCAGATTGCGGACATACATTTCATTGAAAGGGTGTTGCGGCGCCAGCGACTGTCCGACGTAAATATTGAATTCAACACCATCGGTAATGTATCGTTCGAAATAGTGGGGATATACCTCCTGTGCTTCATGTTGTTCACTGTCAACGAATCTGTCCAGCACATCGTTGATCCGCGTAATACTCTCTTCATAGTCACGGCGATGGTGATAAATCATTTTTCGTTGCGGATCCAGCGATTTAAAATAGGCATCAATCCATCTTTTCAACTCCGGCCTGGTACGACGAAGATTCCTGAACATTGCGTCAAGATCGTTTTGCAAAAAATCGTACACCAGCAACTCTTCTTCAGAAAGCAGGGTATCAGAAACCGAAGCAATGTATTTTTCAATACGAAATTGTGTCTCATTCAGTAAAGGGAAGTTGATCACCTTCGCAGCCTTTACCAAAACATCTTTCGCCATATTCAGTTGCTCGAGCAGATCCAGTTGAATCGCATGATTTCTTTGTGTGGAAGAATCACGCACATCAATTGATGCATACAGCGGATACACCTGTTCGAAGCTAATGTTTGGCATTTTCGCAAGTTCGCTGTGCTGGCGATGTTGCAGATAATTGAATGCCGCTTCGGTGAATTTCCATTCAACCGCTGGTTGTATCGCAGTAAAATGTTCCTTGATCGTTTTATCAATTTGCAATTCGAGGCTTTCTGCATTTTTCTCCAAAGCCAAAGTAAAAAGTGGAAGTGCGGGTTGAATTTTCGCAAGATGCGCTGCCTGCAACTGACCTGTTTTTAAACTTAATACTTCGAGCAAACCGATCAGGTTTCCATCGTCTCTGCGTAAAGGACAAAGAAAGAGGCTTTTCGCTCCCTGTTCATGATAGTACTTAAGCAGAGGATTGTATAGCGTGCTGGCTTCATTCAATATCTCATACAATACACAAGATTCCGAATTGTCAAATACATCTTGACACAAATTACCTATTTCATCTCTTTTCCGAATTGCTTCTTCGGTTTTGAACAAAAGACTATTGCGATATAAATGATCTGTATGGAGATAAAATCCATTCAATTTAAAAAACGGTGTGATCCCGATTTGAAGATTTTTAAGTCCCAGCAAACTTTGCACATGTTGTTGCAATTCGTCATACACTGCCACATCTTCAAATGAATTGATGTTGAGCAAGGCAGATTTAATTTCTACAATCACCTGTTCCTGCGTCACGTCGCTGACTTCAATCACCATCAGTCCTTCGAATCTGAAATTCTGCAACGGAAAAACCTGCCTGAGTTCGTCAACATCCAGAGATTGTTGCGAGGAAAGATCATCAGGTAACTCAAAATTTTTATTGCAACATTCAACTTCAACAAATTGTGCATTCAGTCTTACTTCAAAATATCTTGTGAGTCCATGCTGATCTCTGAAACCATGTACAGAAACCGAACTGGACGGGACCTGACGTCCATAGAATTTTTTCAGAATCAGGTTGAATGCCAGACCAATAGCAGCATCACTCAGTTCCTTTTGTGCAAGCCGGTCGTCGAATGTAATTGTATTGCTTCCTTCTTTTAAAAACTGGTTTCCGAAACTTGGAGAGGTATAAATGATTTCAGGATGAAAAGGCACGGACACTGCATACATGCCCTGGTTGGAAGTTGTTGAGGGCGGAAAAATAGTGGAGAGCAACGTTTCTATAAGCTCCATATCCTTTTCCACTTCTGTGCAATCCGCAATGGGACGAAGCAGATCGGGACGCGATTCCAGTTCGTCAATCAGTCCTTTGTATAGTCTTCTTGCTCCCGGCATACCTTCTGCAATCATCTTTTTCAGGACGGTAGCAAGAGGGCGAAAGGAAAGAACGCTGTTAAAGCCTTCAAATATGTTTGTAATTGTTACCATGGGAAGCGGGGTCTATGCCTTGATTTTTCCTATAGATAAATCAAGCTCTACGCCAAAAAATGGCATTGCAGAAAAAACAGGAGAATATTGGCCTTATCCTTCTCAATATGAAAGGACGAGTCTGTATTCCTGGTTTCTTTTAATTTCTAAAACACAAAAATTTCTCCACGCGTTGACCTGAATATGCGTTCATGCAGGTAAGCAGTGAAGCTATTTCACCGTTCCTGTCTTTTTTACAACACTGTGGTAATATTTACACACAGGTTTGAGTCCACATTCAGCGCATTTGGGGTTTCTGGCCACACAAACGTATCGTCCATGGAGAATGAGCCAGTGATGGAATTTATGAACGAGTTCTTTGGGAATGTATTTGATCAATTGCATTTCGGTTTGCAGCGGCGTTTTAGCACCCACTGTCAAACCGATTCTTGCGGATACTCTGAATACATGTGTGTCAACAGCCATGTTGGGTTGTTTGTCAATCACGGAAGTGATGACATTGGCTGTTTTTCTTCCTACACCTGGTAGTTGAACGAGTTCTTCAACGGTCATGGGTATGTTGCCACCAAATTTTTCCATAACCATTTTGGCCATGCCGATCAGATGCCTGGATTTATTTCCTGGAAATGAAATGCTTTTGATGATGGCAAATACATCGTCGTAAGTAGCAGCTGCAAGGTCCTGTACCGTTGGATATTGGGCGAACAGTGCAGGCGTGGTCATATTCACTCTCTTGTCGGTGCATTGGGCAGAGAGAATAACAGCTACGAGCAATTCGTAGGGATTACTGAAAACGAGTTCTGTTTCAGCTTCCGGTCTTGTTACTTTGAAATAATCGATAACAGCACTAAAACGTTCCTGCCGTGTCATAGGTTTGCGAAGATAATTCTTCGCGTCATGAAGAGCGAGGTTTAGCGAACGTGTGCTTTTTCTCCTGCGTTTGCGTGCTTCAATACCTGAAGAACTACTTCTGTTCTGGGAGTTACAGTGATGGAATTTAAACGTTCCATAGAGGTCTTGATTACTGCTAGTTTTTCTCGAAGGGTCCAGTCAGATTGCAATGCTTCTTCGATGGCGGCAGTGGCTTCAGGAGAGGTTTCCTTGTACAAATAAAGGATCAGATCCTCGGGGGTATAATCGTGCATAAATCCGAAAAACTTTTAAATACTACGGTCCATAATCGGTTCGTCGGCTATAGAACGCCTGTCATAGACAGGTTATTGTCTGCACATATAATTATTTGTTTTCCAAAGGCTGCACCACAAAAAGGTCCTCATTGTCCCTTTTCATCAGGTATTGTTCCCTTGCATATTTCTCCACGGCTGAAGCATTGAATTGCAAGTCTTTAGAAAACTTCTGGCTTTCAGCGATCTGTTGCTGATACCAGGCTTTGCTTTGTTTCATTTCCCTTAACTCTGATCGCCTTGCCATCTGCGTGAATACATCATTTTTATCGAAGAACAACATCCAGATTACGAAGGCTGTAGTAGCTAGCAGGAATTTGTTCCTGAGGACTTTGATTGTAAGGGAAAGTATTTTCATGGTCGTCTTCAGGGATAAAATTAGAAACTATTGCCAAGAGGTCAAATGTGGCGCGGGAAATATTTTAAAAAAGCCGTTAACTGTTTGAATCACAGTTAACGGCTTGAAATTTTTATTTACCGAAGCTGAGTTTAGAGCCAGGATAATAGGCAGATGCTCCGAGGAGTTCTTCAATGCGAATGAGTTGATTGTACTTTGCCATACGGTCGGTGCGTGATGCAGAACCGGTTTTGATTTGACCGCAATTCAATGCAACCGCAAGATCAGCGATGGTTGTGTCTTCAGTTTCACCACTGCGATGACTCATGATGGTATTATAACCTGCATGCTGCGCCATGGTTACGGCATTGATGGTTTCAGTGATCGTTCCGATCTGATTTACTTTTACAAGCAAACCATTTCCAATATTTTTTTCAATGCCTTGTTGCAGACGATTTACGTTGGTAACAAAAAGATCATCACCTACCAGCTGCACTTTCGAACCAATGGCCTGAGTAAGCATTTTCCAACCTTCCCAGTCATCTTCGGCCATGCCGTCTTCAATTGAAACAATTGGATATTGACGCACCCAGTTTTCCCAGTATTTCACCAGTTCTTCACTGGACATTGATTTACCATCACTCTTATGGAAAACGTATTTGCCATCTTTGAATAACTCGCTGTTCGCAGCATCCATTGCAATGAAGATCTGTGAACCTGCTTTGTATCCAGCTGCTTCAATCGCTGCGAGGACAGTTTCAATTGCTTCTTCGTTAGAACCGATGTTGGGAGCAAAACCACCTTCATCACCAACGTTGGTGCTATATCCTTTTTTCTTCAAAACACTTTTGAGAGCATGGAAGATTTCTACACCCCAACGCAATCCTTCGTTAAAACTACCTGCGCCTGTAGGCATGATCATGAACTCCTGAAAATCGATCTTGTTATCCGCGTGTGCGCCACCATTCAGGATATTCATCATAGGCACGGGAAGGGTTTTGGCATTGGTGCCACCCACGTAGCGGAAAAGAGGTAATCCGGCTTCTTCGGCAGCAGCCTTGGCCACAGCCATACTTACGGCCAGAATGGCGTTGGCGCCTAATTTTCCTTTATTCGGAGTGCCATCCAGTTCGATCATCAGCTGGTCAATGCCGGTTTGGTCGGCCACGTCGTAACCTTCCAGTTCGGGGGCAATGATTTCGTTCACATTTTGAACTGCTTTGGTTACGCCTTTGCCCACATAAACTTTTTTGTCACCGTCCCTGAGCTCCACAGCTTCGTGTACGCCTGTACTCGCGCCACTGGGCACTGCTGCGCGGCCAAATCCGCCTTCATCGGTGATTACATCCACTTCCACCGTAGGATTGCCACGGCTGTCAAGTATTTGTCTTGCAAAGATTTCTGCTATGTAACTCATGGTTTTGGTTGATTTTAATAATGTGCAAAGAAACAATCTTTTGTGCTGGGGGCCAAGGCCAACCATCCATCAATAAATTGAATGTCGTGTTGTAATAATCGATAGTTTTATAAAGAACGGATGAGAAGGATGGTAATCATACCAATACGATTGAGACTGGCGCTGCTGTTTACCCTGATTTGCGCGAAAATGTCCGCCCAAACGGCAAACTGTCCGCCTAATATTGATTTTGGCATGGGCAATTTTATGGGGTGGGAATGTCGCATGGGTGAAGTTTACAACAATGGTGGTATCAATACCCTTGTCATGAGCGTTACCAGTCCTCTTCCCTCGCATCATACATTATTACCACCCACCACTACAACTCTTGATCCCTATGGGTCCTTCCCCCAAAAATGCCCCTATACCGATGGTTATACTGTAAAGTTGGGCAATGCCAGCGGTTACCACGAAGCAGAAGGCCTTTCGTATACTTATACGATTCCTTCAACAATGAACAATTTTTCATTGTTGTTTTACTACGCTGTTGTATTGGAAGATCCAGGACACCTTACTCCGGAACAACCTCGTTTTCGCGCACGTGTAATTGATGTCAACACTTTCCAGGAACTGAGTTGTGTGAACTTTGATTTTATCGCCGGATCACTTCCCGGTTTTCAGAATATCAATGGAGTAATGGTGAAAGACTGGACGCCTATCTCTGTTGATCTTAGCGGGTTTGCAGGAAAAACCATTCGTCTGGAATTTATCACCAGTGACTGTACTTATGTAGAACATTTTGGCTACGCTTATATCAGTGTTGCTCCGATTTGCAATGGAAGCATCAGCGGTGGCTATATCTGTAATGACAATACCCAGGTAACAATCAAAGCGCCATTGGGATATCAGGCATATGCATGGTATTCCGATCCGGGTTTTACACAGGTGATTCACGCTGGTACCGAATTAACCATGAATGTAAATACGACTGCCATTGGTGATGTATATCCTGTTATTGTTACACCTTTCCCCGGTTTCGGCTGTCAGGATACTTTTTATGCAACCATTCAGGCAGCTCCAAAACCAGTGGTAGATGCAGGCCCTGATTTGGTATACTGTAATTACGAATCTGTGCAGATCGGCAGTCCTCCTTACCCAACCTATACTTATGACTGGTCGCCAGCAAATCATTTATCTGATCCCAAAATTGCGAGTCCTTTTATCCAGCCCAGACTGGAGCAAACAACTGACTATATCATCAAAGCAACAGACCTGACTACAGGTTGTATTGCGTATGATACGGCGACTGTCAGACCACTTGTTGTAGATACTTCTTCGACCGTGATTGGGGATATGGTTTATTGTCCGGGAGAACCTATACAAACAACACTACAACTTTCGAATACAACCGCGCAGGTGCAATGGTATTATAACAACTGGCAACTTCTTGATAATAGTTCGGCTGTATTGCAGCCGCAAAAAACAGGAATATACCGCGCA
>Ga0065721_10052843_pt1 | contig 11033 bp, 12 predicted proteins | sample Mesricmetagenome_FD_59108 | JGI IMG/M metagenome (GOLD analysis project Ga0065721, IMG submission 59108) | Mesophilic microbial community from rice straw/compost enrichment Sample: eDNA_1 v2 (version 2) | ecosystem: Engineered > Solid waste > Grass > Composting > Bioreactor | place: USA: Davis...
CGGTTCGACGGCCCGGCGCGCGCTCCAGCCGCCCGCCGCCCGCAGGCGCAAGCCCGGCCGTTCGACCAGGGCGCGGAACTCGCCCTCGTCCAGCGTCGCCTCGACCCGCGAGCGGCGGTCCGGCCCCAGCCGCAGGGCGTAGGCGCCGTCCTCCTGGGCCAGCCAGGCGCCGGGACGGACCAGCAGGCGCCGCGCGCGATCCAGCGTCCGGCTCATCGGGCCAGCTCGCAGCTCGGGACCCGATAGAGGGCGTGGATGCAGCCCTCCAGCTGGCCCAGCAGGTCGTCCAGCGCCGGGTCGTCGCGCGCGTCTTCCACCCAGCGGCAGGCCGCCGCGGCGGTCGAGCGGTTCAGGCCGAACACGTCGGCGACCCTCTCCAGCGGCCAGCCGAAGACGATGTGCGACAGATACATCGCCAGCCAGCGGGTCTTGGACGTGCGGGGGTCCAGCCGCCCGCCCTCGAAGATGCGATCGGGCCGCCCGCCCGTCCGCGCGGCGGCCATATGCACCGCCAGCCCCGCCTTCAGCCGGTCCTCCTCCGTGGTCGGCGGCCTGTAGCATTCCTCCATGTCAACGCTCCTCCAATCGAACCTGCGACAGCCGCAGTCTAGGACGGCGGCCGACACGGATAGGAAAATCGTCCTATTCGACGACAGGAACGGACGTGACGCCTTGACCGCCCTGGGGTTGTGATCGGCCGGGTACGAGCGTCGCGCGCGGGGAGCTGACGAAAGGCCGCACGCAGCATGGTTAATAAATTTCGAATCGTTGACTCGCGACCCTCGACGGCGATTCGCAAATCAGACTAGGTATGATTCGTGAGGGGCCGTTAACCTTTCTTAAGGTTTTGATCCCTTAACTTGCGAACAAGGTTACCCGTGCGTGAGCAGGGTTGGTTACCGCTAAGCTTTTGCCTGGAGGGGCATGAATGCGCGTCCTGCTGATTGAAGACGATCATGCGACCGCCCAGAGCATCGAGTTGATGCTGAAGTCGGAAGGCTTCAATGTCTACACGACCGATCTGGGTGAAGAGGGCGTCGATCTGGGCAAGATCTACGACTACGACCTGATCCTTCTGGACCTGAACCTGCCCGACATGAGCGGCCTCGAGGTCCTGCGCCAGCTGCGCAACGGCAAGATCAACACCCCGGTCATGATCCTGTCGGGCAGCCACGAGATCGAGACCAAGGTCAAGACCTTCGGCGGCGGCGCCGACGACTATCTGACCAAGCCCTTCCACAAGGACGAGCTGATCGCGCGCACCCACGCCGTGGTCCGCCGCTCCAAGGGTCACGCCCAGGCGATCATCCACACCGGCGACATCGCGGTGAACCTGGACGCCAAGACGGTCGAGGTGAACGGCCACCGCGTGCACCTGACCGGCAAGGAATACCAGATGCTGGAGCTGCTCTCGCTCCGCAAGGGCACGACCCTGACCAAGGAAATGTTCCTGAACCACCTGTACGGCGGCATGGACGAGCCCGAACTGAAGATCATCGACGTCTTCATCTGCAAGCTGCGCAAGAAGCTGGCCACCGCCGCCAACGGCAAGCACTACATCGAGACCGTCTGGGGCCGCGGCTACGTCCTGCGCGACCCGGCCGAGGGCGCCGCCAGCGCCGCCGCCTGATCGGTTCGATCGCCAAGGTCTGCAACGCCCGCCGGAAACGGCGGGCGTTTCGCTTTTCCGGCGCGGGGTTTGGCGTAGGATGGGGCGAATGGAGGCGACCATGACCGATCCCGTCGAACCCGACCTCGATCCCGAAGACCTGGACGAGCTGCTGGATGAAGCTCTGGACGAGAGCTTTCCCGCCAGCGACCCGCCCTCGATGACCCAGCCGCGCGATCCCGACGGCGAGGACTGAGGCGCTCGTGGCCTCTCCCTCCCCGGAACGGGGAGGGTGGTCGAGCGCAGCGACCGGGTGGGGAGGGCCAGGCGAAACATCGCCCGGCGCGCCCATGATCCACCATGTCTCGCCTTGCCGCCCCCACCCGGCTTCGCCTTCGGCTCAGCCACCCTCCCCCGCGGGGGAGGGAGAGCCCTGTCATCCGCCGAGCCCCTCGACCAGCGCCGCCGCCATCGGGTTCGGGCGGCCGAAGCTGTCGAAGGGCAGGGGCTTGTCCCGCCCGTCGTCCTTGTCGCCCTGGCGATACCAGCTGTCGGTGTCGCGCAGCCCCCAGGCGGTGAAGGCGTAACGCTGCGCCTCGGGCAGGGCGGCGAAGGCGGACGCCAGTTCCGTCACCCTCGCGGTCTGGCGGGCGATGCGGTCGGCCTGGGACCTCAGATCCAGCCGCTTCTCGGTGCGCAGGGTGCAGTCCAGTTCGGAGACATGGATGGGCAGGCCGAACTGGGCCGCCTCGGCCACGAAGCGGGCGATGGCGCCCTCCTCGACGTCGATCCACAGGTGCGATTGCAGCCCTAGGCCCTGCAGGGGACAGCCCGCCTTCAACAGCCGTTCGACGAGGCGCAGGAACTGCGCGCCCTTCGCCGGAATGCTCTCCTGATTGTATTCGTTCAGGAACAGGATCGCCTCTGGATCCGCCTCCCGCGCCTTTTCGAACGCCCTCAGGATATAGCCGTCGTGACCGTAGCGCGCCGACCAGTGGCAGTCGCGCATGCCTGAACCGTCGTCCAGGATCGGCTCGTTAACCACGTCCCAACCGCGCGCCTTGCCGCGATACCGCCCGGCGACCTGGGCGATATAGCTGTCGAAGGCGCGGTCGAAGGCGGCGCCCGACAGACCGGAGAACGCCTCCTCGCCCTGCGCATACCAGATCAGGGCGTGCCCATGCAGAGCCATGCCGTTGGCCCGGGCGAAGGCGGCGATGCGGTCCGATCGGTCGAAGTTCGGGCGGCCCAGGCCGTCGGCCAGGACGTACTCCATCTTCATCTCCCACTCGGGCGTCAGCTGGGAGACATGCCTCCGCGCCAGGGAGACCCAGTCGCGGTCGTCGAGCAGATAGGCCTTCACCGCCGCGCCGAACGGGGCGGGGCAGGCGGACTTCAGCGGCGGGATCGAGATCGGCGCCGGCTCGGCCGCGGCGAACCGGTCGCAGGCGGCCAGGGCGACGGGGGAAGCGAGCAGGGCGCGGCGGGAGATCGTCATCGTCCCTCTCCCGCTCGCGGGAGAGGTGGCCCGGCGTTCGCGGAGCGAACAAGGGTCGGAGAGGGAAGTGTTCTTACGGAAGAGGATACTTCCCCCATCGTCAGGCGTGTCGCTTCGCGCCACGACCTGACACTTCCCCCGCTTGCGGGGGAAGGTCGCGGACGTGCGGTGTCAGACCGCACGCCTTCTCAGGCCCATTTCGTCGAAGGCGGCCGTCTCGCGACGGGCCAGTTCGACCAGGCGGTTCAGCCGCGTCGTCTCGGCGACGTGCTCGAACTTCTTCAGCTCCTCGAAGGCGCCGGTCAGGGCGTCGCGGGCGCCGGCCTCCTCGGCCTCGATCTCGCTCAAGGCGCCCTCGGCGGCGGCGCGGCGGGTCTTCCAGCCGGACAGGTAAGCGCCCAGCATCATGCCGGCCTCGGCGTCCGATCGGGCGCGGACGCGTTCGCCCTCGGCCTCGGCGTCCAGAACGGCCAGCTTCATCTCGGCGCCGCCGCGGCGTTCGGCGATCTCGGCCAGGCGCTTCTGCAGCGTCTCGACCTCGTAGTTGGAGATGCGGATCAGGGATTGGGCCCAGGCGGTCATGTCTCGTTACTCCCTGATCATGCCTTGGTTCAGGATTGCCTCCAGCCGGGTAAAGGAATCGGTAAGACGGGTGACGTCGTCCTTGTCCTGTCCCAGGAAGTCTTCCAACGCGGGGTTCAGCGCGATGGCGCGGTCCACGATGGGGTCGGCGCCGGCGCGATAGGCGCCGATCTTGATCAGCTCTTCCATATTGGCATAGGCGCTCAGGCACTGGCGGGCGCGCCGGTTCAGCTCGCGCTCCGGCGGCGTCTGGCAGCCCGGCAGGGTGCGGCTGACCGACTTCAGCACGTCGATGGCCGGGAAACGGCCGCGTTCGGCGATCTTGCGGTCCATGACGATGTGGCCGTCCAGGATGCCGCGCACCGCGTCGGCGATCGGCTCGTCATGGTCGCCGCCGTCCACCAGCACGGTGAACAGGGCCGTGATCGGCCCCGCCGTCGTGCCGTCCGGCCGGATCGGCCCCGGCCCGGCCCGCTCCAGGAGCTTGGGCAGTTCGGTGAAGACAGTGGGGGTATAGCCCTTGGTCGTCGGCGGCTCGCCCGCCGCCAGGCCGATCTCGCGCTGGGCCATGGCGAAGCGGGTGACGCTGTCCATCAGGCACAGGACCTCCAGGTCCTGGTCCCGGAAGAACTCGGCCACGGCCATGGTCATATAGGCGGCCTGGCGTCGCTTCAGCGCCGGTTCGTCGGAGGTGGCGACCACGACCACGGCGCGCTTCAGCCCCTCTTCGCCCAGGGTCTCCTCGATGAACTCGCGCACCTCGCGGCCGCGTTCGCCGATCAGGCCGACGACCACCACGTCGCAGGTCGCCTGGCGCGCCAGCATCGACAGCAGCACCGACTTGCCCACGCCCGACCCGGCGAAGATGCCCAGGCGCTGGCCCCGGCAGGTGGTGGTGAAGACGTCCATCGAGCGCACGCCCAGGTCCAGCCGCTCGCCCACCCGGCCGCGCGAATGGGCGGGTGGGGGCGGGGCCTTCAGCGGATAGGGCGCCGGCCCGTTCGGCAGCGGGCCCTTGCCGTCGATGGGTTCGCCGAAGGCGTCGATGATCCGGCCCAGCCAGGCGGCCGTGGGCCGCACGCTGGCGGCGGCGTCGATGATCCGGATGTCGGCGCCGGGGGCCACGCCCTCGACCGGACCGAACGGCATCAGCAGGGCCTTGGCGTCGCGGAAGCCCACGACCTCGGCGGGCAGGGGGGCGTGGCCGCGCCGGCCGATCTCGGCCCGGGCCCCGACCGCCAGGCGGCTGAGCCCGCCACGGGATTCGATCAGCAGGCCGTTCACCCCCGCGACCTTCCCGGTCACGACCAGGGGATCGATGGCTTCGACAGCGGCGACAAGATTGCGCAAGCGGGACCCCGGAACAGCCGTTAACGGTTTGAGGCATCATGGTTAACGACGCATGAAGTCCGGCGCGCAGCCGGGTCGGCAACTCACGGTGAAGCTTATAAGTAGAAGGGCGGATATCGAGACAACTCTGGCGAGCAATGGTTTGGAAACCATTCGGGCGGACAGTCTTCCTCATCCAACGGCGGGGGAGGCCAGGATGTTCGCAAGGCGTCGCATGCAAGGCGGCCAGGACGGCCGGTTGTCGGACCTGGAAGGCAAGATGGCCGCCATCGGTCGATCCCAGGCGGTGATCGAATTCAATCTTGACGGCACCATCATAGACGCCAACGAAAACCTGCTGGCGACCATGGGTTATACGCTGGACGAGATCCGCGGCGTCCATCACCGCCAGTTCATGGACCCGGCCGAGGCGGCCTCGCCCGAATACGCCGCCTTCTGGCGCGAACTGAACGAGGGCCGGTTCCTGGCCCGCAAGTTCCGCCGCCTGGCCAAGGGCGGGCGCGAGGTCTGGCTTCAGGCGTCCTACAACCCGGTGTTCGGCGCCAACGGTCGGCCCGTGAAGGTGATCAAGCTGGCGGTCGACATCACCGAGGCGGAGCAGGCGGCGGCCGAGGGCGAGGCCCGGCGCGTCGCCGCCGAGCGCGCCCAGAACGCCCTGGTCGCGGCCCTGGGCGCCAGCCTGGCGCGGCTGTCGGCCGGCGACCTGACCGCGCGCGTGACCCAGGCGATGGAGGGCGCGCACCAGCAGGTCAAGGACGACTACAACGGCGCGGTCGAGAGCCTGCGCCGAACGCTGGAAGAGGTGCTCCAGGCGGTCGAGGCCCTGCGCGGCGGCGCCGACGAGATTTCCGGCGCGGCCGACGACCTGTCGCGGCGGACCGAACAGCAGGCGGCGTCCCTGGAGGAGACGGCGGCGGCGCTGGACCAGATCACCGCCACGGTGAGGAAGAGCGCGGACGGCGCCCAGCAGGCCTCGACCGCCGCGGCGGGCGCCCGGGCCGAGGCCGACCGGTCCGGCGAGGTGGTGCGCCAGGCGGTCGCCGCCATGGACGGCATCCGCAAGAGCTCGGGCCAGATCGGCGAGATCATCGGGGTGATCGACGAGATCGCCTTCCAGACCAACCTCCTGGCCCTGAACGCCGGGGTCGAGGCCGCCCGCGCGGGCGAGGCCGGCCGCGGCTTCGCGGTCGTCGCGTCGGAGGTCCGGGCCCTGGCCCAGCGCTCGGCCGAGGCCGCCAAGGAGATCAAGACGCTGATCTCCCACTCCACCGGGGAGGTGGCCCAAGGCGTGAAGCTGGTGGACGAGGCCGGCGCGGCCCTGGGCGCCATCGCCGCCAAGGTGGCCGAGATGGACGCCCTGGTCGGCGAGATCGCCGCCTCGGCCCAGGAACAGGCGACGGGCCTGGCCCAGGTCAATACGGCGGTGAACCAGATGGATCAGGTCACCCAGCAGAACGCCGCCATGGTGGAGGAGACCACCGCCGCCGCCGTCAGCCTGAAGACCGAGGCGAACCAGCTCGCCGGCCTGGTCGGACGGTTCGAGACGGGCCGCGCGCCGATCTCGGCCGCGCCGCCCGCCGACGCCCCCATCCCCCTGGCGCGCGAGCGGGCCCGCATCCGGGCCTTCGCCGGCGGCGGCATGGCGGCCGCCGCGACGCAGGACTGGGAGGAGTTCTGAGGCGTCTTCAGGCGCGACGGCGGTTCTTCACCGTCAGCAGGATCGCGGAGATCAGGAAGTAGAAGGCGCCGAACGCCGCATAGGGCGCGACCGAGGCGGCTGTGGGAACCGTCGGGCCCAGGGCGCGAACGATCATGAACCCGCCCGCCAGCGCCGACTGCCCGCCGCTGAGGATCATCGCCCACTGGGCGCCGTAGACCTTGCGGCGACGCACGCCCGCGCCGAGCTGCAGCAGGCCCGCCAGGATCGCCCAGACGCCGAAGACGCCCAGCGTCAGATGCGCGTCGATGGGCAGGGTCGCGGCGACGGCCAGGGCCACGATCATGCTGACGACCGTGTTCAGCGCCTGGGGCGGATTGGCCCGGAAGCCGCCGTTGTCGCGGGCGTCGCGCGCGTTCGCCAGGGCGTCCCAGGCCGGATAGAGGATCAGCAGAACGGCGCTGACGATCGGGTTCACCGCTCCGACGGTGAAGGCGGCGATCACCCAGGCGATCGAGACGCCGGCGCGAAGGAAGTAATAGCGGGCCAGCGCGTTCGGGGTCTCTTGCGGGCTGGTCAGGATGCGGGAGATCATGGGGGCTCCGGGGCAGGGACGATCTGGTGAAAAAGATATCGCGACAAAACATATCGCAACATATAAAATGGCATAGACCTGGGCGGATGGGGTTGTCCAGCATTATTTATCGCGACATATATCGGGGGCCGACCCTCCGGAGGAGCCCGTGTCCGATCCCGCCCGCGCCATCACCCTGGACGACCAGCTCTGCTTCTCCCTGTACGGGGCCAGCATGGCGATCAATCGCGCCTACAAGCCTCTGCTGGATGCGCTGGAGATCACCTATCCCCAGTATCTGGTCCTCAGCGCCCTGTGGGAGAGCGACGGGCAGAGCATCGGCGAGATCGCCGAGCGCCTGGCCCTGGACCCCAGCACCGTCACGCCCCTGGTCAAGCGCATGGAGGCGGCGGGCCTGGTGTCGCGCCTGCGAAATCCCGCCGACGAGCGGCAGGTGGTCGTCAGCCTGACCGACCCGGGTCGGGACATGCAGGCCCGCAGCGCCTGCCTGGGCGAAAGGCTGTTCGAGGCGGCGGGAATGAGCGTCGATCGGCTGGTTCAGCTGAACAGGGACGTCCAGGCCTTTCGCGACGCCGTCGCCCGCTTCGCCTCCGGCCGATCGCCTCATTGACGGCGGGCTGCATCGAATGCGGCGCCGCGCCGCCAGTCACGCTATAAGCAGGACCAGAAATGGTCGCCGTCGGCTTTCTTGCGGATCGACGGCCGCGCCTGTCTTTTGTCAAAGCCGAGAACCCTGCGGAGAGCCCCCATGTCCGACTTCAGCTACGATGCGTCCCGCCACCTGAAGAAGGGCCGGGGCAAGGTCTATGACTCCATCGTCGACACCATTGGCGACACGCCGATCGTGCGCCTGCCCAAGCTGTCGGCCGAATATGGGGCGAAGGCGACGGTGCTGGCCAAGCTGGAGTTCTTCAACCCGATCGCCTCGGTCAAGGATCGGATCGGCGTCGCCATGGTCGAGGCCTTGGAGGAAGCGGGACGCATCACCAGGGACACCGTGCTGATCGAGCCGACCAGCGGCAACACCGGCATCGCCCTGGCCTTCGTCGCCGCCGCCAAGGGGCTGAAGCTGATCCTGGTCATGCCCGAGAGCATGTCGATCGAGCGCCGCAAGATGCTGGCCCTGCTGGGCGCCCAGCTGGAGCTGACGCCCGCCGAAAAGGGCATGAAGGGCGCCATCGCCCGGGCGCAGGAACTGCTGGACTCCACGCCGAACGCCGTCAGCCCCGCCCAGTTCGAGAACCAGGCCAATCCGGCGATCCACCGCGTCACCACGGCCGAGGAAATCTGGAACGACACCGACGGGGCGGTGGACATCGTCGTCTCGGGCGTCGGCACCGGCGGCACCATCACCGGCGTCGGCCAGGCGCTGAAGGCGAAGAAGCCCTCGGTCCGGATGATCGCGGTCGAGCCCGAGGCCTCGCCCGTCCTGTCCGGCGGCCAGCCGGGGCCGCACAAGATCCAGGGCATCGGTGCCGGCTTCATCCCCTCCATCGTCGATCGCGCCGTGATCGACGGGGTCGAGCAGGTGTCGAACGACGACGCCTTCGACATGGCCAGGAAGGTCGCCCGCGTGGAAGGCGTGCCGGTCGGCATCAGCTCGGGCGCGGCCCTGGTCGCGGCCTTCCGCCTGGCCGCGCGCGAGGAGAATGCGGGCAAGACCATCGTGACCATCATTCCCTCCTTCGCCGAACGCTATCTGTCGACGGCGCTGTTCGAGGGGCTTTGATCCGGGTCTCACGACCGGTTAACCGATCGCCTTTACCTTGGATCGGATGACCGACGTCTCGGCCCTGTCAGGCGAGGAGGCGGCAGAGCCGCGGTTCAGGGCGCGCCACGCCCTGCTGAAGCGGCTGGCCGACGTCGTCTCCCTGCCCGCCAGCCGGATCAACAGCTTCGAACGCGCGGTCACCGGCGACCTTCTGGTCGAGATGCTGCGCCTGGCCTCGGTGGAGGAGCGTCGCCGCGTCGCCGCCCGCCTGGCCCCCCTGGCCGAACTGCCCAACGCCGTCGCGCGCCTGCTGCTGCGCGACGAACCGGAGGTCGCCGGCCTGTTGATCGAGCAGTGCGCCTCGCTCAGCGATTCCGACCTGATCGGCTGCGCCTACGACACCGGACCGGCGCACCGCCTGGCCATGGCCGCCCGCCGGGGCCTGTCGGAGGCGGTGACCGACGCCCTGATGGTGCACGAGGAGACGGCGGTCATCGAGGCGGTGCTGAAGAACGCCACCGCCCGCCTGTCCCAGGCGGGGCTGGAGACGGTGGTGGCGCTCAGCCGCACGGAACGCGGCCTGTGCGGGCCGCTGCTGAAGCGGCCCGAGCTGCGGCCGGCCGGGGCCTATGTGATGTTCTGGTGGTGCGGGCCGGAAGATCGTCGCACCATCCTTCAGCGCTTCGCCGTGTCTCGCGAGGTGATGCAGGAGGTCGCCGACGACGTCTTCGCCCTGGCCGCCGCCGAGAACTGGTCCGATCCCGTCGCCCGAAAGGCCCTGCAATTCATCGAACGCCGCCAGCGCAACCGGGCGGCGATCGCGAAGAGCCCGTTCGACGACCTGGAACAGGCGGTCGCCACGGCCGCGCGCGACGGCCTGGGCCGCGAGACCGCCCGCGAGATCGCCTATCTGTCGGGGATCAAGCCGGTGACGGGCGCCAAGATCCTGGGCGATGCGGGCGGCGAGCCCCTGGCCATTTTGTGCAAGGCCACCGGCCTGTCGCGGACCGACCTTCATCATCTGTGGCGCTCGATGCGGCGGCCCGAACGGCTGGAGGACGGCGCCCCCCATCCGGCGTGGGAAAGGGTGCAGGTCACCTATGAGATGCTGGCCGTCGATCGCGCCCAGACCGTGCTCAGATACTGGAACTGGTCGCTGTCCTCGGCCCTGACGCCGGCTTTGATGCGCGTCATACGCGAAGGTGAGGACGAAGCGCTCGACGAATATTCCACGCCCGAATGGGCGGCCATGATGATCCTGGGCGAAGACTTGAACCGGTAAGGTTATTGTCATCTCGTGCATCGCGAGAGGATCGATCTGACTTTGAAGTTCGGGCGCGACTGTCCGATCCATTGCTTTTCACAGCAAACCTCCTTATCAGCGCCAAGATGTTCGGCGGGGGCCGCCGGTCGAACGCGCAACAGCAATGGATGAGACCGGAAGAATGGAAGAAAAGCCCGAACTTCTCGAGATGACCGCTGACATCGTGTCGGCCTATGTCGGCAACAACACGGTGGCGGCCGAGAGCCTGCCTTCGCTGATCGCCAGCATCCACGCGGCCCTGTCGGGCGTTTCGGCCGGTCCGGTCGAGCCGGAGCCGGAGCCCAAGGAGCCGGCGGTGCCGATCCGCAAATCGATCAACCCGGACTTCCTGATCTGCCTGGAGGACGGCCGCAAGTTCAAGTCGCTGAAGCGCCACCTGCGCACCAAGTACGACATGAGCCCGGAAGAGTATCGCGCCAAGTGGGGCCTGCCCAAGGACTATCCGATGGTCGCCCCGAACTACGCCAAGGCGCGTTCGGAACTGGCCAAGCAGATGGGCCTGGGCCAGGGCGGCCGCAAACCCGCCCGCGCCGGCCGCGCCGCGCGCAAGTAATCGCCCGTCTAGACGGCTGTGGAACGCCCGTCTCCGTCGCGGAGGCGGGCGTTTCGCTTTTCAGGATCAGGCGGCGGCCTGGGCGCCGCGCCGCATCCGCCAGAAGCGCAGGGTCCTGAGCGCGGCCTCGCGGCTCAGCTCGCCGTAGAGGCGG
>Ga0065721_10006106_pt1 | contig 11032 bp, 12 predicted proteins | sample Mesricmetagenome_FD_59108 | JGI IMG/M metagenome (GOLD analysis project Ga0065721, IMG submission 59108) | Mesophilic microbial community from rice straw/compost enrichment Sample: eDNA_1 v2 (version 2) | ecosystem: Engineered > Solid waste > Grass > Composting > Bioreactor | place: USA: Davis...
GCCCAGATCCACAAAGGCATTCAGGAAAACTACCAGCAGGTAAGGGATAAACCCGCGGAGTTTAACAAGCTGAGACATGAGCAATCCTTATTAAAAGCAATTATGGAATTAGTATGCCTGATAAGCGGGGTGGAAATCTCTTATCGGATTCGACCGGGGCCAGGGCTACAGGTTGATAAGTGCTCTGCCGGCTGGCTTTGCTTCACCGGCAGGTCTACACTTCGGTACCGGCCTGCACGGCCTGCCTGAACGCGTCGCGCTGCGGTTACCGGCGGCTGAACCTGCGCCCCGGCCATCACCAGAAACTAGGAGTCCTGTATGGATCTTGAAAAAATTGAAAAACTTAATGAGCTGAGAGAAAAAGGCATTATTACTGAAGAAGAGTTCCAGAAAGGCAAGGCTCAGGCCCTGGAAGACGGCAAGCCAGGCAAGTCGGTGGACATCAGTAATATGGATAATCGAAGCTACAGTATGATCATGCATTTCTCGCAATTCTGCTGTTTTATTCTGCCGGTACTGGGCTGGGTTGTGCCCCTGGTTATGTGGTTGACCAAAAAGGATGACGAGTATATCGATCAGCAGGGCCGTGTCATCTTTAACTGGATCATCAGTGCATTTATCTACTCAATCGGCTGCATCATCCTGATGGCGATCGTGGTTGGTGTATTCCTGCTGCTGGCGCTGGTTATCTGCTCAATCATCTTCACCGTGATGGGCGCTATCAACGCGAAGGATGGGGTCATTCGCAATTATCCTATGGCGATCCGTTTTATGGCGGTTAACGAAACGCCGAAAACTCCAGCAGTGCAATAAGCAATCTGACACTGGTAGTCATTNTTTTTTAAACCAGAGTGTTGACCAGAAGCCGATAAGTACTATCGGCTTTTTTATTTCTGCAGCACATCCTGATCCGTGTGAGCTNCAAGCGCATCATCCATGCTCCGGGTGAACAGCCGGGCCGCTCCTGTGTGTTCAATCAATGCATCGGCGGCCAGCAAAACAGCGCCGGCAGTCCAGGTGGTTTTTTCGCGGGGCCAGATCACCTGGTCACGAAAGTTATAGCCGGTCCAGTAGCCGCCATCCTCATCCATAAACTGATGCAGCCAGCTGAATAAATGCAGTGCTCGCGCATGATCACCCGCCGCCAGCAGGGCAAGTGTCAGTTCACAGGACTCTGCCACTGTTACCCAGGGCTCGTCACTCACGCAGCGACAGCCGATATTATTTTCTACAAACAGTGACCATTTTTTTTCGATGCGCTGCTGTGCCGCCTTGCCGGTAATCACGCCGGTCAGGATGGGATAAAACCAGTCCATCGAAAAACGTTCTTTGCTTTCCCAGGTCCGATCAAAACATTCGGGATGATGGCGTAACGTTTTCCCCAGTCGCAGCTGTGCCTCGCTCCATTTCGGTTTATTTATCTCCAGCATCTCGGCGATGGCATTTGCACATTCAAGACTTTTATAAATAGAGGCGCAGGCCGTCACTAACGCGTCTTTTTTGGCCGAACCATCTTCAGCAACCGCCCAGTAAATTTCTCCCGTCGGTGACTGATAACGCAGTACAAAATCAATGGCTTTTTCGACGCAGGGAAAGAGCTCCTGCAGAAACTGCCGGTCATCGGTCACCAGAAAATAATGCCAGATACCGGTAGCGATATAAGCAACAAAATTGGTTTCGCGATGATCGCGATCAACGGGCTGGTCCGCGTAATAATTTGCCCACCAGCTGCCGTCGGGCAGCTGCTCACCGGCCAGCCAGCGGTAGGCCCGCTGCGCGCTGGCATACTCGCCGCCGATGGTGAGACCCATGGCAGCTTCAATGTGATCCCAGGGGTCGGCCTTGCCATCGTTAAACCAGGGGGATGCAGCCATTGGGCAGTTGTGTCTGCCGGATGTAATTGACGGTAGACCGCAGCAGCGACTCCGGAAAAAATCCCTTGCTCAGCAATACTTCATTCACGATTCATTGGCCTCTTCCGTCGTTCGCGGCTGGAAATACATCACCACACTTTTACCCAGGAGCGGGTTCAGCATTTTTTCCAAGGTACGGGTCAGCCAGGGGCGTTGCATCAGGTCCCATACCAGCAGGCGATGATAGAGCCTGATCAGGCGCGACTCGTCCTGTTTATCCCACAGCAGACACTTCAGCCACCAGAAGGGGGAGTGCAGTGCATGGGCCCAGTGACGATGGAGCAGCGTCATGTTCTGCGCTTCGACAGCGCGGCGCAGTTGTACGGCCTTAAAGATGCGGATGTGGCCGCCTTCCACTTCATGGTAGGCGCGACTGAGTTTCCAGCAGATCTTTTCCGGCCAGTAGCGCGGTACGCTCACGGCGAGCAGCCCGTCGGGCTTCAGCACACGGCGGATCTCGCGCAGTACCGCTTCATAGTCATGGATATGTTCCAGCACTTCGCTGCAGATGATCTTGTCGAAACTGTGATCCGCAAACGGCAGTCGTGTGGCGTCGGCCACCTGCAGCGCAAAATATTTCCGGGCGTTGTCCGGTTCAGCAAAAGGTGCAAAGCGCTCGCGGGCAACGCACAGATCGCGGATATTCAGATCTACACCCACAGCAGTCACATCGCCATGCAGATAAGCATTGATAGTATGGCGACCTTCACCGCAGCCGACATCAAGCACACGCTCGCCCGGCTGCAGCGGAAAATATGTGAAATCAATCGTTAGCATAGGCTTCTGTCGGCAGGGTTGGTGTCGCTTCTGCAGGGTGCACTTCTCTGGATGAAGCCGTTTCGCTGCGCGGCATGTCGGCGGACGACTGCCCCAATATCCGGCGATAGTAATCCGTCATCTGCTGTGCCACCACCGGCCAGCTCAATTGCTGCAGGATATGCTCACGTCCGCGCTGGCCCAGTGATGCCCGTTGTTCGGGGTGCTGTAACAGCAGGTCGAGGGCCTGATACAGATCCTCCACATCACCGGCCCGCACCAATCGCGCGGCATTGCCCACCACTTCCGGCAGAGCACCGCCATTGCTGCACACCAGGGGGATACCGCAGGCCATGGCCTCGCCGGCAGGCAGCCCGAAGCCTTCATAGAGTGACGGCACAACCGCAATGCAGGACGCCGCGTAATGCTCAACGATCTCCTCCACCGCAATGCCCGACACAAATCGGACGCAGGCGCCCAGGTCCAGTTGTTGCAGCTCCCGCTCGGTGGCGCCTCCCGGTTTCAGCTTGCCGATCACCAGCAGGGAAACTTCCGGGTAACGGGCGCGCAGCTTGGCCAGCGCCCGCAGCAGGACCGAGAGACCTTTCAGTGGCTGGTCAGAAGAGGCGGTGGTGATCAGCTGCCAGGGGTTGCGCTGGATATGCGGACGCGGCTTGAAGGTGTCCACATCAATCCCATTGGGAATCACCTGAATCCGCTCCTCGGGTCGGGCGAAGGCGGCAGCGATATCGCGGCGCGATTGCTCGGAGACGGTAAGGATATGGCGCAGGCGCTGGACCACCTTTTTCTGCATCGGCAGAAAGTTGTACCAGCGTTTTATCAGCCAGCGATGACCGCGACCTTTTGCCGAGGCCAGTGCCAGCTCCAGATCGCGGGTAATCGGATGATGAACCGTCGCCACCACGGGCAGCCCCTGTTTCTGCAGGCTCAGCAGGCCGTAACAGAGACTCTGGTTGTCATGGATGATGTCGTAGTGGGGCGGGTTCCGGCGGAAGTGACCTACCAGCCTCCGGCCGAAGGTATAGGGTTCGGCAAAACTGCCGCTGATCTTGCTCCACCATTCGTAGACATCGGTAAACGAGCGCAGGTGACGCCAGCGCAGCGCGCGAAACGGCTTTTCTACGGCATAGAGATCCAGGCTGGGCAGGCGGATCAGTGTGACCCGCGGGTCCAGCTCGGGGTAAGGCGGACCGGAGATCACATCCACCTGGTGCCCCAGCTCAACCAGCGCCTTGCTCAGGTAATACAGGTAGATTCCCTGCCCGCCCACGTGGGGATGGCTGCGATAGCCGAGCAGGCAGATGCGCAGGCTGTCGCGGCCGGGAGGGCTGGCCGCAGGCAACACCGGACGAGCGAGTGCTCCGGGATGTGTAACAGGATGATAGGACATAGATAACAGCAGCGTCCGTAACTGGGGGCGCCGCTGGATGCGTCGGCCCGTCAAAAGCGTGCGGGCATTATAGGTGTGCCTTTACGGGCCGACCAGAGCAGCTGTTGCGGTAAATGGCAGTGAATCAGTGATGATGCTCTGATGGGTCGGCGTGAAGCCGCTTTTCGAGAGGGATCAGCAACATGCCGCACAGTGCAAACAGAGTGAGGCTGCCGCCGAGGCAGATGACAGCAATGATGCCGGAAATCTCCATAACGTCCTCCAAGTGTGGGTGTATGACCATGGTAAAGCCTTAACCCTGTCTCACATTGATCAGGATCAAGGCTTGGACCTTTGGAGGGCGGAAGGGTTTAAAGGTCTGCGTCCCTGCAGCGTATTCTTATGTCCATGAGCCTCCCCTGCGGGTCACCCCGCTAGAAAGAAGATGACAGCTTCAGNCGAAAGCCGTTATCCAGGTCACCGGAGAAATATTGATGGAACTGCAGGCCGATATCGAAGTAGCCGAGCCTGTGNCCCACGCCCAGCACCCCNTAAAGNCCGCCGTCCACNTCGATATCTTCGGAATAACAGTTACGGCAGTTACTGATGCTGCGTTCAGAGAAGAAGATCCCGCTCAGCCCGCCGCGCACTACGACAAAGCTGTTCNCGTTAGCGCCGAACTTGATCTTGGGGCCATATTCGATAAACGCCTGGCCCCCGGTAGCGTCGGAACTCTCGTAATACTCATCACCCCACCAGTCTTCCACACGCTGGCGGAACTCCGCGTTGTCGTCGTACAGGATGATGCTCAGACCCAGGGATAAGGTCATGTTGCTCTCGCTGGTGTAATACTCGGCCGCACCGCCGATCGCCGTGAAATAATCCTCGATCCCTTGTTCCGCCGCAATCTTGTCATCGATATTGATGTGATCAACATGGGCCGACCAGCTCCACCCGCTGGTAGGACCATAGCTGCGGCTTTCGTAAATGTCCTGGGCAAAGGAAGGCGCAGCGGCCAGTGCCAGGGAGAGAGATCCAAGAGAAAGCAAACGCGGGATGATAGGCATAGAAAACTCCTTAGACTGCCTGTAATTGAGGGGGATGCTAGTGAGAGAAACCTGTACCCAAGCTTAACAGCTCGGCCAGCGAGGATCTTCCTCCCGCGAGCGTCGGGACGGGAATTCTACCGATTCAGTCAGGCAATTACCCCTATTAGTCTGCTGACGATGAATTCAGCAGCACTTACCTATATAATCCGGCGCACATCTTTTGCGACACCCCGCCCGATCCTGGTGGGGTGCCTATGCTGGAGTTATTTATGTCTGATCGTATCGCCCAAGTTACCCGCAACACCCTTGAAACCAAAATCAGTGTCAGTCTCAACCTGGACGGCACCGGCAAAGGCGTGTTTAACACCGGGGTCCCCTTCCTTGAACACATGATGGACCAGATCGCCCGTCACGGCATGATTGATCTGGATGTCACCTGCGACGGCGATACCCACATCGACGACCACCACTCCGTAGAAGATACCGGCATCACCATTGGTCAGGCCATCGCCAAAGCCGTGGGCGACAAAAAAGGCATCCGCCGCTACGGCCACGCCTATGTACCGCTGGATGAAGCGCTGTCACGGGTCGTCATCGACTTCTCCGGCCGCCCCGGCCTGTTTATGCAGATACCCTTTACCCAGAAACGCATTGGCCAGTTCGATACCGAACTCTTCTGGGAATTCTTCCAGGGCTTCGTCAACCACGCCGGCGTAACCCTGCACATCGACAACCTGCGGGGCCACAACGCCCACCACCAGGCCGAAACCGTATTCAAAGCCTTTGGCCGCGCCCTGCGCATGGCCCTGGAACTCGACCCCCGGATGGCCGGCATCATGCCGTCCACCAAAGGCACGCTGTAAGGCATAACCTGGCTCAGCGCCCCCCTCGCCCTGAGCCGATACTTTTGACTGAACCTATGACCAGACAAACAGTTGCCGTCATCGACTACGGCATGGGCAACCTCCACTCCGTGGCCAGCGCCCTCCACCACGTCGCACCGGACATGAACATCGCCGTCACCGCCGACCCCGCCCGGGTCGCCAGCGCCCACCGCGTCATCTTCCCCGGCGTCGGCGCCATCCGCGACTGCATGACCGAAATCAACCGGCTCGGCTTCGGCCAGCTCCTGCGCGAACAGGTCGCCACCGGCAAACCCGTGCTGGGCATCTGCGTCGGCATGCAGGCGCTCATGGAACACAGCGAAGAAAACAACGGCGTGGACGGCATAGGCATCCTCCCCGGCCAGGTCAAATTCTTCGGCGAACACCAGCAGAACGGCGTCCCCCTCAAGGTCCCTCACATGGGCTGGAACCAGGTAGAACAAACCCCTCACCCGCTGTGGGCCGACATCCCACAGCTGAGCCGCTTCTACTTCGTACACTCATACTACGTGCAGGCCCAGGATCGCCAGCTGGTAACCGCGACCTGCGACTACGGCGTGCGCTTCGATGCAGCCTTGGCACGCGACAACCTCTTCGCTGTGCAATTCCACCCGGAAAAAAGCCATACCGCCGGCCTGCAGTTGTTGAAGAATTTTTTACATTGGGATGGTCGGAATTAAAGCCGATCTATGAGGTAGTGAAGAGAGGTTTCTGAGACTGTATGCGGCATGGATGCTGCATCCGAGCCCCCAGGGATGGGTTTACGGTGTCTCAGGGGCCTCTCTTCACTACCCGACGGAACCCTCATCCAAAAAGAGAAAGATTAATGCTAATTATCCCCGCCATAGACTTAAAAGACGGCCAATGTGTCCGTTTACGCCAAGGCCTCATGGACGACACCACCGTCTTCTCCGACGATCCCGTCGCCATGGCCAGACAATGGGTCGACCAGGGCTGCCGCCGCCTGCACCTCGTTGACCTCAACGGCGCCTTCGAAGGCAAACCCGTCAACGGCGGCGTTGTCACTGCCATCGCCAAAGCCTACCCCAATNTACCCATCCAGATCGGTGGCGGCATNCGCAGCGCAGAGACCATCGAACACTACCTCCAGGCGGGGGTTCAATACGTCATCATCGGCACCAAAGCCGTTAAAGANCCTCAGTTCGTCACTGACATGTGCAAACAATTCCCCGGTCACATCATCGTCGGCCTCGACGCCAAAGACGGCTGGGTTGCCACCGATGGCTGGGCAGAAGTGTCCAACATTCAGGCGACAGAACTTGCCAAGCGCTTCGAACAGGACGGCGTCAGTGCCATCGTCTACACCGACATCGCCCGCGACGGCATGATGCAGGGTGTCAACGTCCAGGCGACCGTCGCCATGGCTCAGGCATCCAGCATTCCCGTTATCGCCTCTGGCGGCATTACCGACATGAACGACATCAAAGCGCTTAAAGCTGAAGCCCATAACGGCATCTGTGGCGCCATTACGGGGCGTGCCATCTACGAAGGCACCCTGAATATGGCCGAAGCCCAGGCCTGGTGTGACGCCAGCTCATCCTAACTCTTTCGGACAGGTTCAACATGCCACTCGCAAAACGCATCATTCCCTGCCTCGACGTTGACAATGGTCGCGTCGTCAAAGGCGTGAAGTTTCTCGATATCCGCGACGCCGGTGACCCCGTCGAGATAGCCAAGCGCTACAACGAGGAAGGCGCTGACGAGATCACCTTCCTCGATATCACCGCCACCCACGAAGGCCGTGACACCACGGTGCATACGGTGGAGAAGATCGCTGGAGAAGTGTTTATTCCGCTCACGGTAGGCGGCGGCATCCGCACCGTGGAGGATATCCGGACCATGCTCAACGCCGGAGCCGACAAAGTCAGTATCAATTCTGCAGCGGTATTCAATCCCGACTTTGTAAAGGCTGCATCGGATCGGTTCGGCGCCCAGTGCATTGTGGTAGCTATAGATGCAAAACGGGTCAGTGCCGAGGGTGAAACGCCCCGTTGGGAAATCTTTACCCACGGTGGACGCAAGCCAACCGGCATCGATGCAGTGGAATGGGCCGCCCGCATGGCCCAATATGGCGCCGGCGAAATATTGCTGACCAGCATGGATCGGGACGGGACCAAAAACGGGTTTGATCTGGGCGTCACTCGCGCGATCAGTGATGCGGTACCTGTGCCGGTGATAGCCTCCGGTGGCGTAGGCAGCCTGCAGCATCTGGTAGACGGGGTAACACAGGGCCGTGCAGACGCCGTACTGGCAGCCAGCATCTTTCACTTTCGTGAATACACCATCCCCCAGGCCAAGGCTTATATGCAGGAACGTGGAATTGAAGTAAGGCTGTAAGCAGGGCGATTAACTGCTTCCTGTGAATCAGTAGCTAATAAAAAAGGGCGCGAAAGCGCCCTTTTTTATGGGAGTCATCTCAATGAGGTGCGGCGCTCACTTCCTCTTCAGGCCAGAAATGGTCTGCAACCGAAAGAAAAGCAGTGATATCCGCAAGCGTGCAATCAAGCAGCGCGGTACTGTCGCAGGGTAGCGAGTACGGCTGGCTCGGAGGCACAGATAAAATCAATGAACTCGATTGCCCCCACTTCTGCGTCGTTCTTACTGTCAAAAGGCCCAATGTCTACCCCCTCACGGGTGCTGTAGTACCAATAGCCCTCTTTCTTTATGAAGCGACCGCTCCGAGTAGGGATTTTGCCCTGTTCGCCTGCTCGATTGTTCATAATCTGGTTTCCTGTCTCTACGTGGCTTAAATACGACTGCTTAACAGCCTGTGTGGTCGCCATCCAAGGCCGTCCTTGATAACTAACTAAGGCCTTTCAGCTGAAATTTCCACAAAAGATTATAAACCCGAGGCTCCTTGAGCAGATATATCGAGTTGGTATGTCACCTCTTCCCACTAATAACCAAATCTATCGTTTCGCTGATGAGCTGGTGAATGGTCGGGGTCTCGGGCTCAGTGGATGGCTGCACCCATAATTTTTGAGGCGGGGCCAGGCAGGAGGTTCCGGTCTTAACTGCGCTCTGTGATGTTGCTCTCATTAAACGTGAAGCTGGGACCAGTTCGACGTCAAGCTGCGCCAGCACACCCGACACCTGCTCAAGCACCTGGAGAGTCTGGGGGTAAGGGTGACCGATAGCCACCGCCATACCCTGCTTGCGGGCCAGGCGTGCTGCCTTCAGCAGCTGTTCGCGGATGTGCTCAGGGGTACGGGTATTATCGAGGAAGACGTCGCGTTTCAGGGCTGGTACGCCGTAGGCCTGCGCCACCGCCAGCGCTTTGCTTTCCGCACTGGTGCGGCTGTCGACAAAGTAAAGCCCTTGGCGGATCAGCTCATCCATCAGCCAGCCCATGGGTTCCGCTTCCTGCGTAAGCTGGCTGCCCATATGGTTATTCACACCGCGCAGATGTGGAATCTCCGCCAGGTTGGCGCGCAGTGTCTGGATAAACTCATCGTATTCCATCCCGCTTTCCAACCCGCCTTTGCCCAAGGGCATATCCCGGGTGTTACTCATGGGGGCGTGGAGGATGATTTCCTTGCCTTTCTGATGGGCGCGTTGGGCAAGTTCCCGGGTATGAGGTGTAAAAGGCAGGATGGCTAAAGTAAATGCACCTTCCAGATCGACGGCGCGTCTGCCCAGCGGACCGTTATAACCTATGTCGTCAATGATGATCGCCAGCTGGGCTGCCAGGCCCGGCTGAGCAAGGCACCACAGCGCGACAGCAAACAACCACCGCCGACCCACGCCGGGATCAGTCCTGGGTATTCACGGGGCGGGCGCCCTCAGTAGTTTCAGTTTCTCCGGCATCGGTATCCAGCGCNGCGTGCAGCATGATCGACTGGTGCTCCCGGAAGATATGCAGTCCCTTGAGCAGGTTAAGGGCCTCNTGGAGCTGGTTGTCCTTGGTCAGCAACTCCTGGGTAGCGATNCGATCCCGCTCCCGCTTCTGACTGGTGCTTTCGTCACCGCCACGGGTATTGGTGAGATGGCCTGCAAGGTCGGCTTCGGTGGTACTGCCGGCNGGCTTGAGGGTGGTGACCTGNGCGCGNTCGACGATGACNTCGGGTTCAATACCCTGGGCCTGGATNGAACGGCCGCTGGGGGTGTAGTACAACGCAGTGGTCAGCTTGACCGCNCGTTCTTCATTGATGGTGATGATGGACTGGACGGAACCCTTGCCGAAGCTGCGGGTACCCAGCAGCACGGCGCGCTTGTGGTCCTGCAGCGCGCCCGCCACGATCTCTGAGGCGGAGGCCGAGCCGTCGTTGATCAGGACAACCATGGGCAGGCCCTTGGCGATGTCGCCGGGGGTGGCGTGGTAATTCACATCACTGTTCTCCAGTCGCCCCTCGGTGTAAACCACCAGACCACTGTCGAGGAATGCATCTGCAACTTCAACCGAGGACTGCAGCACACCGCCGGGGTTATTGCGCAGATCCAGCACGATGCCGCGCAATTCGGGGTGTTTCTCGAGGTGTTCCTTAATCTTGCGACTCATGTCCTTACCGCTGTTCAGCTGGAACTGGGCGATACGGACGTAAAGGTAATCGTTCTCCAGCAGCCGGGTGCGGACGCTCTGGGTGCGGATGATGTCGCGGATAATCTCTACGTCAAACGGTTGCTCGACACCTTTACGAACGATGGTCATCTTCAGTTTGCTGCCTTTGGGGCCGCGCATCATCTGGATGGCTTCGTTCTGGTTCATGCCTTTAACGGGCTTGTCGTCGAGGCGGATGATGAGGTCTCCGGCTTCTATACCTGCCTTCTGGGCCGGTGTGTCATCGATGGGAGCTACGACCTTGATAAAGCCGTTTTCCATCCCGACTTCCACGCCCACACCGCCGAATTCACCGGTAGTGTTTTCCTGGAGGTCTTCGAAAGCCTTTTTATCGAGATAGCTGGAATGGGGGTCCAGCTCGGCAATCATGCCTTTGATGGCGTATTCCAACAGCTGGGCATCACTGACTTCTTCCACATAGCCACTGCGGATATGGTCGTAAACCCGCGTAAACGTGCGCA
>Ga0065721_10052844_pt1 | contig 11031 bp, 13 predicted proteins | sample Mesricmetagenome_FD_59108 | JGI IMG/M metagenome (GOLD analysis project Ga0065721, IMG submission 59108) | Mesophilic microbial community from rice straw/compost enrichment Sample: eDNA_1 v2 (version 2) | ecosystem: Engineered > Solid waste > Grass > Composting > Bioreactor | place: USA: Davis...
TCGGGCACCGGCTGGGTGAGGTCGTAGTACTTCAGGTTGCCGCCCCAGTAGCGCAGGATGCGGCCGAGCTCCGCCTCCGGGTCGCCGTTCAGGGCCTCGAGGTCGATCTCCATCGTGAATCGCATCCCTCGACGGTAGGCACCGAGGGAACGCCTGCCGATTGACGGATTCACGAATTCGACCGCGGTCCGAGTTGTGGCGATGCGACAACTCAGAGCGTCGCGAGCAGCCTGTCGACGCGACCGCGGATGTCGTCGCGGATGACCCGCACCTCGTCGAGCGGTCGCCCCGCGGGGTCGTCGAGTTCCCAGTCCTCGTAGCGCTTCCCGGGGAACACGGGGCACGTGTCGCCGCACCCCATCGTGATGACGACATCGGATGCCTTCACGTCGTCGGTCGCGAGGAGCGCGGGCTGCTCCCCCGCGATGTCGATGCCCTCCTCCGCCATCGCGGCGACGGCGACGGGGTTGAGCGATTCGGCGGGTTCGGAGCCCGCGGAGAGCACGCGCACGCGATCGCCGGCGAGCGCACGCAGGTAGCCCGCGGCCATCTGCGAGCGGCCGGCGTTATGCACGCACACGAAGAGCACGGTGGGGATGTCGGTCACGTCTCCTCCAGGGTCGTCCTCCAGGATGCCGGGTCCGGCCGCCCGTACGCTGCGGCCGGACGGATCAGGTCAGCAGCAGACTCCGCCGCCGCAGCAACCGCCGTCGCACATCGCATCCTCCTTTCATCGATGATTGTCGATGCACCTACCGTGGCGCATCCATCGATGGTTGTCAATGTATGCCAAGATGTCGGCATGGCCGTCGCCGAGCTCATCCCCCTCACCGACCTCGCGTCGTGCTGCGCGCCGCTCACCCAGGCGCCCCTCGACGCCGCGAACGCCGAGAGTCTCGCCCGCTCGATCAAGGCGCTCGCCGACCCGGCCCGGCTGCGCATCCTCTCGATGGTCGCCGCCCACGCCGACGGCGAGGCGTGCGTGTGCGACCTCACCGAGCCACTCGACCTCGCGCAGCCGACCGTGTCGCACCACCTCAAGGTGCTCATGGACGCCGGGTTCCTCACCCGCAGCAAGCGCGGAACGTGGGCGTACTACCGCCTCGTGCCCGGCTCGCTGGATGCCGTGAGCGCGTTGCTCGCCACCGTGCGTCGCTAGGCTCGCGGCATGGACCCCATCAGCATCGGGATCGGCGGCTCGAGCCTCATCGCCCTCATCGTCTTCGTGGTCACCGTCGTGTCGATCGTCAACAACCCGAACCACGGCGGATTCGGCAAGTTCATCTGGATCCTCGTCGCGTTCTTCCTCAGCATCCTCGGCTCGATCCTCTGGCTGCTGTTCGGCCGCGGGCGCGTCGCGAAGCGCTGACACCCGACGACACGCGAAGAGGGGCGGCGACCCGAGGTCGCCGCCCCTCTCCCTGTGCCCGACGGCGTCAGATCCGGCGGAAGGTGCTGAACGCGGTGTTCACCGCGGCCGCCGCCGACGCCTCGTCCATGCCGACGACGGCGACCGTCACGAGCACGCCGTCCTTCTCGGCGACGACGCGGAGGTCGTAGAAGTCGAACCGCGTCCCCGCGTCGTTGGTGCAGCGACCGTAGCCGAGCGCGGTGCCCGTCCAGCCGTCGTGGCTGAACGCCTTGTCCTCGAGGAGCGTGGCGCACGCGCCCGTCTGCCACGGCTCCCCGGTGCTCAGGATCGCGCGGATCTCGTCGACCTTCGCGCCGAGCGTGGAGCCGTCCTTGTAGTAAAGGACCCAGCCGTCCACGGCGGGCATCGTGTAGGTGTCCGTCGCCGCATCGTGCACGAAGCTCGCGGGCGTGCCGAAGTCCAGCCGGGAGTTGCCGAGCGACGTCGTCTCGAAGACCCCGTCCCCGAGTCCGGGGATGTCGGCGAGGATGTCGGCACCGGGCTGCGGCGTGCTCGTCGGCTGCGGCTGCGCGTCCGTCGCGCCGGTCACCTGGGCGGGGTCGAGGCAGAACCGCGAGCCCGACGTCACGTAGGGCTTGCAGACGGGGATCTGGAACTGCTGACCGGTGATGACATCCACGAGCGTGAGCGTCTCGATCGGCTCGCTCGAGGCCTGCACCATGTCGGGGGTGCCGGTCCAGCCGGCCCACGGGGTGCCGGTGTAGGTGACGGTGCCGGTGACCGGCTTGGGCGGCAGCAGCGGGTTGCCGCAGTTGCACTTCACGCGCGGCACGCCGAACTGGTCGACCATGACGGCGGTGCCGGCCTGCAGCACCGACGCGATGATCGTCGGCTTGCCGTTGTGGTAGCCGTGGTTGGTGACGCGGGTGTCGCTCGTGAGGATGATGGGCGTCAGACCCGCGAGGTACTGGCTGATGTTCGCCGTCGTCAGGGCGCTGCCGTCCCGCAGGCGCACCGTGGAGTCGGCGGTGAGCGCCGCGACCCACGCCGCGGCGAGGTCGGGGTTCTTCGCGAGGAAGTTCGCCTGCGCGAGCGGGTCGCACACGGCCTTGTCGCCCGTGCCGCCGTAGAGACCCGGCGTGGCCGCGGGCACCGCGACCGAGCTGCTCGGGGTGACGACGCTCGGCGCGATCTCGGTCACCTCCGGCACGAGCGACGCGGGGCTGAACGGGTCGGGCCCGAGGTCGTCGGCGGCGAGGAGGAACACCTCGCCCTCGTTGGGCACCGTCGCGCCGCCGGGAAGCTTGACGATGCCGAACGCGAAGAGTCCGCCCGCGACGAGCGCGAGCACGGCGACGGTGCTCAGGATGCCGATGAGCGCGCCCTTGCCGCGCTTGCGCGGAGTGGCGGGGGCTGCCGCGGCGACGGGGGCGGCGAACGCGGGGGCGGCGACGGAAGCGACGGCGGGAGCCGCCACGGGGGCAGGCGCCGGAGTGGGGGGCGTCGCCGCCTGCAGTTGCGCGATGAGCGCCGCCGCATCCTGCGACGCCTTCGCCTGCTGCGCCTGGGCGATGAGGGCTTGCGCCTGAGCAACCTGCTCGGGCGTCATCGTGGGGGTGGTCGTCTGTGCGTCGAGCATCGCCTGGAGCCGCTGCAGCAGCGCCTCCTGGTCGGCGCCCGCGGGCACACCGGAGTTGTCGGTCATGGGGGCCTTACGGATCGGGTTGAGGCGACGACGATCTCCCCGTCGAGCACCGTCGTCACCCTAAGGTCGCGTGCAGGCGCGACTCGCCGAAGCTGAGGAATTGTCCCCCTCAGCGCGGACGTAGATGCCCCTACGTACCCCGAACCTCCCCGGGTACCCGGTCGCGGGTCAGCGCTGAAGCCAGGCGATCACCGCGAGCACGCGGCGGTGATCGGTGCCGGAGTCCTCGAGGGCGAGCTTGCCGAAGATCGACGTCACGTTCTTCTCCACCGCACCGACCCCGATGAAGAGCTCCTTCGCGATCGCCGCGTTCGAGCGACCCTCTGCCATGAGCTGCAGCACCTCCCGCTCGCGCGGCGTGAGCGACGCGAGCGGGTCGTTGCGCCGACCGATGAGCTGCGCCACCACCTCCGGGTCGAGCACCGTGCCGCCGTCGGCGATGCGGTCGATCGCATCCACGAGCTCGTCGAGCGACGCGACGCGGTCCTTCAGCAGGTAGCCCACCCCGCCGCTGCCGGAGCCGAGCAGCTCCTGCGCGTAGGCGACCTCCACGTACTGCGACAGCAACAGGATGCCGGTGCGCGGCACGAGGGACCGCAGTCTCAGCGCCGCCCGCACACCCTCGTCGCGGAACGTCGGCGGCATCCGCACGTCGAGCACCGCGAGGTCGGGAGCGAGACCCTCGACCTCGGCGAGCAGCGACTCCGCGTCGCCGTACGAGCCGACGACCTCGTGCCCCGCCTCCACGAGCACCCGCACGAGTCCCTCGCGCAACAGCACCGAATCGTCGGCGACGACCACACGCAACCCCGTCACGTGATCCATCATCGCGAACCTCAGGCGGCGGGGAGGGGCAGACGCGCGATGAGCACCGTCGGACCGCCCGCGGGGCTCGAGAGGTCGAGCGTGCCGCCGAGGCCGCGCACCCGCTCCTGCAGCCCCGAGAGCCCGTGCCCGTCGACCGGTGCCGCGCCACCGCGGCCGTCGTCGGTGACCGTGATCACGAGAGTTCCGTCGGCCGCGTCGACCCGCAGATCGATCGCCGAGCCGCCGGAGTGCTTCACCGCGTTCGTGATGCCCTCCGCCGCGATGAAGTACGCGTTGCGCTCCAGCTCCGTCGGCAGCGTCGTGCCCTCCGGCAGCGACGACACCACCCGCACCGTCACCGCGCTGCGCACCGCGAGCGACTCGAGCGCCGCCACGAGACCGCGGTCGAGCAGGATGGGGGGCGCGAAGCCGCGCGACAGGGCCCGCAGCTCCTCGAGAGCGTCCTTCGACTGCTGCCGCGCCTCCTCCAGAAGGCGGCGCGCGGCATCCGGATCGGCCTCCAACTGACGCTCCGCCGCCGCGAGATCCATCTGCAGGCGCACGAGCCGCTGCTGCGGGCCGTCGTGGATGTCGCGCTCCAGTCGGCGCAACGCCGTGCCCTCCGCCGCAACCGCGGCCGAGCGCGACTCGGTGAGCGTCGCCACCTCCTGCTCCAGCTCCGCCGCGCGGAACGAGCCGAGCATCCCGCGCGCGACGCCCCAGTGCATCCACGTGAGACCGCGCAGCACGAACGGCAGCAGCGCTGCGAACAGCACCCCCAGCACGAACTGCAAGATCATGTCGCCGACGCGCGGGTCGACCGGCGACAGCCCGAACAGGGTCTCGGTGAGCCACGCCGACAGGAAGAAGTCCTGACCGTCGTTCGGGATGAACCCCAACCAGATCCACGACGTCAGCCCGCCGAGCGCGAGCGACGTCCACGTCACCGCGATCACGAACGACACGAGCGACACGATGAACGACACGAACGTCGACCACACCGAATACAGCCAATAGTGGCCGTTGCCGAACAGCGACTTCACCCACGGCCAGAACCCGCCGCGCGACTCGCCGTCACGCCAATCCGGGCGCCGGATCGTCGGGCGGCCCGTCCACTCGAGCAGATTCAGCTCGATCGTCCCCGAGAACCGGGCGACGTAGAACAGCGCCACGAGGAACACGAGCCCCAGGAAGAATGTCGCGATCGTGCCCGCCGCCGCCGAGAACAACCCGATCGAGACGCTGAACAACACCACCGCGATCGGGAAGCCGACGATCAGGAACAGCAGATCCTTCGGCGCACCCGCCCACAGGCGCCAGTACGAACGGGAACGGGATGCGGGGGCCGCGGTGGTCATGTCGTCTCCATTGTTGTCGAGAGTGCTTCCAGCCTCCCTACCCGCGCCCACCCGCGGCATGCGGCCCGCAACCGGAACCGATTCGGGCTAACCCCCCTCCCTTAACCACAGAAGTAGGACAGCCTCAACTCGCTTGCGGAACAAAACGTGCTGAGTAGCGTTTCATCAGACATCTCATAAGGGAGACGCGCACATGACCGACGTGAAGACCATCCCCACCAGCGCCATCGACCCCGACGTCACCGCCGGCGTGGCCCAGTTCCTCGAGCCCGTCGTCATCGACCTCGAAGCCCTGGTCGTCAACGGCAAGCAGGCGCACTGGCACGTGCGCGGCGCCAACTTCCAGGCCGTCCACGAGCTCCTCGACACCGTCGTCGAGCACGTGCAGGGCTACGCCGACGACGCCGCCGAGCGCGTCGTCGCCCTCGGCCTCCCGATCGACGCCCGCCTCGCCACCGTCGCCGCGAAGACCACGGTGCCGCCGCTCAGCGCGGGCTTCCAGCAGTCCGACACGACGATCGCCGAAGTGATCGCCCAGCTCGACGCCGTGCTGAAGACCGTGCGCACCGCCATCGACGAGCTCGCCGAACTCGACCCCGCCTCGCAGGACGTCGTCATCGAGATCGCGCGCGGGCTCGAGAAGGATCGGTGGTTCCTCTTCGCGCACGTCGCTGCGTAGTTACTCGTCTTCGCGAGGGGCCGGACCGTCTCGCGAGTGAAGAAGCGGGGACCCCTACCCCGATTCACTCGCGAGACGGTCCGGCCCCTCGCTGCGTTCACTTCGCGGACGGCGCTCATCGGTGCGCAGGGTCGGGGGCGTGCGCACGTTGCTGCTGGATGTGGATGCCACGGTGATCGTGGATGTCGTCGATCCGGTGTTGTCGTATGCCGCGTATCGGGAGGGGCGGGAGTACGTCTCGCCGGCGGTGCCGGAGGGGGCTCGGGAGTTGAGCGTCGTCGATCCGGGTGGACGGGAGCGGGCCGTGATCGTCAGGGGTGAGGTGGTCGAGGCGATCCGGGCGCAGGCGGCGGCGGGCGTCGACGTGGTGTGGCTGAGCTCGTGGCTCGCGGCGCCGGAACTGCTCGACGGGCTCGCGGCGGAGCTCGGGCTCGACGGGGTGGTGCGGCGACCGACGGCGGCGGAGCTGCCCGTGGCGCCGCCCGCGGACGGGTGGATGCTCGCCGCGATCGTGGAGTTCGCGCGCGGGCTCGGCGAGGGCGACGACCTCGTGCTCGCGAGCGTCGAGCTCGACCTGTCGGCCCTCCGGGTCGCTGTCGACGTGCGGCGACGGGCGGGCGTTCCCGGTGCGCTGCTCGGCGGCATCCCGACCCATCGGCAACGCGGGCTCGACGACGCCGCGCTGCGGGCGTGGATGCCCGACCGCCCGCACGAAGGCGTCTGGCACCGCCGCGACGCCTGAGCGCTCAGGCGTACGGACCGAACGTCCACTCCCCCGCGACGAGCGTCGCGTGCACGGGCATCTCGCGCAGATTCGCCGGGTCGAGCGGGTCGGCGTCGAGCACGACGAGGTCGCCCGGGTGGTCGTGCGTCGACGCGGCGAGCGCCTCGAGCGGGGTGAGCGCCTGCTCCGGATGCCACGGGGCGCGCCCGTCGCGCGTGCGGGTGACGGCGGCCGCCATCGTGATCCACGGGTCGAGCGGGGCCACGGGGGCGTCGGAGCCGAACGCGAGCCGCACGCCGGCATCCTGGAGCGTCCGCAGCGCGAACGCCCGGCCGGTGCGGCCCGCCCAGTACCGCTCGGCGACATCCCGGTCGTCCATCGCGTGCTCCGGCTGGACTGACGCCGTAAGCCCCAGGCGCGCGAGCCGGGGCACGTCGTCATCGCGGATGAGCTGCACGTGCTCGATCGTGCCGGGCACCCCGAGCTGCTCGAAGACGTCGATCGCCTCCGTCACCGCCCGGTCGCCGATCGCGTGGATGTGCGGCGCGAGTCCGCGGGCGACGCCGTCGCGCGCCGCCGCGAGGAGCTCACCGGGCGCGTACGTCGGCAGGCCGGCCCCCGCGGATCCGGGGTACTCGTCGTAGCACCACGCGGTGCGCGTGTTGAGCGACCCGTCGGTGAACAGTTTGAAGGGCCCCGTCTCGAGCAGCGGCGACGGCGATTCCGGCAGCGGCCACGCCTGGTGCGGGTACGCCGCCGCACGCACCCGCAGGCCGCGGAACCCCGCCCCGAACCGTCGCGCCCACGAGCCCGGGGCATCCGCCATCTCGAAGTCGACGATCCCCGTCACCCCGCGCGTCGCCGCCTCCCGCGCCGCGTCCACGGCCCACCCGTCGAGCACGTCGGCGGGAACCTCGGTGATGCGCCGCGTCGCGTCGAACGCGGGCTGCTCCCGCAGCCACCAGTCGGATGCCGGAAGACCCAGGAACCGCACCGCGGCCGCGTTGAGCCACAGCGTGTGCACGTCGGCCGACAGCAGCGCGATCGGCACCTCCCCGACCTCGATGAGTTCGGGGCTCGGCGCATCCGCCCACAACCCGTCCCGGAACCCGGAGGCGAGGTAGACGGTGCCCGGAGCCGGCGGATGCGCGGCGACATGCTCGCGCACGAGCGAAGCGGCTTCGACCGCCGAGCCGGCCCCCGCGAGATCCAATCGTCGCGACGCCATCGCCCACTGCCCGAAGTGCACGTGGTGATCCCACAACCCCGGGATCACCCACCGCCCCTCGAGATCGACGACGGGGCCGTCGGGGTGCGCTTCTCCGGAGGTTTCCACCTCCGCCGGATCGATGGCCCCGAATTCCGCGGCTGCAGCGCCAGGGCTCCGGAGATGCGCGCCCAAGCTCCGGAGAAGCGGACGCAGGTCGCGCGCGTTGCGCAGGATCACGAGAGCCGACGCATCTCGTCGGCGAGCGCCGGGTTGGCATACGCAGACGAGCCCGACAGGGCGGCGATGATCGACTCCCGCACCTCGGGCGTCTTGTTCTGCGACAGCTTCGCGCGGGCGTCGAACCGGGTGACCCGCAGGCGGAGGCCGACGGTGCCGCGGGCGATGCGCTCCGCCTTCTCTCGGTCGATGTCGAGCGAGACGGGGTTCGGCATCCGCTTCTCGAAGTGGTCGACGAGGTCGCCGAGGATGCGGAAGTTCTCCTCGTCGCTGAGGATCTCGGGGATGCCGTAGAGGTGGGCGGTGACGTGGTTCCAGGTGGGCACGAAGTCGCCGGGCGCGTACCAGTTGGGCGAGATGTAGCCGTGCGGGCCCTGCACGATGACGAGCACCTCGTGCTGCCCGAGCTCATGGGCGACCTCGTCGGGACGGCCGAAGTGGGAGACGAGCGAGATGGTGTCGTCGTCGGTCTCCTCGAGCAGGGTCGCGTAGTGCGACGACACGAGCCCGTTCGCGGTGGAGGAGACGTACGTCATCCACGGGTTGCGGCGGATGAGGCGCTTCACCTCGGCGACGTCCTCCAGTAGGTAGTGCGGGGTGTGTCTCACGCCTGATCCTTCGGGCACCAGTAGAGGTTGCGACCGGCCATGACGGCGGTCGCGATGGGGGTTCCGCAGACGCGACAGGGTTCGCCGGTGCGGTGGTAGACCCAGTGGCGGTCGGCGCGGGATGCCTTCGCCGCGGCGAGATCCTCGCCCTCGAGCCCGTCGATGGTGAGCATCTGCCCGGTCTCGACTCCGACGGTCAGCAGGTGCGTCCAGTCGCGCCAGAGCTCGCGCACCACCTCCTCGGGGAGCGTCTTGCCGGGGCGGTAGGGGTCGAGCCGGGCGCGGAACAGCAGTTCGGCGCGGTAGACGTTGCCGATGCCGGCGACGACCTCCTGATCCATGAGGAGCAGCCCGATGGCGACGTTGCGCGTGCGCACGTTCGCGACGAAGCGCTCCTCGCCGTCGGGGTCGACGAGAGGGTCGGGGCCGAGTCGCGCGATCGTCGCGTCCACATCCTCGATCGTCTGCACCTCGCACGCGGTGGGGCCGCGCAGGTCCGCGACGGCGCGCGGGGTCAGGAGGCGCACGCGCACCTGGCCGACGGGCGGGGGCGGCCACTCGGCCGACTCGGCCTGCAGGTGTTCGCTCTCCGCCATCCGGAGCCGCGTGCGCCGCGGGGCACCGATCGACCACGGGGAGTCCTCGTTGGCCCCGACCACCTTGTCGCCGACGCGCGCCGCGCGGGCGCCGTTCTCGGCGGGCGACACGGGGTCGACGAGGATGTCGCCGGCGAAGTCCCACGCGCCGTACATGCCGAGGTGCACGCGTAGCCACAACTGGTGGTCGAACTCGAGGAACATCTGCTTGCCCACGGCGCGGGCCTGCACGATCTCGTGCCCGTCGAGGCGCGCGGCCCCCTGGGCGAACCGGCCCTGCGGCGACGACACCGCGACGGGCGCGCCCGTGAACGACCGCTCGAACTGCCGCGCGATGCGGTGGACGGAGTGTCCCTCAGGCATGGCGCCCGCTCAGACGATCTCGTGCCCGGCGATGGTGCCCGTCGTCTCGTACTCGGCGAGCTGCGCGATGCGGCGCGCGTGGCGCTCCTCGCCCGAGAACGGCGTCGTGATGAAGACGTCGATGAACTCCTTCACCTCGTCGAAGGAGTGCTGACGGGCGCCGATGGCGATGACGTTGGCGGCGTTGTGCTCGCGCGCGAGTTCCGCCGTGGCGCGGCTCCAGACGAGCGCGGCGCGGATGCCCTTCACCTTGTTCGCGGCCATCTGCTCCCCGTTGCCGGAGCCGCCGAAGACGATCCCGAGCGACGCGACGCCGGCCTCCTCGTCGCGCACGACGGCGCGGGCGGCGTTGATGCAGAAGCTCGGGTAGTCGTCGAGCGGGTCGTAGGAGGTGGGCCCGTGGTCGATCACCTCGAACCCCTGGGCGGCGAGGTGGTGCTGCAGGTCGGTCGAGAACTCGAGCCCTGCGTGGTCGGTGCCGAGGTGGATGCGCATGGTGCCGCCAGCTTAGGCGCGCGACCCCCTTGCCGAGGCTCCGCGACGGGGGGAGAATCGGCCGCAGACGGCGTCGGCGGGGTCGCCCTGGACCCCGCCGCCGCTCCCGGGAGGGAAGGCCCGCATGATCCAGCTCCGAACCGCCCCCGACGGGATGCCGCTGCTGTCCCGCGGTCGGCACCGGTCGGCGAAGTCGGGCGCGTGCTTCATGGAATTCGCGTCGTATCTCGCGGGCGAGCCGTGGAGCGATGCCCCGCAGTGCACCGACCCGATGCTCGCCCACCTCGCCCGGTCGGTGAACGACCAGCTCTCCGACGCCCGGCGGGGAGAGATCGCGCCCGAGATCCCGCGTGTCATCGGCCTGCGCGGCGACCACCGCATCCTCGCCCCCGTCGTCGCGCTGCGGGCCGCCGCGTCCGCGCTGCCGGTCGCCGCGGCGGGGCGTCAGCAGGCACTCGCGATCGCGCTCCTCGCGCTCCCCCGGCTGCTGCCCGACGGGATGCCGCAGCGGCTGCGCCGGGACGTCGACGCCGCCTTGGCGTCGGCTCCGCACGCCACCGCGTGGGCGGATCAGCACTTGCGCCGCGCGCCCGTGAAGGACCGTGACCTGCGGCGGGGCACGAGCGCCGTCGCCGTGCAGCTCGCGACCGCCGGCATCGTCGAGGCGTGCGTCGACGATCCCGAGGCGATCCTCGTGAAGCTGCTGCGCGACGCGATCACCGATGTCGAGGAGTTCGTCACGACGCCCGACGCCGAGCAGGTCGCCGAGATCCGGCAGCCCGTGCCCGCCTGACGCGGGTTTATCGTGGTCGGGTGCCTGGAGAGAACCTGACCCGTGTCGAAGCCCAGGAGCGCAAGGCGCTCGTCTCGACGGAGT
>Ga0065721_10007327_pt1 | contig 11030 bp, 10 predicted proteins | sample Mesricmetagenome_FD_59108 | JGI IMG/M metagenome (GOLD analysis project Ga0065721, IMG submission 59108) | Mesophilic microbial community from rice straw/compost enrichment Sample: eDNA_1 v2 (version 2) | ecosystem: Engineered > Solid waste > Grass > Composting > Bioreactor | place: USA: Davis...
CGGTGTGGTGGTCTCCGAACTGGGCACCAAGGCCTGGCCGCATCAGCAGATCACGCTCGACAAGCAGGCGCAGAAACGGCAAACCTCTCGTGTCACGATCATCTTGAACAAGCCGGTGGGATATGTTTCCCATCAGGCAGATCACGGATACCGGTTGGCTGCGTCACTCATCACGCCCGGCAACCTCTACAAGCCGCAGAAACAACCACATCCCTTCGATCCCAATCATTTGCGTGGGCTGGCCCCTGCGGGGCGACTGGACATTGATTCCCAAGGCTTGCTGGTTCTCACTCAGGATGGCCGTATTGCACGTCAACTCATCGCGGACGACAGCGAGATCGAAAAAGAGTATCTGGTGCGCGTCGAAGGTCGAATTGCCAATAACGGCTTGGCACTCTTGCGTCATGGTTTAGCGCTCGACGGCGCCCCTCTGAGGCCAGCGTTCGTTGAATGGCTGAATGACGACCAGCTTCGCTTCATCTTGCGTGAAGGCAAGAAGCGGCAGATCCGCCGCATGTGCGAACAAGTCGGCCTCAAGGTCGTGGGCCTGAAGCGAGTACGAATGGGTCGTATCGTGCTGGGCGATCTTCCCCAGGGGAAATGGCGGTACCTGCGTGAGGGTGAGCGCTTCCTGTAGGGAGTAGGCGCCCATGCCTTCGATCAACTTTTTTCGCTGCGGGTAAGCGTGTAGCCGGCCAATTTATCCTGGCCCAATTTATCCACCAGCCAAGGCAATGCTTCTTTGAGTGCGGCCTCGAGAGTCCAGGGCGGGTTGACGACGAACATCCCACTTCCGTGGAGGCCGAAGCCGTCCGCGGCCGGCTTGCTGACCTTCAGCGTGGCGTGCAGCCACACGGTGTCCAGCCGTTCTAGGCTGCGGACCAGCGACTGTACTTCGGCACGCTGAACCAAGGGGTACCAGATGGCATAGCACCCTGTGGCGAAGCGTTTCAGGCCTTCCTGGACTGCGGAAACGGTGCGCCGGTAATCCTGCTTGGCCTCATACGAAGGATCNACGATGACGACGCCNCGCCGGGTGGGTGGNGGCAATAGCGCCTTGATGCCGTCGAAGCCATCTGACTCGACAACGGTCACGCGTCGGGCAAGNCTCNGTGCATAACGCGTGAGGCCTTCTCGCAGGACGTCCACCTCGCTCGGATGCAATTCGAACAGTCGAAGCCTGTCGCTCTCGCGCATGGACTGCATGGCCAGCCAGGGGGAGCCCGGGTAGTACGTAAGCGTCCCGTCGGGATTCAAGGCTGCTACTTCTTCGAGATATCGAGTGATAAGGCCGGGAGTGGACTCCGAGCCCACCAAACGGCCGATGCCATCGATATATTCGCCTTTTTTTTGTGCCCACTCTCCGGTTAAGTCATAGAACCCGGCACCGGCATGGGTATCGATGATCCAGTACGGGGCGGGTTTCTTGTTGAAATGATCCAGAATGTGGACAAAAACGGCGTGTTTCAGGACGTCGGCATGGTTGCCGGCGTGAAAGGCGTGGCGATAGCTGAACATGGCTGCTTAAAAATGGCTTGGCGCCATGGTTTCGATTTCGTCGGTAATGACGGCGTTGCAGCCCCATGAGAGAAGCTCGCGCGCCCGGGGCATGTCGTTCACCGTCCAGACGGCGACGGTGAGCCCGGCGGCGTGGACTTCCCGCACAATCTCTGCGGTGGTGTAGGCTTGGTTGAGATTAAGTCCCGTGCACCCCAACCAGGTGGCACGTTCTTTCCAGTCGTTCGGAAGTTCTTTTTCGATCAGCAGCGCACGGGGCAGTTCTGGTGCAGCATCCCGGGCGCTAGACAACGCCGCTTCTGAAAAAGACGAAAGCAAGGGAGGAAGGCTTGCACCTCGCCAGTATTCCTGGGCCAATGCGGCAACTCGTTCGCCCGTGTGTGTCTCCATCCCTATGGTGGGCTTGATTTCTATATTGCTGTGAATGCCCTTGGCCCGTGTGTAGGCTGCAATGCTATACAGGGTGGCAATGGGTTCACCTGCAAAGTCGACTCCGTGCCAGGCACCGAAATCGAAACGTGCGAGCTCGGCGTATCGGAAATCTGCGGCCCGGCCCCGGCCCGTCGATGTGCGGTCCAATGTGTCGTCATGTAGGAGGATCGGGACGTCATCCGCGGAGAGCTTGACGTCGTATTCCATCATGAGGAAGCCGTACGACGCACCCAGCCGGAAGGCGGCCAACGTGTTTTCCGGCGCCTTTTTGCCGCCGCCTCGATGGGCGACAAGTTTCGGATAGGGCCATGCCGGCGCGGTTGAAGACATAGGGGCTCCGTGAAAGGTGCGCGACGAGGGACTGAGTCGCATTTTATCCTTCATGCGGGGATTGCGGGAAAGGGCAAGACAGCCATGCCGAGCGCGGGAAGTCCAGTGGTAAACTCCCGCAAAGTCAAAATTTGAACCAGGTGATTAATGTTCGATTTCATTCGCACGCACCAGCGCTTGATGCAGCTAGTTTTGTTGGTGCTCATTCTCCCCTCGTTCGTCTTGATCGGTGTGAGCGGCTACACGAATTACGTGTCGGGTGACAAGGAACTCGTGAAGGTGGGGGATTCGGCTGTTACGCTGCAGGAATTCGAACTTGCCCGGCGGAATCAGCTGGAACAGTTGCAGCGCAACAGCATGGGGCGCGTGGATCCCGAGATCCTCGAGAGCCGGCCTGCCCGTGAAATGCTTCTCGAGTCGCTGGTGGATCGTCGTGTCTTGGTTGAGACCGCGACCAAGGAGCGGTTCAGCGTATCGGATGCCCAACTGCGCGATACCATTGCGTCCATGCCCGAGTTCCAGGAAAACGGTCGTTTTTCGGCTGAGCAATACAACCGACTTCTCGCATCCGCTGGTATGAGCACCCGGGATTTTGAGCAAGGGCAGCGTGGTGAGCTGGCACTCCAACGGGTGCTCGGTCCTGTCGGCGGTAGTGCGTTCATGCCCGAGCACGTCATGCAGCAGGTTTCCACCGCCTTGACTGAGCAGCGCAGCATGAAGATGCGTGTCTTTCCGGCATCTGACTTCGAGAAGACCATCGTCGTGAATGAGAACGACGTCAAGGCCTGGTACGACGCAAATAAAGAGCAGTTGAAAGTGGATGATCAGGTGGCCGTCCAGTATCTGCTTCTTGATGAAGATGTCGCCATGAAGGCCGTACCGGAAATTGCCGAGGCAGACCTGCGCGCCTACTACGACCAGAACAAAGGGCGATATGTCAGTGCGCCGCGCGTGAACGTCAGCCACATCCAAGTCAGCGTACCGGCCGGTGCGTCCGAAGCGGATAAGCAGGCTGCGTTGAAGCGGGCGCAGGATCTTGCAGCAAAGGTGAAAGCGGAGCCTTCCCAGTTTGCTGCGATTGCTGCCGAGTCATCGGATGATGCGGGTACGGCCCGTGACGGTGGCCGCCTGGGCTGGGTGGCGCGCGGTAGCTGGCCTGCTCCCTTGGAACAAGCGGTGTTTGCACTTCAACAGGGATCTGTGTCGGATCCTGTTGAAGGTCCTGCGGGCTACCACATCTTCATTGCGAACCAGGTGGAACCCGAGAAGGGGGAAACATTTGAAGAGGCTCGCCAGAAGGTCGAGGCAGAAGTGCGTCGCCAATTGGCCGCAGANCGTTTCGCCGAGTTGGCGACNCGCCTGACTGATCTCGTTTACGACAATCCTGCGTCGCTCGAACCCGCGGCNAAGGAGCTGGGCATNGAACTGCGTTCCGTGACGGGTGTGACNCGTGATCGTCTTCTTGGCGTGGAAGANGCCGGTGACAAGGCTGCAGCCGCAAGCCCGGACGCCGAGCTCTTNGAAGACGCGCGCGTCCGCAACGTGTTGTTTTCGCCGGCGTCTCTCAAGGACAAAGCTAATTCCGGTGTGATTGAAGTCGCGGCCGACAAGCTGTTGGTCGTTCGGGTCGAGAACTTCGAGCCTGCGCATGTTCCTCCACTGGAACAGGTGAAGGGTCTGGTGGAGTCCATTCTTGTGTCTCAGCGTGCCCGTGAGGCCGCCAAGGCGGAAGGGGAGAAGGCCCTCCTTGCTTTGCGCGAAGCTGGTGCGTCCGCCGAGATCCCTGCTGAGTTCGGCGACACCATGACCGTCAGCCGCCTGGACAGCCAGGGGGTTTCCAAGATTGTGCTCGACGCCGTGTTCAAGGCCGATGTAAAGACATTGCCTGCGTATGTCGGCGTGGAAGGTGCCCAAGGCTATGTCCTGGCACGGGTGGAAAGCGTGGAACCTGGGCAGGCCAACACGCCCATGATGGCGGGGTTGGAACAGGAACTTGCTCGAACTTGGGGTATGGCGGAAGAACGCGCGGTGCTTGCGGAAATGCGTCGCGAGCTCGGTGTGGCGCGCACACCTGACGCCGAAGAAGCCCTGAAGGGCGAAGCGGCTCAGTAGTCAAAGGCTGATTTGACGTATGAAGGGGCGGCTTGGCCGCCCCTGTTCTTTTCCGAACGTCGGTACGGTGCTTCAATCGAACCGCATGGTATTTCACTGTACCGCAGGCAATGCCTAAATGGGCGCCTTCAATCCAGCAGGGCAGCGAGCGGAGGCCAGATGGTTTCGGCGATTTTCGGCTGGGCTGCTTCTGTGGGATGCAGGCCGTCGGATTGGAACATGCTCTGATCCAGGGCAATCTCCTCAAGCATGAACGGCACGAGCCCGATGCGATGTGTTGAAGCCAATTTCGCATAGACGGCGTGAAACTGGTCAGCATAGCGCCGCCCATAGTTTGGCGGGACGTGCTGACCGACGAGCAGTACGCGAGCCTGGGCGTTCTTGCAGAGCTCGATCATTTTCCGAAGATTGGCTTCCATATCCGGAATGGGCAGGCCGCGTAGACCGTCATTTGCTCCGAGTTGAAGCACCACAATATTCGGGTTAAAGGATTGCAATAATGCAGGAAGTCGTTGCAGCCCATTCTGCGTGGTGTCTCCGCTGATACTCGCATTCCGTATCTGGTATGCTTGACCGCGTTCCTGCAAGCGCCGCTCGACGTAATGGACCCATCCGGTGCCACGCGGCAAACCGTATTCCGCCGATAGGCTGTCGCCTACCACGAGAATGCGGGGCGCTTCACCCGCTGATGAAGTTCCTGGGGGCCGGGCGACCGTCGTCGGCTCGGCCACCGAGGGGCGCAGACCTAGTATCAGCACTATTCCGGACACGATCGCCATCGACTTCAGCCAACGCATGCACTCATCTCCCGCAATTGAAGTAAACGATCTCTGCCAGCGTGTGACCGACAGCTCTGGTGTTCTGGACATTTTAAGCATGGTGAGTTTCTCCGTGGGTGAGGGCGAGGCTGTGGCCATCACGGGCAGTTCAGGCTCAGGAAAGAGCACGCTGCTTGGTCTCCTTGCGGGCTTGGATGTTCCTACTTCAGGGGGCATCAGACTGTTGGGGCATGATTTGTTTAGCTTGGATGAAGAGGCAAGGGCGCGCCTGCGGGCTCAGTATGTCGGGTTCGTCTTCCAATCTTTTCATCTTTTGCCTAATCTCACTGCGCTTGAAAACGTCATGCTTCCGCTGGAACTACGAGGGGCACACGCTAAGGGGGCAGCGCGGGCAATGCTCGAACGCGTGGGTCTCAAGGACCGCCTGGACCACTATCCCCGCACCCTATCCGGGGGGGAGCAGCAGCGTGTGTCCTTGGCGCGTGCCTTTGTTCAGCAGCCCGCCGTCCTGTTTGCNGATGAACCTACCGGCAGCTTGGACGAGCAGAANGGNTTGCTCGTGACCGAATTGATGTTTGAACTGCATCGNGAGCACGGAACCGCNTTGGTGTTGGTGACACACGATCCGAAACTGGCTGCCCGATGCTCCCGCGAGTTACGCTTGTCCGGCGGTAAATTGGTAGAAAATCATGAAGCAGTACATGTTCCTTTGCCTTCCTGAGCACACCGTTTGGGCGGATGCCCACGAACAACAGCACGTACCCCGCTCCGGCTCGGTTATGTCGTGTGGGTGCAGAAGGGTGAAAGCGGCAACGGTTTCGCTACTCCTGGCTGCTTCCATGGCAGCGGGCCCCGTCATGGCGGGCGGCATGCAGGCCGTAACCAGCGTCTCGGTAATGAGTGTGAACGCGGCCAATGCGGGCCCCGCAAGCGCGCCTGACGCGGGTTACGTGGCGCGACGCCTGAATGCGCCTGTGCCCGGTGGCGTGGCGGTTGTCGGCTTAGGGCCTGCTCCGTCGGCGCCTGCCGTGCGTTATCAGGGCAAGCGCGTCATGGTCGTGAAGGACAGCGACGAGCAGTGGGTGGCCGTTGTCGGCATAGACTTGAAAGCGACAACGGGGCGTCACGAACTACAGGTGGAGCACGGCGGAGCACGGCGACAAGTCACTTTTGACGTGTCCCACAAGGAATATGCCAGTCAGCATATCAAGTTGAAGAATCAGTCGCACGTGACGCCCGATCCGGAACAGCTGAAGCGATACGAACGAGAATATGCCGAACAAATGCGGGCGTATGCCAGCTTCAAAGAGCAAGGGCCCAGCAATGTGTTGTTGGATGCGCCCGTGAAGGGCCGGACATCAAGTCCGTTTGGCTTGCGACGCTTCTTCAATGGTGAGGAGCGTAATGCGCATTCGGGGCTGGATTTCGCTGTCGGGCGAGGCACCCCGGTGAAAGCGCCGGCAGATGGTGTCGTGACGATCGTAGGCGATTACTTTTTCAACGGGCGAACCGTCTTCATCGACCACGGCCAAGGGTTCATCACGATGTATTGTCACCTGGAAAGCGTTGACGTCAAGAAGGGTCAGTACATCAAACGTGGTGAAGTCCTGGGCAAGGTCGGGGCCACAGGTCGGGCAACGGGTCCCCATCTTCATTGGAATGTGAGCCTCAACGGCAACCGGGTCGACCCGGCGATCTTCCTTCGAAAATGAAGCGGAGAGGGGGCTCGTAGCCTCCCCGCCTTCAGCGTGTCAGCCTTTTACGCGGACGATCTTCTTGACCTGTGGTACGTGGCGGATTGCCCGTATGACTTGTGCCAGGTGGTTCCGGCTGTCAACCTGTAGCGTCAAGTGCAGGACGGCCGTAGCGCCGACGTCATCCTGCATGGTCAGATGCAGGATATTGGAGTCTGCTTCGGTGATCTCAGCGGCAAGGCGGCCCAAAACTCCACGCTCATTGAGTGCAGTGACATCCAGTCGAGTCGTGAGGTGACGGGCGGTCTTGGTGTCCCAGGCCACTGGTATCCAGCGCTCCGGTTCTCGCGCACGCTGTCGCTGAGCCACGGAACATTCTTCCATGTGAATGACAAGGCCGTGGCCGAGGCGAATGCCCCCAATAATGGCGTCGCCAGGCAGTGGGCCGCAACAGGGCGCCAGCTGGACGGCCTGGCCTTCATTGCCGTGGATGAGAATAGGGGTGGCGGCGGTACTGGAAATTTCGTCGAACACCGCAGCGGTTGTGGCCAACACGGGGGTTTCAGGGGCAAAGCGACGTGCCACAACGGCAGCCAAGCGTTTGCCCAGGCCGATATCGGCGAGAATTTCGTCCCTTGACTGCGCGCCCGACCCCTTGGCGAGTTTCTCCCATTCGGGGTCGTCGTCGGCCGGGAAGGGTATGTTGATCTGGCTGAAGGCCTGCATGAGAAGCCGTCGGCCGAATGCCACCGACTCTTCATATTTGACCGTACGCAGGTAATGCCGGATTTCGGAGCGCGCACGGCCGGTACGCACGTAGTTCAGCCATTGTGCGCTGGGCCGCGACGCGCTCGAAGTGATGATCTCGACCGAATCACCACTCTTCAGTTCGGTACGAAGCGGCGCAAATTCGTTGTTGATCTTAGCCGCCACCGCCTGGTTGCCGATATCGGTGTGGATGGCGTAGGCGAAGTCGACCGGCGTCGCTCCACGCGGAAGCGAAATGATCTTGCCCTGGGGCGTGAATACATACACGGCGTCGGGAAAGAGGTCAACCTTGACGTGTTCCAGGAATTCCCCGGAGTCGCCGGTCTGGCTTTGGATATCCAGTAGCGATTGCAACCACTGGTGCGTACGCTTTTGAAGGTCGTTCAGCGAGACATTAGCTTCCTTGTATAGCCAGTGCGACGCCACGCCTTCTTCGGCGACGTGGTCCATATCGCGCGTGCGGAACTGGAATTCAACGGGCGTACCGTATGGGCCAATCAAAGTGGTGTGCAGGGATTGATAGCCATTGATCTTGGGAATGGCGATGTAGTCCTTGAACTTTCCTGGCACGGGGCGGTACAGCTGGTGCAGCGTGCCCATCGCCAAATAGCATTCTGGCAGCGTGTGCACGATGATGCGGAATCCGTAGATGTCGAGCACATCGGAAAATGATTTCTTTTGCTCGCACATCTTTTTGTAGATGCCGTACAGTGACTTTTCCCGGCCGCTGATTTCGGCCTCGATGCCGGCGGCGGGTAGGGCCGCAGCCACCGCGTCGTGGATCTTGCTCAGGACTTCGCGCCGGTTGCCCCGCGCCGCCATCATGGCCTTGTGCAGCACCTGATAGCGGTTGGGGTAGATGGCCTGGAAGCATAGATCCTGAAGTTCGCGAAAAAGCGCGTTCAGGCCGAGCCGATGCGCAATCGGGGTGTAGATCTCCAGCGTTTCGCGGGCGATGCGCCGGCGCTTCTCGGGCGATACCGCGCCCAGCGTGCGCATATTGTGTAGACGGTCCGCGAGCTTGATCAGTATGACGCGTACGTCGCGCGCCATGGCCAGCAACATCTTGCGAAAGCTTTCCGCCTGCTGCTCGGCTTTCGAGGCGAATTCGAGCCTCTGCAGTTTTGAAAGGCCGTCGACGATTTCCGCCACGTCGGGGCTGAAGCGTTCGGCCAGTTCTTGCTTCGACACATCCTGGTCTTCAATGACGTCGTGCAAGAGCGCCGCCATGAGCGATTCGGCGTCAAGCTTCCAGCCGGCACAGATCTCAGTGACCGCGATGGGGTGCGAAATATACGGTTCGCCGCTGGCCCGGAACTGACCCAGATGGGCCTGGTCGGCGAACCGATAGGCCTCTTTGACCCGTTCGATGTCCTTAGGGTCAAGGTAATGCTTAATGACTTCGGTAAGGGGGGCGAGTGACGCAATTGGCGCCGCAGCTGGTGAGTCGGTCGGTTGCACGACGGGAGCCGCGCTTCGACGGCGTCGCAGACGCGGCCTTTTCTTCAGTACGGCGAGCAATCCCGAGGATGCGCCGCGCAGTGTCGTGAACGCCATCTTGCCACCCCGCTACGCGTTCAGGTCGGGACTTTGCGCAGCATTTCGAGGCCGGTCAGGCCGGATGCCACTTCACGCAAGGCGGTAACCGTGGGCTTGTTCTTGCTCTCGAGACGGGGTTCGTGACCTTGTGCCAGTTCACGGGCCCGGTATGTGGCGGCAAGTGTCAGGGCAAAGCGATTTGGGATTTTCTCGAGGCAGTCTTCTACAGTGATACGGGCCATAGCTATTCCTTAGGTGAAACGATCAATTATCAGTCTTGCTAATGCCGAGCTGAGCGAACAGTTCAGCATGCCGCGCGGCCTGGGAGTTGTAGCGCAACCGAGCCGCTGCAACGATGCTGCAAAGTTCTTTTACAGCGACGCTAAATTCTTGATTAATAATAACATATTGACATTCTGACACGTGCGCCATTTCGCTTCCTGCCGCCAGTAGACGGCGGGCGATGACGTGAGGCTCATCCTGGCCACGTTTCTTCAGCCGGGTCTCAAGTGCCTCGATCGAAGGCGGGAGGATGAAGATGCCGATAGCGTCCGGAATGTGTTGCCTGATCTGGCGTGCACCCTGCCAATCGATTTCCAGCAGGACGTCGCGCCCGGCACTTAACGCTTCGTCGATACGATCACGAGGGGTGCCGTAGAAGTTTCCATGCACTTCAGCCCATTCGAGCATCGAACCGGCATCGCGCAGGGTCTGGAACTCTGCAACGCTGACGAAGCGATAGTGCTTATCGTGTTCTTCGCCGGGACGGGGCGGCCTCGTGGTGCAAGAGATCGAGAGCATCATGCTCGGTTCTTCTTGCAATAGGGCGTTGACAAGGCTTGATTTACCGGCGCCGCTAGGGGCGACCACCATGAATACGTTGCCTGGGCGTTGCGACATGTTGGGCATGCAAAATATCTATTCTAGCGAACTACCGTCGGGTACGTATCCGAGAAGCTCGACAGTCGCCCACCAGCTTTCAGCGTCCTGGCATAAAAATGCGACCGCATCGTTAGGATCCATATTGAACAGGACGTCCTCTACCATGGCGGACGCCTCGTCCGGCGTACTGACAGCGGCCACATGTAATTTGGAGTCGTTCTCGAATTGCTCTGGCGGAACGAAATCCGCGACGACTTCGGGATCGGGCGGGCTGATTGCGACATACGCGCGGATAGGCAGGCCTTCTGCAATGACATCAAGCACGATGCCGTTGTCGAAGTGTTGAACGGCTTGGCTTTCAACGGTCATGGAAGGCTCCTCAGGCAAAATTCAGCGTGGCGATCACAGGTGTGTGATCGGATGGCTGTTCCCACGTCCTAGGCACGCGGTCGATGGTGCATTCGGTACATGCTGCTCGCAGGGGCTCCGAAAGCAGGATGTGATCGATGCGTAGGCCTGCATTGCGACGGAAGGCAAAGCGGCGATAGTCCCACCATGAGAAGGATTTCTCGGGTTGTGGAAACATGCGAAAGGCATCCGTCAACCCCAGGTCGAGTAGGCTGCGGAAGGCAAGGCGTTCCGGTTCCGAGACGAGGACATCACCTTCCCATTTCGCCGGATCGTGCACATCCTCATCGGCGGGCGCTACGTTGTAATCGCCCAGGACAGCGAGGCGCGGGTGGGCCTTCATTTCTTCTTCCAGCCATTCTCGAAACGCTGCGAACCAGCGCAGCTTGTATTCGTATTTTTCGCTCCCGACCGCCTGGCCATTGGGGCAATATGCACTGATGATACGAACGCCGCCGGCCGCAGAGGGCAGGGTGGTGGCAATGACTCGCATCTGCGGATCGTCCAGGCCCGGAATATTGCGATGGATATCGGTGCCGGCTTCACGCGAGAGAATGGCCACACCGTT
>Ga0065721_10052845_pt1 | contig 11030 bp, 9 predicted proteins | sample Mesricmetagenome_FD_59108 | JGI IMG/M metagenome (GOLD analysis project Ga0065721, IMG submission 59108) | Mesophilic microbial community from rice straw/compost enrichment Sample: eDNA_1 v2 (version 2) | ecosystem: Engineered > Solid waste > Grass > Composting > Bioreactor | place: USA: Davis...
GGCCCTGACCTCGGCCGCCGACACCGCGGCGCGGGAAGCCGTGTCGGGCCGCATCCGGCAGGTCCAGGACGAATTCACCGCACGCCTCGACCGCCTGCGGGCGACCGGCGCCGACCGGGACCAGCTGCGCAGCATCGAAGAGACCTCCAAGGCGCTGTTCGCCAACCTCGCGAAGTTGGACGCCGCCTCCGCCCAGCGCATCGTCCTAGCCACCCGCCGCGCCGAACAGGTGCCGAAGATTCTGGACGCCGACGCGCGGATTCAGAAGTTCGTCGCCCCCTGGCGGACCATCGCCGCCAACGAGGAGGATCAGGCCCGCCAGACCCTGGCCGATCCTGACGCGGCGCCCGACGCCCTGCGCGACGCCGCCCGCGCCCTGATCGAGAGCGGCAAGACCGCCCAGCCCATCCGCACCGTGACCGAGGAAACCGGCAACGTGCGCAATATGCTGCTGGAAGCGAGCGGCAGCAGCGATACCGACCGGCTGACCATCATCGAGGCTCGGGTCGGGCAGGCACTGGCGATCCTCGCGAATATCACACCTCAGCTGTCGGACAAACTGGCGGAGGCCGTCAGCCCGCTGATCGAGGTGGAGCGCGCCGTCGCCACCGGCGAAGAGGGGATCGTCGAAACCCGCCGCCGGGAACTGGACCTCATGGAGCGCTCCCGCGCCTTGGTCGAGAGCAACCACGCCCTGTCGGAGCGCATGACCGCCGCCATCGGCACCCTGGTGCAGGCGCAAGAACGCGGAATCGCGTCCAGCACCTCCGAGACCGGCCGCATGCTCGACGTCAGCCGCCTGACCCAGATCGGCGTCTGCGTGGTCAGCATCCTCGTCTCCATCCTGGTGGTCTGGCTTTATGTCGGGCGCAACCTCATGCGGCGGCTCATGGCCCTGAAAAGCGACATGCGCCGCATCGCGTCGGGCGACCTGGACACCGACATCGCCCTGTCCGGGCGCGACGAGATCGCGGAAATGGGCGCCGCCCTGCGCGTCTTCCGGGACACCGCCCGCGAGGTGGAGACGGCCCGCGCCCAGGCCGAGGCCGAACGCGCGCGGGCGGCCACCGAGCGCCGCGAGGCCATGCTGACGCTGGCCGACCAGTTCGAGAGCGGGGTCAAGATGGTGGTGGAGACGGTTTCCGCCGCCGCCGGCCAGATGCACCAGACGGCGTCGGGCATGGCCACGACGGCCGAGCACACGTCCGTCGAGGCCGGCAGCGCCGCGACCGCGGCCGTGCAGGCATCGACCAGCGTCGATGGCGCGGCATCGGCAGCCCACCAGCTGTCGATGTCCATCGCCGAGATCGCCAAGCGCGTGTCGGAATCGGCGGTGATCGCCGGACAGGCGGCCACCGACGCGGAGCGAACCGACGCGACGATGCACAGCCTCGGCGAAGCGGCCAACCGCATCGGCGAGGTGCTGGACCTGATCAACTCCATCGCCGGCCAGACCAACCTGCTGGCGCTGAACGCCACCATCGAGGCGGCACGGGCGGGCGAAGCCGGCAAGGGCTTTGCCGTCGTCGCGCAGGAGGTCAAGGCCCTGGCGACCCAGACCGCGCGCGCCACCGAACAGATTTCCGACCAGATCGGCGCCATGCAGTCGGCCACGCGGGATGCGGCCTCCGCGATCCGCGCCATCGGCGGCACCATTGCTCGGCTGAACGAAATCTCCACGGCCATCGCCGCCGCGGTGGAAGAGCAGGGCGTTGCGACCGCGGACATCGCCCGCAACGTGCAGCAGGCGGCCGGCGGCACCGCCGAGGCGTCGAACCACATCGGTCTGGTGCGCACCGCGGCGGGCGACACGGGCCGGTCGGCGCAGGAGGTCCTGTCCGCCGCCGGTCAGGTGTCGGAAAAGACGACCCACCTGCTCCAGCAGATCGACCGCTTCCTGATCCAGGTCCGCTCGGCCTGACCATCCGGCATGGAAGGAAGGGGCGTGCCGCAGGGCAGCCCCTTCCTTCCAAGTTGCCGGGTGTGTCCTCAGGCCTTGCGGTAGCGCGCCGCGGCGTGGACCTGCATGAGGTTCGGAAGCATGGCCTGCCGGGCGGCCTGATAGGTGTCCCACTGCTCCGCCTCGGGCAGGGGCGGGATGGTGATCGTCTCGCGCCGGTCGAACCCGGCCAGCGCGGCGTCCACCAGTTCATCGGTTTCCATCACGGCGGGAAGCGAGTTCACGTCCTTGCCGGCACGCTCCCAGATCTCGGTGCGGGTGGCGGCCGGCAGCACCGCCTGCACATACACCCCCTTCGGGCCGAGTTCGAGGTGCAGGCCCTGCGTCAGGAACAGCAGGAAAGCCTTCGTGGCGCCATAGACGGTGAGGCCGAGTTCCGGCGCGAAGCCGACCACCGAAGCGATGTTGATGATGGCCCCCTTCCCTTCCGAGGCGAACCGATGGGCGGCGGCGCTGGCCAGCCGGGCCGGCGCCGTGGCGTTCAGGGTGATGAGGTTCGCCACCTGATCGGCACTCTGGTCGAGGAAGCCGCCGGGCAGGCTGGCGCCCGCGTTGTTGACCAGGATCCCGATCCGCGCGTCGGTGCGGACCCGTTCCTCCACCGCCGCGAGGCCGGCCGGGTTGGTCAGGTCGGCCTTGACGACGTCGACCGCCACGCCGGCCTCGCGGCGGAGCCGCCCGGCCAGAGCTTCCAAGCGGGCCTGGTCGCGCGCCGCCAGGACGAGGTCATGGCCGCGCCGGGCGAAGCGGTCCGCATAGACCGCGCCGATGCCCGACGACGCGCCCGTGATCAGGACGGCGGGCTTTTCAGTGTTGCTCATGATCGATCACTCCGGCTGGTTGGGGGTCAGGCGGCTGCGGTGCTGCGACGGGCGTAGCGGGCTGCGGGCGTGGTTCGGGACAGGTTGGGGCGCATCGCCTGGCGTGCCCCCTCGTAGGCGTCCCACTGGGCGATGTCCGGCAGGGACGGGATGGTCACGAATTCGCCGTCGTCGAGGCCGGCAAGGGCCGCGTCGACCATGTCCTCGGCGGACATGACGATGGCCTGCGGCAGGTGGGCGACCGGCACGCCCGCGATGTCCCAGAACTCCGTCGCGGTCGCGCCGGGAAGCACCGCCTGGACCCGGATGCCTTTGGACGAAAGCTCATGCTGCAGGGACTGGCTGAAGGCGAGCACGAAGGCCTTGGTGCCGCCATAGACCCCGTTGAGCGTTTCCGGAGAGATCGCGACAATGGACGCGATGTTGATGAACGTCCCCCTGCCCCGCTCCACGAAGGCCGGCGCCGCGGCGTAGGCGAGCCGCGTGAGGGCCAGGACGTTCAGGCGGATCATCCGGTCCATCGCCTCGACGTCGGAGTCCAGCAGCGGGGCGGCCCCGCCGACACCGGCGTTGTTCACCAGCGTGGTGATCCGGCGGTTGGTGCGCAGCACGGCCTCGACCCGCGCAAGGTCGGCCGGATCGTTGAGGTCCGCCACCAGGGTCTCGACCTTGCGGCCCGTCTCGGCGCGCAGGCGTTCGGCCAGCGCATCGAGGCGCTGCCCGTTGCGCGCGACGAGAATCAGGTCGTGGCCGCGCCGCGCCAGACGGTCGGCGTAGATCGCGCCGATGCCCGACGACGCGCCGGTGATCAGGGCCGTGCCCTTCGCTTCAGAACTCATCTTCGCTACCCTTCAAGGAACAAGATTCATTGACGATGAAGGTACGATCACCAACCTCTGTCTGGAATGTCGTAGATGCCTCGTTTTCGGACATAGGAAATCAAGGCTTGGGAGACCGAACATGCACCGCATCGCGCTCGTCGTTTCACCCGGATTCCAGATGATGAGCCTCGCGGCCATTTCAGCCTTCGAATTCGCGAACTTCGTGGCCGGCCGCCCCGTGTACGACATCCGCATCCTGTCGGAATCCGGCGGCCCGGTGCGTTCGTCGCTTGGCCTGATGATGGAGACCACGGCCCTGAACGAGGGCTCCGCCGACACGGTCGTCTTCGGCGGGGGGCTCGGCATTCTCGACGTGTCACCGGCGGTGCTGGCGTTCGCCCGGCAATCCCTGGGGAGCGCGCGCCGCGTCGCGTCCTTCTGCACCGGGGCGTTCGTGCTGGCGGAGGCGGGGGTCCTGGACGGCCGGCGGGCGACGACCCACTGGGCGGCTGCGCGGGAACTCCAGACGCGCTATCCCAGGATCAAGGTCGACCAGGACCGCATCTTCATCGTCGACGGCCCCGTCTGGACGTCGGCGGGGGCCAGCGCGGGCATCGACCTGGCGCTGGGCATGATCGACCAGGATCTTGGGCCGGACGTGTGCCGCGCGGTCGCGCGGAAGCTGGTCCTTTATCACCGCCGCGCCGGAGGGCAATCCCAGCACTCCGCGTTGCTGGATCTCGACGCCAAGTCGGACCGCATCCAGTCCGCCCTGGACTACGCCAAGCGCAACCTTGAAAAGCCGTTGACCGTCGAAGACCTCGCCGAGGTCGCGCACCTGAGCCCGCGCCAGTTCAGCCGCGCCTTCCGGGCCGAAACCGGCCAGTCGCCGGCCAAGGCGGTGGAGACGCTCCGCATCGAGGCGGCGCGCCTTCTGCTGGAGCAATCCAACCATCCGATCGAGATCATCGCGGCCCAGACCGGCTTCGCCGACCGGGAACGCATGCGGCGCGCCTTCCTCCGGGCCTTCGGCCAGCCGCCGCAGGCCATCCGCCGCGTCACCCACGGAGTGCAGGTCCCGGCCGATTGATACCGTAACAATGTCAACTGTTGCGGCCTACGCGCCCATCCCAGGAAGGGTGCAGGCTTCGTTTGGACCATTTTCCGGAGCCGGGCCGGAGCATTCACGCCCCAAACCAAGTCGCCAAATACAAAGCCGCCCAACAGCCCAAGCCGAGAGCCCAAGCGAGAGAACCCATGCCGGACAGGTCGCGGCACGCAGTCGAACGGTTCCCGGACCTGGCAGAGGCCATCAAGCAGTACAGCGCGGACAACCGGTTTTTCTGCAGCTTGTGCGAGGATTATGGGGAAGCGGTCGAAACGCTGCGCCGATGGCAGGAATCCGAGGATCCCTCGACGCATTGGCGCGTCAGCGCGTGCCGTGACCTCATCGCGGAGCTTGAAAACGACATGCTGAGGGAACTGCAGCGCTGGAACGAAGCCGGTTCCGGAACACCGGACGACGATCCGTGCATCTGACAGGACCGGCGCGTACGGCCGGGAAGGCGCGTACGGTCCCCGCGAAGTCTCCATTAAGGGCCTCCATCAGGGAGAACACGACCATGAGCAACGTCGATCGGACCACGCCGGAGCAGGCCAGCCGGGTTCCTCCCCCCGACATCGGCGATGACCTGATCAGCCCCGAAGACCTCCGCAAGATCGCCGACGACCGCGAAATGGCGATGCTGAAGGAGGCGCTGGCACGCGACAAGAAGCACCAGGAGGAGCAGGAAACCCTTCGCGAAGCCTTCATGAACCAGCACGTCCGCCCGGATGCCAAGGAACGCTTCACGCGGGCGGTGCGGGCCGCGGCGGAACGTGGCGTCAGGGAAATCCAGATCGTCCGCTTCCCCTGCAGCTATTGCACCGACGGCGGGCGCGCCATCAACAATTTCGAGCCGGACTGGCCGAACTCCCTGACCGGCTATGCCCGCGAAGCCTACGAGGTCTTCGAGAAGAACCTGAGGCAGAAAGGCTACAAGCTGCGCGCCCAGATCCTCGACTATCCCGGCGGCATGCCGGGCGACGTCGGCCTGTTCCTGCGCTGGTGACGCCTTCGCCACCGCCGCCCAGGCCGACGCGCTTTACGACGCGCATCATCGATGCGTTTTCTTGGGGGCTGGGTGGATCGTCCCCTCCCACGCCCCCGCCTACGCCCCCCGGTTACGCTGACGCCTACGCCGACGCCAGGGCGCGCAGTTCGGCGAGGCGCGCGGTGGCGAGCGGGATGCCATCGCGCAAGGTCCTGGCCCGGCGGACGTAGCGCCGGTCGCCCGGCATGCGCTCCTGCCCTGCATCACGCACGCAATCGACCAGGGCGGCCACACGGGCCGCAAAGGCGCCGTTGCCGCCGCGCTCCGGGTCGATGACGATCAGCAGCTGGCCCGTGCACGGCGTCTCGGCACCGGGATGGGCCGACCAGTCCACCTCGTGCGAGTACTGGCCGCCGGTCAGTGCCGCCGCCAACACCTCGATCATGAAGGCGATGGACGCACCCTTATGGCCGCCGAAGGGAAGCAGCGCGCCGCCTTCCAGCACGGCCTTCGGATCGGTGGTCGGCTGCCCGTCGCGATCCACACCGGACCCCGGCGGCAGGCTCCGCCCCTCGCGCGCCGCGATGCGCACGTCGCCGTTCGCCATGGAGCTGGCCGCCTGATCGAAGACCACCGGCTCTCCGCCCGCGCGAGGGGCGGCAAAGGCCATGGGGTTGGTCCCGAACACGGCGGACCGGCCGGCGTGGGGCACGACGCAGGCGAAGCTGTTGACGAAGGACAGCGCGACCAGCCCCTCGCGCGCGAAGGGCTCCACGTCCGGCCACAGCGCGCTGAAATGGTGCGAATTGCGGATGGCCAGCAGGGCGATCCCATTGGCGCGCACCTTGTCCAGCAGTTGGTCGCGCGCGGCCAGGAAGGCCGGCTGGGCGAAGCCGTTGGCGGCGTCCACGCGCAGGTAGGACGGGCCGAGATCCTCCACCCGCGGCTCCGCGCGCCCGTCGACCCAGCCGCTCTTCAGCGTCGAGACGTAGCCGGAGATGCGGAACACGCCGTGGCTGATCGAGCCGTCCCGCTCGCAGCCCGCGCAGTTCTCGGCCAGGATCGCGGCGACGTGTTCCGAGGTGCCGTGGCACAGGAAGATGCTTTTCAGCAAGGCCACCAGTTCGTCGTAGCGGATCAGGGTCTCTTCGGCCGGTGCGGCGGCGCTGCTCGGTTCGCTCATGGCTTTGCGTGATTCCTCCATTCGGGACGGGCATTTGGGACGGGAATCGTTCGCCCATCGCGAGCCACAATGCAAGCGCCCGGCGGTTGCGCGGCTTCGCAAAACGGGGCCGGAAACGTGTTCGCGCCGCCCCGTCAGCCGGCCCTCCATCACCGCGTCAGGTCCTGCGAGAGTTCCTTCACCTGTCCGGTGGAGTCGTTCGCCTGGCGCGTGGCGCGGGCGATGGCGCCCATGCTGTCGCTGATGCTGCTGACGCCTTGAGCCATCGTCTGCATGTTGGCGGACATCTCGCGCGTCACGGCGTCCTGCTCCTCCACCGCAGAGGCGATGGTGGCGGAGATCTCGTTGATCCGGGCGATGACGCTGGAGATTCCGCCGATGGCCTTCACCGCCTCGGCGGTCGCGGCCTGGACGCCGGCGATCTGTTCCGAAATCTCGCCGGTCGCCTTGGCGGTCTGGTTGGCGAGAGTCTTCACCTCGCCGGCCACGACGGCGAAGCCCTTGCCCGCCTCGCCCGCCCGCGCCGCCTCGATGGTCGCGTTCAGCGCCAACAGGTTGGTCTGGCTGGCGATCTTCTGGATCAGGCCGACCACGTCGCCAATCCGGCCGGCCGCGTCGGCGAGGCTGCCCATAATGGCGCCGGTGTGCCGGGCCTGCCCGACCGCCTGTTCGGTCACCTGCGCGGCGTCGGTCATGCGGCGGCCGATCTCGCTGATCGACGCCGCCAATTCCTCCGCCCCCGCGGCGGCGGCCTGGACGTTGGAGGACACCAGCGCCGAGGCGTCGGCCGCGCTCGCCGCCTGCTCGTCGGCGGTGGAGATGGCGCGGTCGATCGCGCCAAGGCCGTCGGCGATGTCCGCCTGCGCCGCCGCGCGCCGCATCCGTTCCCGGACCTGCGCGGTGATGTCTGTGGCGAACTTGACGATTTTCCGGGGCTTTCCGGTGGGATCCAGGATCGGGTTGTAGCTCGCCTGGATCCACACTTCCCGGCCGTTCTTTCCGATCCGTTTGTACTCGGCGACCTGATATTCCCCGCGGTTCAGGGCCTCCCAGAAGTGTTGGTACTCGGCGCTGTCCCGAAGGGCCGGTTCGACGAAGATGCCGTGGTGCCGTCCCTGGATTTCGGACAAGCCGTAGCCCATGGTGCGCAGGAAATTCTCGTTCGCGTCCAGGATCGTGCCCTCCATCGCGAACTGGATGACCGCCTGGGACTTGTTGATCGCGTCGATCTGGCTTTGGTATTCCGCCGATTTCAGCTTCTGGGCCGTGACGTCGGTCGCGAATTTCACCACCTTGAAGGGCCGGCCGTCGCGCCCGAGGATGGGGTTGTAGCTGGCCTGAATCCACACTTCCCGGCCGTTCTTTCCGATCCGGCGGAATTCGGCGGACTGGTGCTCCCCGCGGCGCAGGGAGTCCCAAAAATGGCGGTAATCCGCACCGTCACGCTCGGCCTCGTCGACAAAAATGCTGTGATGTTGCCCCTGGATTTCCTGTAACGAATATCCCATACAATTTAGAAAATTTTTATTGGCCGTCAGGATGGTGCCATCCGGGGTGAATTCGATCACGGCCTGCGACTTGTTCAAAGCGTCAAGCATGGCCCTTGACTCGACGTTTCCTAACATGCCCAGCATTTTCGCCTCAACGCTGCCAAAGTGCCTTTCGCCACGGCACAAGGTATGGGAATGGTGCCCTAACGAATATTCTCATTTTCTATCTAACCGGAAAGTCCGACCGGAACGATCAGAAATCCGATGCAACCACGGCCTGTCCAGCCGGACTCGATCCGATCCGGACCTCGGCGCGCAGATAGAACAAATTACATTTGTATATAATTGGGCCACGCCCGTTTAATCCCCACGGGATGGCTCCCATTCGCGAAAGCACCGTGCTAGGGTCTTGCGGAATCGGTTGGAGGGAACCACCATCCCGATCAGTGCAGGCAGGACATCAGCGTTATGAACCACATCGTCGCTCCGCAGGAGAACACCGAACGTCTGGAATCCGGCATATCGGACAGCGTCGACGCGATGTGGGCGATGCTGCGCGAGGAGGCGGAGCGCGTCGTGGTGAAGGAGCCGTGGCTGCGCCCCTTCATCGATACCGCCGTGCTGCTGCACCGGGACTTCACCTCCGCGCTGGGCAGCCTTCTCGCCCGCAAGCTGGGCGATTCCTACATCTCCGCGGACCAGTTGGCGGATCTCGTGCGCACGGCCGTCGCGGACGCCCCGTGCATCGTGGACGAGGCCTGCTCCGACCTCCAGGCCATCTGCACGCGCGACCCGGCGGCGGACAACTGTCTGACGCCGTTCCTCTACTACAAGGGTTTCCACGCCCTGGAATGGCACCGCATCGGCCATTGGCTGTGGCGGCACGACCGCCGCGACCTCGCCCACTTCCTGCAAAGCCGCGTGTCGGAGGTGTTCGCGGTGGACATCCACCCGGCCGTGCCGGTCGGGCGCGGCGTGTTCATCGACCACGGGACGGGCGTGGTGATCGGCGAGACCGCCGTGGTCGGCAACGACGTGTCGATCCTTCAGGAGGTCACGCTGGGCGGCACGGGCAAGGAGCACGGCGACCGCCACCCGAAGGTGCGCGACGGCGTTCTGCTGTCCGCGGGCGCCAAGATCCTGGGCAACATCGAGATCGGCAGCCGCGCCAAGGTCGGCGCGGGCAGCGTCGTGCTGAAGGACGTGCCGCCCTGCGCCACGGTCGCGGGCGTTCCGGCGCGCGTCGTCGGCTGGTGCCGCGACACCGTGCCGGCCCTGGCCATGGACCAGAGCCTGCCGGAGCCCGAGTATCACATTTAAGCGAACTTACGTTGCCGACGATATGGGCCGGGCCGCTTCCGAGACCGCGGCCTTGCGCACGGGCAGGCCGACCTTTCGGAGTGCGGCGATGATGCGGTCGCCGTGGCCCTCGTCCTCCACCTCGATCAGCAGCTCGACCTCGGCCGACTTGACGGAGAAGGCGCCGAACAGGCGCTGGTGCTGGACCTCGACGATGTTGCCGCCGCATTCGGCGACGATCCGCGTCACCTGGGCGAGCGCGCCGGGCTGGTCGGCCACGTCGATTTCCAGGTTCAGCAGACGTCCGTCGCGGGCGAATCCGCGCATCAGCACGTTGGCCAGCGTGCGCGTGTCGATGTTGCCGCCTGACACGATCAGCCCGACCCGCTTGCCGCGGAACCGCTCCGGATGGGTCAGCAGGGCGGCGAGGCCGGCGGCGCCCGCCCCTTCCGACACGGTCTTTTCCACCTCGATCAGCATGGCGATGGCGCGCTCGATCATCGCTTCGGGCACCAGCAGGACGTCGCAGCCGTGCTGCTTCAGGATGTCCATCGGCCGCTCGCCCACGTCGCGCACGGCAATGCCCTCCGCCACGGTCGGGCCGCCGACCTGAACCGGCTGGCCGGCAAGACGCTGGGCCGCCGCCGGGTAGGTCTCCACCTCGACTCCGACGACCTCCAGGCCCGGACGGACAGACCGAGCCGCCACCGCGGCCCCGGCGGCAAGCCCGCCGCCGCCCACGGGAATGGCGAGGCAGTCAAGCTCCGGCACCTCGTCCAGCATCTCCAGCACCACGGTGCCCTGCCCGGCGATCACCGCGTCGTCGTCGTAGGGATGGACGAAGACCAGCCCTTCCCGCTTGGCAAGGTCGTGGGCGAAGGCCGCGGCTTCGGCCAGCGTGTCGCCTTCCAGGATGACGGTGGCGCCGTGGTAGCGCGTGCGCTTCACCTTCACGAAGGGCGTGAAGCGCGGCATGACGATGGTCGCCGCGATGCCCAGCTTTTTCGCGTGGTAGGCCACGGCCTGGGCGTGGTTGCCGGCGGACATGGCGATGACGCCGGCCCGGCACTCCTCCGGCGTCAGGAGCTGCAGGCGGTTGGCAGCGCCGCGCTCCTTGAAGGAGGCGGTGAACTGCAGGTTCTCCAGCTTCACCCACACCTCGGCCCCGGTGATCAGAGACAGCGTTTCGGAGCGCAGGAACGGTGTGCGGCCGATGCGCCCGGCAAGGCGTTCGGCGGCGGTGCGGATGTCGTCGATGGTAACCGGCATGTCCCAACCCTTTTTGCAGTCAGGCCCGGCCCAAAACGGCGCGGGCGAGCCCCCTGGTTCGGGGGCTCGCCACAATAGCCGTCAGACGGCCGCC
>Ga0065721_10009742_pt1 | contig 11029 bp, 10 predicted proteins | sample Mesricmetagenome_FD_59108 | JGI IMG/M metagenome (GOLD analysis project Ga0065721, IMG submission 59108) | Mesophilic microbial community from rice straw/compost enrichment Sample: eDNA_1 v2 (version 2) | ecosystem: Engineered > Solid waste > Grass > Composting > Bioreactor | place: USA: Davis...
TTTCCACCTTCTCCGGCGTGCTGATTTTATCGATCAGCAGGCTTCCTTCTTCCCCTTGGATCTCGCTTGGCACGTAGGAATTGGAGATCTTGGAATACTGGAGGACTCCTTCCATTCCCTCGTACTTCAGCAGCAAGCTTCCTTCGCCGTCGACTCCCGACTCTAGAAGAACGCCGTTCGCCTTCACTTCGGACGGCTTGCCGAAGAGGACGATCGCCGGATAGACGCAGTAGATGCCAAGATCCATCAGAGCCCCGTTCGAGAACGCCGGGTTGAACGCGTTCAGCACCGTTCCGGCGCGATAAGCGTCGTAACGCGAGGAGTACTGGCCGTAGTTCGCGAAGTATCGTCTGACTTTGCCGATCTTGGGCAGGTTGTCGATAATCGCTTGAAAGTTCGGAAGCAGCGTCGTCTTCATTGCTTCCATAAGAAGGACTCCGTTCCGCTTGGCGGTTTCGGCCATTCTCCGAATCTCCGCCGCGTTCGAGGCAAGAGGCTTCTCGCACAGAACGTGAATCCCGCGATTCATGCAGAGAGTCGCGTGTTCTTCGTGATGGCTGTTCGGAGTCGCGATATAGACCGCGTCGATCGCGCCGCTCGCCGCCATCGCCTCCATATCCGTGAACGCATGGGAAGCCCCGTGCTTCGCCGCGAATTCCTTCGCCTTCTCTTCCGTGCGGGAATACACGGCCGTCAGCGCGAACCCTTCGACCTGCTTGGCCGCTTGCAGGAACGCATCCGTAATCCAATTGGTGCCGATAACGCCGAATCTGACCATATAATCGACCTCTTTAATCTGTTATTGGGAGAATAGCTATGTCTTCACAGGATGCCTTCGCATCTGCGTACTATCATAACACCAGGGAGAACGGCGAGCCAACTTGTCTTGTTCAAGGGTCTTGCCTTGGTCTACCCTTCAAAATACTGCTTCCGATAATTCCGCGGAGACATCCCGACTACCTTATGGAAGCAAGAGCTGAAATAAGGCGCCAGATTGAATCCCACCTCTTCCGCAATGCGGGCAACGGTCATATCCGTCTGAAGCAGAAGCAGCTTGCTCTGTTCGATCCGGTAGCGGAGAAGGTATTCCGTCGGCGAACAGCCGTATTCCTGCTGCATGCAGCGGGCGATGTATACCGGATGGAAGCTGAGGCCGTCTCCCAGCTCCTTGGCCGTGATCTCTTGCCGATAATGCTTGCGCAGGTAAGCCGCCGCCTGCTCCGCGCACGCTCTTCCCGGCGAGGAACGATGCGGCGCCGTCGATTCGGCGAGCAGCCCGATCAGCTCCTGGAACAGTACCTGCTGCTCGAACCGCGCCGAGCTGAGATGCGTGATCGGGGCCAGATCGATCAGCCGATATTGAACCTCTTCCACTTTCCCGGGATGGGCCGCCTTGACGAATTGAGGCAGGACAAGCGGGAACGACGGCGCCGTGAACGCGTCGTGGCCTTCCGTAGCCGATTGAAATTCCGATCCCCCCGCCGATTCGGAAGCCTCCAACGGCCTCCAGCTTCCCGTCGTCTGAAAATGCAGCCAGAAGTAACCGGATCGTTCCTCGCAACCGGCGCTCCCATAATGGTAGCAATCCGGCCTAAGAATGAAGCCGTGCCCCGCCTTTACCTCGTACGTCCGCTCCTCCTCTCCGATGGATAAGCAACCCTCGACCACGAAGAGCAGATCGAACACCCCGATGTTTTTGCGGCTGACATGCCTCTCCCCCGGCTCGGAAACCGTGTATCCGCTTGCAATGTAGTGAGGAAGCGGAGGCGCCGTGAATTGCAGCAGACTCAAGGCCATCCCTCCATCATTCAGGTTTGAATTTTATAACTTTCCGTTTGAAAAGTGATACACGCGATTCGGCTTTCCATCTATAATCGCATTGTTTCCACTTATTTTATCACATCGCCGGCTAACATCGTGGGGGTTTAAATCATGAAATCATTGGACCGCAAATTTTCCTTATGGACACTCGCTTGGCCCGTCTTTATCGAGGTGCTTCTCCAGACCATGCTCGGAACGGTGGACACCGTCATGGTCAGCCGGATCTCCGACGATGCCGTTGCCGTCGTCGGCTTCTCCAACCAATTGTTCAATGCTCTAACTACCCTCTTTACGACCATCGCGGCAGGAGCCGGAATTCTGATCGCTCAGAGGCTCGGCTCGCAGCGGCCGGAGGATGCCCGCACCCTCGCGGTCATGTCGGTCACGGTCAGCACGGCGATCGGCCTCCTTATCAGCGTCGTTCTGTTCGCCGAATCACGTTCCATCGCCAAGCTTCTCGGCTTGTCCGAAGAGCTGTGGCCTCTGTCGGATACCTACATTTCTTACGTCGGAGGCGGAATGTTCCTTGCCGCCATGACGGCAGCGCTAAGCACCGCGATCCGCAACACCGGCAACACTCGCGGGCCTATGTATACCGGAATCTTCATCAACCTGGTGCATATCGTCCTGAATTACGGGCTGATTTTCGGCAAATTAGGGCTTCCCGAGTGGGGACTGACCGGAGTAACGGTGTCCGATAACGCGTGCCGTCTGCTGTCCGTCGCGATTCTGCTCTACATGTTCCGCCACTCCTTCGAGCGGACGATTCGCCTGCCCGATTACCTCAGGTTCGATCTCAAGCTTTTTAAGGAGATTCTCCGAATCGGATGGCCGATGGGCGTCAACATGAGCTGCTGGGTATTCTCCCAGCTTGCGATCTACTCGTTCCTGGCGATGCTTGGCGCCAAGGAGCTTGCGGCCCGAACGTATATGAACACGTTGGAATCGTTCTGCTTCATGCTCGGGTACGCGTTCGCTCTGGCCGTTCAGATCCGGATCGCCTACCTGTACGGGGAGGCCCGAACGAAGGAGGCTTACGCGGCCGCGTACCGGGCGCTCGCTCTCGGGCTTCTGCTCGTCTTGGCGAACGCATTTCTTCTATATTTAATAGGAAGACGAATGCTCGGACTGTTCACGTCGGATCCGGAGATCGTCGCGATGGGCGTCTCCCTTCTCGGACTGAATCTGGTGCTGCAGCCTGGGAAAATGCTCAATATGGCGCTGGGGAACGCTTTGAACGCGGTAGGAGATACCCGGTTTACGATGTACATCTCTCTCGGCTCTCTCGGAATCATCGCCACCTTCTGCTCCTATTGGCTTGGCGTCGGGCTCGGCTGGGGGCTCATCGGAATCTACTGGTGCATGATCGCGGACGAATACGTCCGAGGCGCTTTGTCCTTATGGCGGTGGAAGGGCAAAAAATACTTAAGCCGGGCCGAATCGAACCGCGTTCCGGCCGGCTCCGGACATTCCATGCCTTCCGTTTCCGTATAAATGGCGTTTGAGCGCGATCCCGTGTATAATAGACTGCGGCAAACATACGTTCTCCTCTGGAGAATACGCAGCGTTGTCAGTCAACGGGAGGTGTTCGATGAAAGGCTCTACCCATCTTGCCATCGGGACGGCGATCGGAGCGGTCGCATCCGCTTATTATCCGTTCCACCTTGAGAATGCCGTCTGTTATGTGGCGGTAGCGGCGGTGTCCGCATTAAGCGCGGATCTCGACGGGACCAGTCTTCTCAGCAGCAAGCTCGGGAAGCTCTCGCACTGGGTTCGGGAGTCGGCGTTGTGGACCGGGGTGCTGTCGTCCCTCGTGCTTGCTTATTTCTTTATTGCCGAACGCGTCTTCTACCCGAAGTACGCGATCCTGACCGGATCGCTTGTCCTGCTCGGTCTCATCATGAAGGAAGGGGCGCTGCGCAACGCGATGGTCAGCCTGTGCGGGATCGGCCTTCTATATGCCGGATGGTCGAACGGATGGAACTGGCTCATGGGACTCGGCGTATTCGTCGCTTGGGCTCCGTGGCTGAATCATCGCGGCTTGACCCACACGATATGGGCCGTCGCCGCTTGGGGTTGGATCGCCGGAGGCCTGGAGAGCCATTTGGCTATCGAAGGGATCACCGTCGTCGCCATTGCCGGCTATCTGTCCCATTTAGCGGCGGATACGCTCACCCCCAGCGGCGTGAAGTGGCTTTACCCGATCGTACGCAAATCGTTCCGATTGCCGTTCCATTTGTAAGATAAGCTGTCATTGTGGGGCCTTCATGCGGTAAAATAGAAGGAAAACCCCGAGGTGTCGCATGAAATCCAATCCTTTGCAGCTAGCCGTGTTAGGTTTAATGGTATTGATCTTCGGAATTATCGATATGATCATGGTTAATTTGACGGTCGGCATCGTTCTGACCGTCGCNGGAGTCGTNGTCGCGTCGGTCGGTTGGAATCAGCATCGGAAGAACAAAAGAAGCAGCCATCGCTAGCCCGTTCGCGAAAGCCCGCCGAGAAGCGGGCTTTTTTTTATTTTTTCTCCATTTACAGAATTATTTAATAACTTTCGAAAGGATTATATCTCCTTCTGTCGAACCCTATTTCTGACCATGTAGCTCATGTGACAGGAGGATCGAGATGAGATGGAGCCGTAACAAGATTACGTTCGTTCTCATTCCGGACGCAAGCAGCCCGGTTCGGCGAATAGCCGTTCCATCCTATATGTTAGCGATAGGCGCAACCCTTATTCCCATCCTGTTCATTCTGCTCGTTCTGGCCTGCCTCATGCTTTATCGTCATTACGATGCCAATGCCGACCAGCTGGATTACCTGGAACGGAAGATGAACGATACGTCCTCCCGATACGAAGAAATCGTTGCCGACAAGAATACGAGCATCGATTATCTGCAGACCAAAATCGTCGTTCTAACCGAACAAGCCTCCGCCATCCAGCGGCAGCTCGACGACATGGACGCGCTGGAAGCGCAAGTGAGGGAGCTGATGGGATCTTCTTCCGATGAGGAACGGGAGGATGAGGTTCGCGCGAGCCGGCTGGACGATTCCGCGCGTTCCGTTGCCGACATTCGAGAGAAGGCTCTCGCGGACGTTGGCATGGGAGGCGAAGACATCCCCGCGACGGACGAGGAATTCCAGCAGTATTTGGACTCTTCCGGAGAGAAACTATCTTCCCTTGCCCCTACTTTAGATGCTCTAGAGCAGCGACTTCAAGATATGAAAGATGATGTTCACGAGGTTCAAGAGAAGCTTGACGCCACCCCAAGCGTATGGCCGACGGACCGCCAAGAGATTACCTCCAGGTTCGGCGTCCGGCTTGACCCCTTCACCCGCCGCGCCCGATTCCATTCGGGAATCGATTTCTCGGGCAACGTGGGAGATCCCGTCTATGCGGCGGCCGACGGCATCGTCACCTGGTCCTCGAAGGATTCGGCCGAGGGCAACAACATCAAGATCGATCACGGCAACGGATTGGTTACCCGTTACCTGCATCTCAGCAAGCTCATCGCCGAAGCCGGCGAGCGGGTGGAGAAGGGGGATCTGATCGGGGAGCTTGGCAATACGGGCCGCAGCACGGGTCCCCACCTGCATTACGAGGTCATTCAAGACGGCACGGCGGTCAACCCTTTGCCATACCTGCCTTCTAATCCGAATAAAGAAAGCGAGGAATTCTTATGATCGGCAAGAAGTCGAAGCTTGATCCGAGCAAGACCGACACTTTAATCGGCGAAGGTACCGTCTTTGACGGGAAAATCTCCTCTCAGGCCAGCATTCGCCTGGAGGGAGAAGTCAACGGGGATATCGATTGCGAGGGAGACGTCATTATCGGCGAGAAAGGCTTGGCCCGCTCGAACGTCACCGCCCGCGATATCGTTCTGGCGGGCAAGATCGTCGGCAACGTAACGGCCAAGGGCAAGCTGATCATCAAGTCGTCCGGGGTTCTTCAGGGAGATTTGCAGGCCGCGGAGCTGGCCGTCGAGCCCGGAGGCGTCCTCCACGGAACAAGCCGAATGGAGATCAAAGGCGTTGCCGAGCCGGCTCCGGCAGCCGCTATCCCCCAATCCTCCGCCGTCTAAACGGCGAAACGAACGAATTCCGGATCCGCCGGCGCCCCGTCGGGGCGCCGTTTCGCGTACCTCAAGACGGCCTCGATCACCGGCTTGACGTAGACGAAGTCCCTATCTTCCCCGGTTGCCAGAACCTTAGCCACCCCGTAGAAAGCTTGACGATAGGCCGCGGGAACCGAATCCGCCACGATGCCTCGCCACTCCTCCCCATGCTGAACGAGCCACCCGAACTGGTTTTTCCGATACCCCGTAATTCGCACGTTCAAGTAACGGTAATTCCGGATGCCCAGCCAGCTCCGGCTTCGTCCGCTCCGATACGCGCTGCGTTTGTCCTTCGCGACGATCCCTTCCAGCGCGCTCCTTCCCAAAGCTTCGAATAGGGCTGCGCTGTCGCCATCTAGATAAGGCATAAGGCTGTAATGGAGATTCCCCGCCAATGCTTCGCCCAGCAGCCGTTTTCTTCGCTCCAGCGGCCACTCGCGTATGTCCTCCCCTTTGTAGCGCAAAATATCGAAGACGAAGTAATGAACCGGGCACTTGATCGAAGCTTCCCGGATGTCCATCCTGTTCCTCATTCGATACCGCTTCGCGAGAAGATCCGGATTCATTCTCCCGGTGTCCGGGTCGATTGCCGCGATAACGCCGTCGAGCACGACATCCTCCCCATCCGCGACGGGGACAAAATGCAGCTCGGGATATTGGGAAGTCAGATCGAAGCCATGGCCGGAAAAAAGGCGGACGTGCCCGTGCTCCATCGAGAGAAGGAGGCGCTGGCCGTCCAATTGGGGTTCGTATATGTAGTTTTCGTCCAGGATCGGCTCCTCGAGTCCGCCCATCCGCATAGGAGCTAGATACATAGGTCCCCCGTCCTTCCCGTTCAGCATTCTGATCCTCTCATTGTAGCACCCCCTGGCGGCGAATGGGCCCGGTAACTTTATGAATAAGAGGGAAGGACGCTTCGCATAATATTGCCAGAAGGTGGAGGTGATTCAAGTGGCAGACAATCGCAATCAGCTCATCGTTCCTCAAGCCCGGGCGGCGCTAGAGCAATTGAAATTCGAAGTGGCTCAAGAGCTCGGGATCGCAATTCCGCAAGACGGCTATTACGGCAATATGCTGACTCGCGACACCGGTAGAATCGGCGGACAAATCACTCGCAGACTCGTCCAGATGGCAGAGCAGCAGCTTGCTGGCCGCCCTTAGTCCATAGAACAGGCGAATCGCCCGTTAAGGAAGCCTCTTCCTTGGCGGGCTACTCTTCGTTAGCCGACCATGAAGACGTTTCCCAATCGGACAAAAATTCGGTAAAATAAAGGAAGGTTGCCAAGAACGGATCAAACGGCGCCTCCATTCCCGAACGTCTGAGAAAGGATATGTCTAATATGATCATTCAACCCAAAACGAGAGGCTTCATCTGCACGACCGCGCATCCAGAGGGCTGCGCAAGGCAAGTTCAGCGCCAAGTGGACTATGTCAAGTCGCAGCCGGCCATCTCCGGTCCCCGCAACGTGCTCGTCGTAGGCGCTTCAACCGGTTACGGCCTTGCCTCCAGAATCGTTTCCTCCTTCGCGGCCGGAGCGAATACGATCGGCGTCTACTTCGACAAAGCCGCGGAAGGCTCCCGCACCGCTACCGCCGGCTGGTACAACTCGGCGGCGTTCGAGCAAGCGGCCCAAGCGGCGGGCGTCAAATCGTACAGCATTGTCGGAGACGCTTTCTCCGACGCGATCAAGCAGCAAACGATCGAGCTCATTCGCTCCGAGCTCGGACAAGTCGACCTCGTCGTGTACAGCGTCGCTTCCCCCCGCCGCACGCATCCCGTGACGGGCGAGACCTTCACCTCCGTCATCAAGCCGATAGGCCCGTCTTATTCGAACAAGACCGTTAACTTCCATACGGCGGAAGTTTCGATCGCGACGATCGAGCCGGCCACGGAAGACGAGGTTCGTCAGACGATCGCCGTCATGGGCGGCGAAGACTGGCAGATGTGGATCGATGCTCTCAGCGAAGCCGGCGTGCTGAGCGACGGAGCCACTACCGTCGCTTACTCCTATATTGGACCGGAAATCACCCACGCGGTTTATCGCGAAGGAACGATCGGCCGCGCGAAGGACGACCTGGAAGCGACGGCTATCCGCCTGAGAGAGCAGCTAAGCGCCAAGGGAGGCCGCGCTTTCGTCTCCGTCAACAAAGCTCTCGTTACCCAATCCAGCTCGGCCATCCCGGTCGTTCCGCTCTATATCTCCGCCTTGTACAAGGTCATGAAGGAGAAGGGCATCCATGAAGGCTGCATCGAGCAGATGTATCGCCTGTTCTCCACTCGCCTATACGGCGTAGGCGAGACGGCGACCGATTCCCGGGGCCGCATTCGCGTCGACGACCTGGAGATGCAGGAGGACGTTCAAGCGGAGGTTGCCGCTATCTGGGAGAAGCTGTCCACGGACAACATCAACGAGCTGACCGACATCGCCGGCTACCGCCGCGAGTTCTTCCAGCTGTTCGGCTTCGAGACCGACGACATCGACTATAATGCCGACGTCAATCCCGAGGTCGATATTCCCAACCTCCGCTAAAAGCGACAAAAATCCCGGGAGACTTTGATCTCCCGGGATTTTTGTCTGCATGAAACTATCCTTGGTTGGTTAATCCGTGCCGAACGTAACGCCCAGCTCCTTGAGTCTCCGGCGGTAGGCGATCGCGACCCGGTCGCATTTGAGATGCAGTTCGGCTTGCAGATCGAGCGGAAGCAGCTCCGGCTTCTGGTTCTCGACGATCAGCTTGTCCTGGACGAGCAGCCTGTTCTGGAAATCGACGAACACATGATCGGGAATATCCTTGCCGTAATTGCGGAGCTGCAGCATGAAAGCCGTGCAAGTCGTCTCCGATTCCGGCAGAACGAACAGGAACAAGTGGAACAGTTCGTCGGATCCGTCGGCCGTCTTGATAAGCCGGACGCCAAGCGGAGTAAAGATCTCGTACGTATACCGGCTGATAACTCCCTGCCCTCGTCCGTCCGGATCGGGTTGATAGACCTCGATCTCGGTCGAACGGAACACCCCGTTTTCCTCTACCATGCTGTAGTCGTTGATCTCCGGAAATTCCCGGTCGCCGAGCAATCCGTCATGGACGAACATCAGATGGGAGACGTCGAGGAAGTTCTCGACTACGCGCGGCCCCGAGGCTTGAACCGGATAAGGACCCATGCGCAGCGCGATCAGCTCCGGATCGACGAATTCCTCGTAGAGAGGGGTCGGCCTTCTTGGCTCGCCTAGACAAACCCACACGAAGCCCAGGCTCTCGCAGCAGGAGAAGGTCGGCGTCTTCGCTTTGGTCGGAATCGCCTGTCCCTTGGGCATGGCGGGAATGCAGACGCAAGCTCCGCTTTCGTCGTACTCCCATCCGTGATACGCGCAAACGATTCGATCCCCTTGGACTCGGCCCAGAGACAACGGCACTCCTCGGTGAATGCACAGATCGCGCATCGCCGCGACCCCTTTGGAGCTGCGGTACAGGACCAGCTTCTCTCCTAGTACGCTTACCCCTTTCGGCTTCTCCCCGATCTCTTCGGAGAGCGCGACCGGATGCCATTCGTTCCAGAGCGCCGGATCTTGAATGGTTTTCTGCATGCCTTTCGCCTCCGTTATCCGTTAGCTCGGAATGGTGCCCTTAACGCCCTTCACGAACCAATTCATGTTGAGAATTTCGTCATCCGATAACGATTGTCCGGACGGCTTCACTTCCTTGCCCCCTTGATCGATCAAAGGCCCGCCGAAGACGTCGATTTTGCCGTCGATCATCTCTTGCTTCAGTTGGCCGACCAGATCCTTCACGTCCTGCGGCACGCTCTTGCCGAGCGGAGCCATGTCGACAAGCCCTTCCTTCAAGTTCCCCCAGTAGCTCTCGGACTTCCAGGTTCCGTCGATGATGCTTTGAACGTTGCGGTCATAATAAGAGAACCAGTTGTAAACGGTATTGGAGATGTAATAGTCCGGCGCATACTTGTTCATGTCGGAGTCGTTGCCGATCGAGTAAACGCCGCGCTCCGCCGCCGCTTGAATGCCTGCCGGGGAGTCTTGGTAGTTCGCGAGCACGTCCACGCCCGTATCCAGCAGGCTCACCGCCGCTTGGCGTTCGATCGTCGGATCGTACCAGGTGTTGGACCAGACGACGTCGACTTCGACGTCCGGATTCACGCTTTGAGCGCCGAGCGTGAAGGCGTTGATCGTATAAATGACTTCGGGAATCGGGTAAGCCCCTACGTAGCCGAGATGATTGTTCTTCGTCATCTTGCCTGCCGCCACGCCGACGAGGTAGGCCGTCTCGTACGCGCGTCCGGCGTAGGTGGACAGGTTCTCCGCCGTCTTGTAGCCGGAAGCGTGCAGGAACTTCACCTTCGGGTATTTGTTCGCCACGTTGACCATCGAATCCATATAGCCGAAGCTTGTTCCGATGATGAGATCGTGATCCTGTGCGAGCTCTTCGAACACGCGCTCCGCATCGGCGCCTTCCGGCACGTTCTCGACGACCGTCGCCGTGAAGCCGTACTTCTTCTCGAGCTCGATGCGCGCCAGATCGTGCTGATAGGTCCAACCGCCGTCTCCCGGTTCGCCGATATAGACGAACGCGACTCGCGGCAGCTCCTTCTCGGCGCCGGCGGACGGGGACGCTGCCGAAGATGCCGGTGCCGACGAAGATGGCGCTTCGGAATCCGAAGCATTGGAAGCGTCGTTGCCATTGGAACACGCGGTGACGATTAGCACTAGCGCAAGTACGAGGAACAAGAATCCTTTTTTCATAGCTGGTCTCCCCTTATCGTCTCTGTTTGGCCTTGAAATCAGGCTTATACTAGCGGCAATCGGCATTCACGTCAACAATATTGACGCAGCATTGGCTTGATTCACAGAGACACTCGTTCCCATTGTGGAAGATGCCAAGGGGTAATAAAATTCATGTCACCTATATTGACACAGATTAGCGACCTCGATTGCCGCGGGTCTTTTTTTGGGATCAATATTTAGTACGCAAAAAAGCACCCATCGCTGGGTGCTTTCTCTGCTTGTCGGCTTGGCAACATCCTACTCTCCCAGGACCCTGCGGTCCAAGTACCATCGGCGCTGGAGGGCTTAACGGTCGTGTTC
>Ga0065721_10052847_pt1 | contig 11028 bp, 9 predicted proteins | sample Mesricmetagenome_FD_59108 | JGI IMG/M metagenome (GOLD analysis project Ga0065721, IMG submission 59108) | Mesophilic microbial community from rice straw/compost enrichment Sample: eDNA_1 v2 (version 2) | ecosystem: Engineered > Solid waste > Grass > Composting > Bioreactor | place: USA: Davis...
CGACGATTTCACCCACAAGATCTTTACCGAGCTCGGCCGCAACTTCATCACCCCCTTCGACCGTGAAGACATTCACTACCTGGCTACCGCACTGGATGATATTGCAGACTATATTTTCGCTTCCGCCAAAAAGATCAATTTCTATAAAGTAAATCCCAACGACCAGGGCATTCAAAAAATGGCCGACCTGATTGACCAGGGTTGCGAGCAAATCAAGAATGCCGTACTGCAGCTACGCGATATGCGCGATATGCGCCAGATCACCGATGCGCTGGTAAAAGTAAACAGCATCGAAAACCAGGCCGATGATATCTTCGATATGAGCATCGACCGCCTTTTCGAAACCGAACCCGACGCCAAAGAGGTGATCAAAAAAAGAGAGATATACCAGGTAATGGAGATCGTGACCGACAAATGCGAAGATGCCGGTAATGTGATCGAATCCATCATTATCAAATACGCGTAAACAGACAGGACTACATTATACCAACCTCGGCTGCAATGCTTACATTATTAGTTATCATTATCATACTGGGACTGGCATTCGACTTGATCAATGGTTTTCACGATGCGGCTAACTCCATAGCCACTGTAGTGTCAACAAAGGTGTTGACGCCCTTTCAGGCGGTGGTTTGGGCGGCCATCTTCAACTTTGCCGCCTTCTGGATCTTCGATTTGAAAGTGGCCAATACCGTGGCCAAAACCGTGCACAGCGATTCCATCAACCTGTATGTGATCTTTGCCGGGCTTATTGCAGCCATTGCCTGGAACCTGCTTACCTGGTGGTTTGGCATTCCATCCAGTTCTTCCCATACTTTGATCGGCGGTTTTGCCGGCGCGGCTATTGCGCATGCCGGCAGTTTTTCCGTCATCAACCAGAAGGTAATTATCGATACCCTCATGTTCATTGTACTGGCTCCTTTTATAGGCATGTTTATAGCATTTATCATCACCGTGGTGATCGTAAACCTGTGCCGGCGGGCCAATCCTTACCAGGCCGATAAATGGTTCAGGCGTATGCAGCTGGTTTCATCGGCGGCCTTTAGCCTGGGGCATGGTGGCAGCGATTCGCAAAAAGTGATCGGTATCATCACCGCCGCCATGGTGGTATTCGCCACCTATATGTCGCAGCATGGCATGCCCATTCCGCATTGGGCCGATGTAAAGGAAACCATAGACGCCCATGGCAAGGCTACCATCGCACACGTACCCCAATGGATACCCATCACCTGTTACCTGTGTATAGCCATGGGTACCATGATGGGCGGCTGGCGTATCGTAAAAACCATGGGCACCAAGATCACCAAGGTAACCCCGCTTGAAGGCGTGGCCGCCGAAACAGCCGGCGCCGTTACTTTATACGGCGTATCCCAGGGTTTGGGTATTCCGGTGAGCACTACGCATACCATTGCAGGCTCTATCATGGGGGTGGGCATGACCAAAAGGCTGTCGGCCGTACGCTGGGGCGTATCTATCAACCTGCTCTGGGCCTGGATCTTAACGATACCGGTGAGCGGGCTGCTGGCGGCTTTGGTGTATTATATTTTGAAGCTTATAAATCCTTTAGCATAATTGAAGTAGGAGGCAGGAAGTATGAGGTAAGAAATACAGGGGCCGTCCTACTTCTTACCTCATACCCCCTACTTCATTTTGTATTCCAACTGTTTCTTTATTACTTTGGGCCTAATTTTTATTAGTCCCACATGAAAGGAATTATTTTAGCCGGAGGCTCAGGCACACGCTTGCATCCCATTACATATGCGATCAGTAAACAGATCATGCCCATCTATGATAAGCCCATGATCTATTACCCGTTGTCGACATTGATGTTAGCCGGCATTCGCGATATTCTCATCATCTCCACCCCGCACGATCTTCCCCAATTTAAACGGTTGTTGAACGATGGTTCGGCGCTGGGTTTGAACTTCAGCTTTGCCGAACAGGCCGTTCCCAATGGACTGGCCCAGGCCTTTGTGATTGGGGCCGATTTCATCGGCAAAGACGATGTAGCCCTCGTATTGGGCGACAATATCTTTTATGGCGCCGGGTTGGGGGAGCAACTGGAAAAGAATACAAAACCCGATGGCGGTATAGTATATGCTTATCATGTAAGCGATCCCGAGCGTTATGGCGTGGTGGAATTTGATAAAGACAACAGGGTGATATCGATAGAAGAAAAACCCAGTGCGCCCAAAAGCAATTTTGCCGTTCCGGGTTTATATTTCTATGATAACGAGGTGGTGGATATCGCGGCCAACCTGAAACCCAGCCCCCGCGGCGAATATGAGATCACTGACGTAAATAAAGAATATCTTCGCAGAGGCAAACTAAAGGTGTCTATCCTCGACAGGGGAACTGCCTGGCTGGATACCGGTACCTTCGATTCCCTGATGCAGGCCTCACAATTTGTTCAGGTCATAGAACAAAGGCAGGGCATCAAGATCGCCTGCATCGAGGAAATTGCTTACCGCAAAGGATTCATCACAAAAGAACAACTGGTTTCTATGGCGCAGCCCCTGCTGAAAAGCGGCTATGGACAGTATTTGATGAATGTTTTGAAGGAAATTGCGAACTGAAGTAACATACCTATAACAATTTAAGCATACAATGAGCAAAATTCTGGTTACAGGCGGATGTGGTTATATAGGTTCTCATACCATAGTTGACCTGATAGAAAACGGCTTTGAGGTGATTTCGGTAGACGATAACTCCCGGTCTACCCCCCGCATTCTCGAAGGCATCGAAAAGATCACCGGTAAAAAGATCAAGAATTACAAGGTAGATCTGTGCGATTTCGACGACACCTATGCCATATTCCAGGAAAATACCGATATCACCGGCATCATCCATTTTGCCGCCTTCAAGGCAGTGGGCGAATCGGTGGAGCTGCCGCTGATGTATTTCGAGAACAACCTGGTATCGCTGATCAACCTGCTCAAATGTGTACAGGAATTCAACATACCGCATTTTGTGTTCTCCAGTTCCTGTACGGTATACGGCAACCCCGATAAAATACCGGTTACAGAAACCACGCCGCCCAAACCAGCCGAATCGCCTTATGGCTATACCAAACAAATGGGCGAGCAGATCATCAACGAATTCTCAAAGGCCAACCCGGCCAAATGTATATTACTGCGCTACTTCAACCCGGTGGGCGCACATCCTTCCATACTCATCGGCGAACTGCCTATTGGCAAACCCGCCAACCTGGTGCCGGCCATTACCCAAACGGCCATCGGCAAAATACCGGTGATGCAGGTGTATGGAACCGATTATCCCACCCGCGACGGCTCATGCATCCGCGACTTTATTCATGTGAGCGATATTGCACATGCCCATACACTGGCCATTCAATACCTGGCAGCGGGTAAAAACACCCAGCGTTGCGAGGTATTTAACCTGGGCACCGGCAATGGGGTTACCGTGCTGGAAGCCATACAGGCCTTTGAAAAAGTAAGCGGCGTAAAACTTAATTATGTGCTGGGACCGCGCAGACCAGGCGATGTGATAGCCATTTACGCCAATAACGACCATGCCCGCCAAACACTGGGCTGGGAAACAAAATACAGTCTTGAAGACATGATGTCTACCGCCTGGAAATGGGAACAGCGCCTGAAGGTGGATGCCGCTTTTTACCAAAGCAAATCGGCTGATCTGAATTAAGGTTTAATGCCCATTTTCACTTTACTTTGCAGCACCAAATTTTTACCATGCTTAAAGAAATACAGGTAACCGGACAGAAAGATACCCGCAGTGGTTTCGGGGATGGAATTGTTGAAGCAGCCCGCAAAAATTCGAATGTAGTGGCTTTAACAGCCGACCTGGCTGGCTCGCTGAAGCTGAACCAGTTTATGAAAGAATTTCCCGAGCGCTACATCCAGTGCGGTATTGCCGAGGCCAATATGATGGGCATCGCCGCCGGTTTAACCATCGGGGGAAAGATCCCATACACCACCACCTTTGCGAATTTTTCTACCGGCCGCGTATACGACCAGATCCGCCAGTCGATCGCCTACTCGGGCAAGAATGTAAAAATTTGCGCCTCCCACGCCGGTTTAACACTGGGCGAAGATGGCGCCACCCACCAGATACTGGAAGACATTGGCCTGATGAAAATGCTGCCCGGCATGACCGTGATCGTTCCCTGCGATTACAACCAAACCAAGGCAGCCACCATGGCCATTGCCGAATACCAGGGCCCCGTGTACCTGCGTTTTGGTCGCCCCTCCTGGCCCATCTTTACCGCAGCCGATCAGCCATTTGAAATAGGCAAGGCCCAGTTCTTCAGCCAGGGCAACGATGTATCGATCTTTGCCTGCGGCCATATGGTGTGGAAGGCCATCGAGGCCGGACGTATACTGGAGGAAAAAGGCATCAGCGTGGAAGTGGTAAACATTCATACCATCAAACCGCTGGATACCGACGCCATCCTGGGTTCTATTCGCAAAACGCGTTGCGCGGTAACTGTAGAAGAGCATAATATCATCGGAGGGTTGGGTGATGCCATTGCGCAAACAGCCGCCAAACACCAGCCTATTCCCATTGAATATATTGGTACCAACGATACTTTTGGCGAGAGTGGAACGCCTACGGAGTTGTTGAAGAAGTATGGGTTGGATACGCCGAATATTGTGGAGGCGGCAGAAAAGGTTATGAAACGTAAATAGCATTAGCATACATCGAGCACAAAAAAGGCTCCGCCGTTGGCGGAGCCTTTTTTGTGCTGTGTGGGGGCCGCGCCTGCGGCGTAACGCACCCCACCATAATATCTTAATTTTAACGTTTTATAGCTTTAAACCAAGACCTTTAAACGAACTCTAACAATCAATTAAATAGCTAACCTATGTCGGTGACCATTCAAGACAGTGAATTGCTGCTGCAATTCCGCGATCCGGCCACTAAAGAAAAAGCCTATACCTCCATCATCCGCAAATACCAGGAACGACTGTACTGGCATATCCGGAGGATGGTAGTAGAGCACGAAGACGCCAACGACGTGTTACAGAATGTTTTTATACGTGTTTGGAACGGCCTGGAGAATTTTCGCGAAGACTCACAGCTGTACACCTGGCTGTACCGCGTTGCCACCAACGAATGCCTGACCTTCCTGGAACAACAGAAAAAACGTTCCTCGGTGTCGCTCAGCGACGTGGAAAGCGGGCTCGAGAACAAGATCAAGGCCGATAAACACTTCGACCCCAACAAACTGGAGTGGAAGCTGCAACTGGCCATACAACAATTACCTGAAAAACAGCGTGTTGTGTTCACACTCAGATATTACGATGAAATGTCCTATGAAGAAATGAGCAAGGTGCTGGATACCTCCGAGGGAGCGCTGAAAGCCTCCTACCACCATGCCGTGAAAAAAATAGAGGATTATATCGTGAACCATTAAACTTTAATTAACAAATTCAGTCTCATTAAGTGCAAAAATGGAAAACAGGTCAACCATATTGAACGAATTGAGGGAGCTTAGCCCGGTGCTGGCCCAAACCTACCTTCAGCATCCTTACCAGGCGCCTGAAGGCTATTTTGAGCATCTGCCGGAAACAATACTCAACCGCGTACAATCAAACGATCCCGGTGAAGAACTGGAAATGCTGTCGCCCCTGCTGAAACAGATCGGTAAAAAAACACCGTTCAGCATGCCCGAAGGTTATTTCAGCGACCTGTCTGATAATGCCGTCGCCGGCGCCCAGGCACTGGATTTTGTGCAGGACAAACTGAGCTCTCCCTTACTGGACAGCCTGAAAAATAAACATACCTACGAAGCGCCTGCCGGTTATTTTGAACAATTGCCGCAACAGATGCTTCAACAGGTGCAGCCCGCTAAAGTGGTGTCGATGCGTTTTACCAAACGCATCATGCAATATGCAGCCGCTGCAGTGGTAGCCGGCGTCATGATCATGGCAGGCTGGATGTTTTTTGGCAACAACACCACTGCCACCAATGGCGATCTGCCACCGGTAGTGGCCGCTAACATTGATAAGATACCGGATGATATGCTGGAAAATTATATCGAAAACCAAAGCATATTACCCGCTGCTGAAAATGCCATCATCGCCAGCAACGATGATTTTGATGCCAACGATATGAAGGATCTGCTGGCCGATGTATCCGATGAAGACTTACAGCGGTATATCGAAAGATACAATACTGCAAAAGATATTATAACGAACTAAACTTACTAATAGTAGAAGTGATGAAAAAGATAATACTCATGCTTACACTGTTCCTTGGTGTAACGGCGGTTACCGTTGCCCAGGATAATGGCCAGGGAAAGGAGGGCAGCCGGATAGAAGCGTTGAAGATCGCCTACCTGACCAAAAAGCTGAACCTCTCTACTGAAGAAGCACAGAAGTTCTGGCCTATCTATAACAATTATATTGCTGAAGTACGTAAGGTGCGTATCGATGCGCGCCAGAACAAAGAAGGCGAGATCAAAACAGAAGAGAAGCTGTTGGATGTGCGCAAGCGCTACAATGGCGAGTTCACCAAGGCCCTGTCGGCCGAAAAGACCAACTCCTTTTTCAGGGCCGAAAAAGAATTCAGCACCTTCCTGCAAAAGGAATTGCTGGAGCGGCGCCAGCAGCGGCTCGAAAACCGCCGTAAACTCAGGCAATAGCTTTCAATATATTCTAACTAGGTGTTTTTCATAGGTTAGCAATGGCCGGCTCTTTCAAGAGCAGGCCGCTTTTTTTTGGCCGAAGGCCAAAAAACAATATTGAATATTGAATATTGAATGTTCAATATTGAATTAAATACTTCAACATTCAATATTTAATATTTAATATTCAATATTCCCAGAGAGGGTTCTTCACATCATGATAAAACAAAAACTTCCACCTCTCCTTCTCCCCCTTCTCCCACCACTGCTGCCTCAACTCCATACACTTCTTCCCATCATAATCATATTTGGCAATAAACCGGCTGCGCATCTGCTGCAACTGCGGCGCATCATCCCCTCCAAAAAACACCGTTTCCCCGCCATCCACGATCCAAAACACCTGGTGAAACTTGCTGTGCGCACCGGTTACCTCGTATTTGATATACCCGTCTATCACCCCATTCCCCTTCAATAACTTTACCTGCGGCGCACCCTTCAATCCTTCCAGTTCTTCGGTGATATAAGAAGGAAACCCTTTTTCAAAAGCATAATTCAGTTCATCTTCCTGTATATAATAAGTGGCATTGGGGAACGACAACCCGCTTAATCCACCTGCATGGTCTTTATGCAAATGCGTCATCAACACCTTGGTTACCTCGCCGGGATTAATACCATTATCCATCAAATTCCGGTGTATCTGCAACACCCCGTCGTCATGGGCAAAACCCAAACCGGCGTCCAGCAGCAACACATCTTCCGATGTAATTACTACAAAGGGTTGTATCTCTACCAGCAAACTACCCACGGGCCGTTGCTGCAGATCGTCTTTTGAATTGTCGAATGGAACAAACAGCTTGCTCTTGTCTATCGTGAATGTGCCTTCGCTCAGCGGGATTATTTTCATGCAACAAAAATAAAACCCGCCGGCCAATTACCGCAACACCATTTGCCGGTCGGCATCCAGCCGTATCATAATAAACAGCATGGCTGTAAAAGAAAGCAAAGAGGTACCGCCATAACTGATAAACGGTAACGGAATACCAATTACAGGGGCCAAACCAACGGTCATGCAAATATTGATGGCAATATGAAAGAATAATACAGAGGCTACGCCATAGGCATAACAGCGGCTGAATACACTTCGCTGCCGCTCGGCAATGCTTACAATCCGCAACAGTAAAAACAGGTAAATACCCAGCACCACCACACAACCCACAAAACCAAAACCCTCACCAATGGTACAGAATATAAAGTCGGTGCGCTGCTCGGGCACAAAATCGAAACGGGTTTGTGTTCCCTTCAAAAAGCCACGGCCTAAAAAGCCGCCACTACCAATGGCAATCTTACTCTGCCGTACGTTGTAGTCGGTATCTTTTTTTACAGGTGGCGGCTCGTCGCCCTCCACGGTATTCAACATGGCATAGGGGTTCTCACGGCCTATCAGCGAGAAGATACGTTCTACCTGGTGTTTCTGCAGCACCTTGGTAAAAAAGAAGGGCACGGCAAAACGCTGCACGCCCACACAGGCCACCCATATCAATACCACCATGGTGATCACCTCGCGGCGGCGGCGGGTTACACGCCAGCCGAAATATATGGTGAGGGCGGCAATGGCGGTGAGTACAATGGCCAGCACATCTTTATCTACCAGCAGGGTGGCCACTACCAGTACGGCCAGCGAAAAACCGATGATCAGGTAACCGGCGGGCAAACCTTCGCGGAACATCACCAGGAAAAAGGCCAGGAACACCAGCGCCAAACCGGTTTCTTTTTGCGCCACGGTGATCACGGCGGGCAGCAGTACAATGCCGGCGGCCATCAGTTGCGAGCTGGTTTTACTAAAATCCGTTTCCACCCGGCTTAGGTATTTGGCCAAAGCCAGGTTTACAAACACCTTACACAGTTCGGCAGGTTGCAACTGGAAGCTGCCAAAGCGAATGATCGACTCGGTACCTTTTACATTGGTGTGAAAGGGAAATACCAGCAATAACAATAGTATGCCTACGGCATACCAGATATTGGCGGTAGCGGTAAAAAATTTACTATCTGTAAGTAATATGAATAAACCAATCAGCAGCGAGCCGGCAAACCAGATGAACTGTTTGCTGTAATCGGTTTTGAAGTTCAGGAAACTGCGCACCACGTTATCCCCTTCGCGGTAGGTTACCGAGAAAATGCTCATCAGTCCAATGGCCACCAGTATCAGGTACAGCCAGATGAGTACTGAATCAACGCCTTTCGATATGGTAGGATTACGCTGGTAATTCATGGATGGTTATTGTCATTTTCTGTCCGTATCGCAAATGTATTCCTGCTGTCTATCATATCCGATTTGGTGACCCTGCCTGCGGGTTTTTTGGCCGGTGCAGGTGCGGGTGTGTCTTTTTGTTGTTTTTTCCTGGGCAGGTATTTCCTGATGTAGGCGCTGTCTTTGGTTAAACTAAACCATTTCTGCGCCCTGATAGAATCTACATAGTATTGCTCCCTGGAAATATGTGCGGGCATCAGGCTGGTATTGGCAATACGCTCCACGTCTTTCATACGCTCGGTACGAATAGAATCGGTGAGGTATTTTTCCACCATGAACGAGGCAATGGGTGCGGCCCAGGTAGAGCCGAAACCGGCGTTCTCTATCACCACGGCCACAGCGATCCTGGGATCTTCCCGCGGCGCAAAACAAACAAACATGGAGTTATCTTTCAACTGCACCACCTTTCTTTCCCAGGGCAGGTATTTTTTGTTTTCGGCAGTACCTGTTTTGGCGCAGATGTTTATACCAGGTATGGCAGCCACGCGGGCGGTACCATTGGTCACCACATCCTGCATACCCTGGTGCACTATTTCGTACACATCATCGGAGATATGCCCCAGCACCACATGTTTTTGACGGTATTTGTTCAGAACAGTATCCCTGTTGGTTTCGTTCTCGAAGTTCTTTACAAAATGCGGTATATAATAATAACCCTTGTTGGCTACAATACACATGGCATTGGCCATTTGCAGGGGCGTAACGGTTAACTTATCCTGGCCAATGCCGATGGTCACCATGGTGCAGGAATTCCACGAACGGCGGTATTCTTTATCATAATCCGCGGTATCGGGAATATTACCGGCATCTTCGCTGGGCAGGTCAACACCAATGCGGTGGCCCAAACCAAAGGCATGCATATATTCTACCCAGCGGGTAAGACCCTTGCGGGCGTTGCGGTATTCGGGATTATCCACCGTTTTGCGGAATACATCGGAGAAAAACGCATTGCACGACCAGGCGATGGACATACGCAGGTTGCTCGAGTGGCCGGCCCAGTGTTCGGTACAGCGTACAGGCCGTGCACAGCCATAATAAGCGCCGGTGCAGTGAATACCACTCGACGGGGTGATCACACCTTCATCCAGCGCTACCAGGGCGCCCAGCGGTTTGTAGGTAGAACCGGGGGGGTATTGCCCTTTGATGGCACGGTTCAGCAAGGGCGAGGCTACGTCCAGCACCATGCGCGCATAGTTCTTTTGTTTATTGGGACCGGTCAAATCGTTGGGGTTGTAATTGGGCCCCGAAGCCATGGCCAGTATGCCACCGGTTTTGGGATCGAGCGCTACTACCGAACCTACTTTATTGGCCAGCAGTTTTTCGGCCAGTTGCTGCAATTCGATATCGATATAGGTATGCAGGTTGCGGCCACGTACAGCCGGTGTATCAAAACGGCCTTTTTCATAACTGCCTACCAGCCGGTTCTTATTATCCTTTAATAAGAACTCCACACCACGCTGGCCCATCAGCACTTTTTCGTAATAGGCTTCCAAACCATTACGGCCCACGTAGTCGCCCATATGGTAAAAACCACCCGAACGCCGGATGATATTGGAATCGGCCTCGCCGATATAACCCATGATGTGCGCGGCGGCATTAAAGGGATATACACGAACCGGGCGTTCTACCAGCGCAAAACCGGGGAACTTCCAGATGTTTTCGTCGAGCCGGGCATGCAGTTCGGGTTCCAGCAGGTCTTCAAATATCGAAGCCCGGTAGGGACCGTTTTTAATGCGTGCTTCCAGTAAACGTTTTTTGTATTCGGCGGTGTCTATTTTCAGTATCTCGCAAAGCGAGGCGGTATCTACCCTGCGTGCTTCGTTGGGAATCACCACCAGGTCGTACATGATGGTATTGTTGAGGATGGGCCGGTTCTTACGGTCGTATATGATCCCGCGGTCGGGATATTTTGTTTTGGCAAATACCGCGTTATCCATAGCCAGCTGTTTGTATTTACCCTGTATCACCTGCAGGTTAAACAACTGGACTACGATAATCAGGAACAGTCCCAGGAAAATGAGCCGTATTATGTTACTCCTCGATTGGTTGAATACAGACATAGGACTTAAACGTACTTTGACCCAACAGGTATTGCTGTTTTTATAACTTTTTT
>Ga0065721_10052852_pt1 | contig 11023 bp, 9 predicted proteins | sample Mesricmetagenome_FD_59108 | JGI IMG/M metagenome (GOLD analysis project Ga0065721, IMG submission 59108) | Mesophilic microbial community from rice straw/compost enrichment Sample: eDNA_1 v2 (version 2) | ecosystem: Engineered > Solid waste > Grass > Composting > Bioreactor | place: USA: Davis...
CGATACCTACGCTTCCCGTCGCTGTAACCGCGACTGGAGCTACCGTGACGACGCGCGTCACTTCGTCCGCGGCGTTCCCGGCCGCATCGCTTACGTTATAGCTGATCGGATACTCGCCTGGCGTCGTCGCGATCACCGTGCCCGTCGTCACGATCGATCCGGTCAAGTTACCGTCGACGTTGTCCGAAGCTGTCGCTCCGTCATCCGTGTACGTATCCCCAACAGTTATTCGCAGCGTCGCGCTGCCGTTTCGCGTAATGACCGGCTTCGTCGTATCTTCCCCTACATCGACAGTTCCGGAAGGATCGCTTTCTACTCCGTTCACCGTCTGCGTCGCGTAATATCCCGTGCCGTAGGCTACATCGGTGAACGTATAATTGCCGTCACCGTCCGCAACATCGCTGTCCACGACTGAATCTGTGCTATCGTACAGCTTTACGGTCGCTCCGCCCGTTGCTCCGCTTACCGCTACCGTCTTCGCGATGCCTACGCTTCCCGTCGCCGTTACAGCCACTGGAGCTACCGTGACGACGCGCGTCACTTCGTCTGCGGCGTTCCCGGCCGCATCGCTCACGTTATAGCTGATCGGATACTCGCCTGGAGTCGTCGTATCCACCGTGCCCGTCTTCGCGATCGCTCCAGTCAAGTTGCCGTCCACGTCATCCGTCGCTGTCGCTCCGGCATCCGTGTATGTATCCCCGACATAAATGCGTATCGTCGCGTTACCGGTTAGCGTAATGACCGGCTTCGTCGTATCATCAGCAGGCGGCGCATCATCGGAGTATTGATTCGACTCGACTGTAACTGGGCCTCCAGTGATCGAAAAGTCGATCTGCCCTGTAACGCCGTTCTCGAAACTAGTAATGACTATCGTATAGGTTTGGCCCGGCGTCAGCGTAATGTTGGGAATTCGCGATTTAAAGTCATTCAAATCATCATATTCTCCAACATAGCTGGCATCATCGTTCGCATATATCAACCCGGTACCTGCATTATTGGGATTAAATGAAGTATAGATATACAGGACAGTATCGTCATATGCAGGTACTTCGTTTCCATAACCCCAAGTTTCAGGAGCCTTATTGAATTCTGCCGATGTAACTTCAACTGTGTATGGCCCTGACTCGCCGGGCGTAAAATCTCTTGTAAAATAGTTATACTCTTCCGATGTTGGTGGGCAGTTTGCCAATTGCGCTTGGGTAAATACCACAGTTGTATCATCAATGTTGCTAGCGCTGTACAAATCACATCGGTGAAACGAGTTCGCTCCACCGGAGGTTAATGTCCCCGTGTATGCGGAAGCAGTCAACCCGAAAAATAGATTTGTAGGAACAATTAGCGATAATAACAACAACCACTTTACAAACGCACGTTGCCATTTCAGCTTCATATCTTAAGAATCCCCCTTCGACAATTTGTGAAATAAGACCCATATAAAAATAATTCAATTATACTACGTGTTAACTGAACAAATTCTGAAACTTGATCGTAAATGTCCATTTTTGTCGCAAAAAAACAAAAACGACCTGCGTCCCAGAGTATAGGACGAAGGCCGTTTTCTTACTTTCTATTTACCGCTAAATTGCTACGACAATCTTCCGCCCGCGTCTCGAATGACCTTACGCGCTTGCTCGGAAGCTGAACCCGGAACATGGACGGATAGCGAATACAGCGCTTCGGGACTTGCGATTTCCCCTAACGCGCTAGACGCTTCAACGGATAACGCCGGCACGGCGGAGTCCGTGAATATCGCATCCGAATTCGAGACGGGCATTTTCTCGAGTCGGAATTGATCTCCGCGAAGCGCGGACAGCTTGCGGATCGCCGACTCGGCTTCTTCCTGGGAGTTGAAGGCCGCGTGCAAAGACTGCATCTCCACGCTAGGTCATCCTCCCTCGTAGCCTTCGACTCGCCGCGCGGCCGCTTCCGCACGCTCCTGCGCTTCGCGATCTTCCTCGTCTGCGAGCTCGTCGGAGAATTCTACGTCTTGATTAGAAGCGATCGGCAGCTGGCTGCTCGTCTGTCCTTCGGAAAAATTGCGTCTGGTCATACCTGCGATTCCTCCCTCGTTGGTCGCGGATGCTAATGCCCGCAAATCTCCATTAGATTGCGCGATCGCGAGAGGCGATATTCAAGTCCTCTCCTCGTTAGATTTCGCGAGAACTCGACGTAAATACCGTGACGGATATATTGCTCGGTCAAGGCCAGACCGATCCCGAAGCGCCTCCGGTAATGAATACTGTATGACCAGAAATACTCATAATAAAAAATCTCCCCTCTCTACATGAAATGTAGAAGAAAGGGAGATTGTTGCATTAACATAGGTTTATGGATGACTCTTATTCCCCGCGAAACGCTCTCTTCATCCGCTCGAAGATCGACTCGTGATGCTCTTGCTCATGCGTCGACTCCCCGCTCGTCTGCGCGAACTCGCGCAGCAGGTCCTTCTGTTCGTCGGTGAGCTTCGTCGGCGTTACGACCGTTACCTTCACTTGCTGGTCGCCCTGGCCGTAGCCGCGAAGCTTCGGTACGCCTTTGCCTTTGAGGCGGAAGTACGTGCCGGTCTGCGTGCCCGCAGGGATCTTAAGCTTCACTTTCTCGGTCAGCGTCGGGATTTCAATCTCGTCGCCTAGTGCCGCTTGCGCGAACGTCAGCGGAATTTCGCAGTAGATGTCGTCGCCCTCGCGCTCGAAGAAATCGTGAGATTTCACGCGAAGCACGATGTACAGATCGCCTGCAGGTCCGCCGCGAACGCCCCCTTCGCCTTCGCCGGTCACGCGGAGCTGCGAGCCTTCGTCGACGCCGGCCGGGATTTTCACGTGAATCTTCCGTTGCTTCTTCACCTGGCCGTTGCCGCCGCAAGTGCCGCAGCGTTCCTTGACGATCTTGCCGCGGCCGCCGCAGCCCGAGCAGGCCCGACGGTTGACGATTCTGCCGAATGGCGTGTTCTGCGCGACTTCCTGTTGTCCCGTTCCGCGGCAGATCGAACACGTCTCAGGCTTCGTGCCCGGCTTCGCGCCATTGCCGTGACACGTATCGCACGTCTCCGTACGAGGAATCGTAATGTCGGTTTCTTTGCCGAACACCGCTTCCTTGAACTCGATCGTCATCGTATACTGCAGATCGTTGCCGCGCTGCGGCGCGTTCGGGTCGCGTCGACCGCCGCCGCCGAAGAACATATCGAATATATCTCCGAAGCCGCCGCCGAAATCCGCGCCGCCTCCGCCGAAGCCCGCAGATGGATCCTGATGGCCGAATTGGTCGTAACGGGCGCGCTGCTGATCGTCGCTCAGCACGTCGTACGCTTCCTTCACTTCCTTGAACTTCGCTTCCGCGTCGGCTGCTTTGTTCACGTCGGGATGATATTTACGGGCTAGATTGCGGTATGCTTTCTTGATATCTTCCGCGCCGGCGTTCTTGTCTACGCCGAGCACCTCATAATAATCTCTTTTGTCGGCCACTTCTCCACCTCCTCGATACTGCACATGAGGAAAGTCAAAGCGGTCCCGCGCCGGGCGGGAACAGCTTTGACTTTCAGTCTATCTATCGCTTCGCATAGCCGTGCTATTATTTCTTATCTTCGTCGACGACTTCGTAGTCGGCATCGACGACGTTGTCTTTCTTAGGAGCCGCGCCCGCTTCCGGTCCGCCTTCCGGCTCGCCTTGGCCTTGCGCCGCAGCTTGCTCGTACAGCTTCATCGACAGCTGTTGAACGATTTCGCTGAGCGCGTCCGCGGCAGCCTTGATCTCTTCGGCGTTGTCGCCCTTCAGCGCTTCGGTTACTTTCTCTTTCGCAGCGTTCGCTTTCTCGATCTCGCCCGCGTCGACTTTGTCGCCCAAGTCTTTGATCGTCTTCTCGACGGTGTAAACGAGCTGGTCCGCGCTGTTCTTCGTCTCGATCAGCTCGCGGCGAGCTTTGTCTTCTTCGGCGTGCAGCTCGGCTTCCTTCTGCATGCGCTCGATTTCGTCCTTGCTGAGGCCGCTGGAGGACGTGATCGTGATTTTCTGGCTCTTGCCGGTGCCCTTATCGAGAGCGGATACGTTAACGATGCCGTTCGCATCGATGTCGAACGTAACCTCGATTTGTGGCACGCCGCGAGGCGCAGCCGGAATATCGCTCAGAATGAAGCGGCCGAGCGTCTTGTTGTCCTTCGCCATTGCGCGTTCGCCTTGCAGAACGTGGATTTCAACCTGCGTCTGCATATCCGCGTACGTCGAGAATACCTGCGATTTGCTCGTAGGGATCGTCGTGTTGCGATCGATCATCTTCGTGAGTACGCCGCCAGCCGTCTCGATACCGAGGGACAGCGGTGTAACGTCGAGCAATACGACGTCTTTGACGTCGCCGGTCAGAACGCCCGCTTGAACGGCAGCGCCGAGCGCAACGACTTCGTCCGGGTTAACGCCTTTGTGAGGCTCTTTGCCCGTCAGCTTCTTGATCGCTTCGACGACGGCCGGAATACGCGTGGAACCGCCGACGAGCACGACCTTGTGAATGTCGGCAGGCGTCATGCCCGCATCGGACAAAGCTTGACGCGTAGGACCCATCGTGCGCTCTACGAGCGAAGCCGTCAGCTCGTCGAATTTCGCGCGGGACAGCGTCAGCTCCAAGTGCTGAGGAACGCCGTCGACGACGGTGATGAACGGAAGCGAGATCGTCGTCGTCAGGACGCCGGACAGCTCTTTCTTCGCTTTCTCCGCCGCGTCTTTAAGACGTTGTACAGCCGCTTTATCTTTAAGCAGGTCGATGCCGTGCTCTTTTTTAAATTCGCCGGACAGCCATTCCATAATCGCTTGGTCGAAGTCGTCGCCGCCGAGGTGGTTATCGCCGCTCGTCGCTTTAACTTCGAAGAAGCCGTCGCCCAGCTCGAGGATACTGACGTCGAACGTACCGCCGCCAAGGTCGAATACGAGAATCGTTTGGTCCTCGGACTTCTCAAGGCCGTACGCAAGCGCCGCAGCCGTCGGTTCGTTGACGATACGCAGCACTTCAAGGCCCGCGATTGCACCCGCGTCCTTCGTCGCTTGGCGCTGGCTGTCGTTAAAGTATGCCGGAACCGTAATAACGGCTTGCGTTACCGGTTGGCCCAGGTAAGCTTCGGCGTCGGCCTTCAGCTTCTGCAGGATGATCGCGGAAATCTCTTGCGGGGAATACGATTTGTCGTCGATCGTTTCCTTATGGGAAGTACCCATGTGGCGTTTGATCGAGATGACCGTGCGGTCAGGGTTCGTGATCGCCTGGCGCTTCGCCGTCTCGCCGACGACGCGCTCTCCGTCTTTCTTGAAGCCGACGACCGACGGGGTCGTGCGGTTTCCTTCCGCGTTAGGGATAACGACCGCCTCGCCGCCTTCCATAACGGCTACGCAAGAGTTCGTCGTTCCCAAGTCTATTCCGATAACTTTACTCATTGTCGAATGCTCCTCCTCCAATATTAACCGCTGACTTTAACCATGGCTGGACGAATCACTTTGTCCTTCAACCAATAACCTGGCTGCATCACTTCTACGACGATGCCTTCCTCGTACTCGTCCGTCTCCACCTGCATGATCGCTTGATGGTGCTCCGGATCGAATGGCTGCCCTACCGGCTCCATTGGCTTAAGGCCTTCAGACTCCAGCACCTGGAACAGCTGGCGATAGATCATATCTACACCCTTGGCGAATGAATCGCCCTGCGCGGCGTCTCCGCTTGTCTGAAGCGCCCTCTGGAAGTTATCCAGCACGGGCAGCAGCTGACCGACCAGCTTCGCCGTCGCGTATTGCGCTAATTCTTCTTTCTCCTTCAACGTCCGGCGACGGAAGTTATCGAAATCGGCCTGGGCGCGCAAATAACGGTTCTGGTTCTCTTCCGCGAGCCGCTCCAGCGCCGCCAGCTTGGCGTCTTGTTCGCCCTCCGCCTTGACCGCTTCTTCTTGCTCGGCCGCGGCATCGCTAGACAATTGCTCGTTCTCCGCGATCGGATTCTCTTGCTGTTCGTCCATCGTAACAGACTCCTTCGTTTCGTTCGTGCTCATGCCGTCTACACCTCCTTACCCTGCCTCCCTCGTAGGGGGGCTATGCAACTATTATTTGAATCCTCGAGACATCAGCTTGGCGATATCCTTGGATAAATAATCAAGTAAACTAATCACTTTGCCGTATTCCATGCGAACCGGTCCAAGTATGCCGATCGTTCCCAGAGACTGTCCTTCGTGCGTATACGTCGCGGTGATGAGACTGCACTGATTGATTGCCTCGACAGCGTTCTCCGTGCCGATTCTCACCTGAATGCCGCCAGGGTGCGCTTGGATCAGCCGAGTCAGCTTCTGCGTCTCCTCCAAGATGCCGAGAATCGACTTCGCTTTGTCGACGTCCTTAAACTCCGGCTGTGTCAGCATATTCGAAGCGCCGCTTAAGTACACCTTCGGCTCGTGCTCATCTGCGATCGCTTGTTCAAGCATCGCCAGCACTTCTTCGCAATGGTCGACATAGCGGGTTAGCTCCTTGGCGATCTCGCTGTGAAGCACCGCCTTTACGCGGAAGAACGGAACGCCGTTCAGCTTGTCGTTGAGCACGTTCACGATCTTGCTCATGTCGTCCATCGTGATGCCATCCGGGATCGTAATCGTGCGATGCTCTACGTGTCCCGTGTTCGCCACGATGATCGCGACGGCCGAAGCCTCGTTAATCGGCACAAGCTGAAAATGCTTCAGCGTCGTGTTGAAAATCTCGGGCCCGAGCACGATCGACGTATAATTCGTCAACTGAGACAGAATCGTTGCCGCGTGACCGATGACGTTCTCCCAATGGTTCATTTTCTCGGCGAAAAAACTGCGGATCTTCCGGACGTCTTGCTCGGACGCGCCATCCATCGTAATGAGATGATCGACGTAATAACGGTAGCCTTTAATAGAAGGAATCCGCCCTGCTGAAGTATGGGGCTGCTCCAGCAAACCCAGCTCCTCCAGATCGGCCATCTCGTTGCGGATCGTAGCCGGGCTGAAGGACACGCCGGCGCGCTTGGAAATGCTGCGCGAGCCGACCGGTTCCGCGGAACGTACGTAATCGTCGATAATGGCACCTAAGATCATTCGTTGACGTTCGCTTAACATCGATGTGTCCTCCTTATGCGTCGTCCGCTTCTCTTTCGTTAGCACTCAAATTCGTTGAGTGCTAACGACTAATACAAAAATACCAAACCCCACTCGGTCGTGTCAAGAACGTACCGGGTACGGTTTGGCATGCACGTCTACATTCGCGCGTAGGTCATTTCCGCCGGTTCCGGCGCTACTTCGATCCGCTTCAGTACGGCGATTTCATCGCAATTGTGCTGCTTCGAGCAATTCACGCAATCGGTCCATACCTTCTCCGGGAAAATTTCCTTCTCGACGACTTGGAAGCCGTTCTTCAGGAAGAAGGCTACCTCGTAAGTAAGCGCCATGACTTTCGGAATCCGCTGCTCCCTTGCTTCGGCGATCAGCGTGTCGACGAGCTTCGTTCCGATCCCTTGGCCCTTGTAGCCGTCGGCAATGCCCAGCGAGCGAATCTCGACGAGGTCTGAGCCTAGCTTGAGCAGCGAACCGCAGCCGACCAGCTTCCCGTCGTCTTCCGCGACGACGAAATGGCTGATGTTACGGCCGAGCGCTTCGCGAGAGCGCGGCAGCATAATACCTTGGACGGCATACCCTTGTATGAGATCATGAAGCGCGTCCACATCTTCAGACTGCGCTTTGCGGCATATAACAGACACGTGGACACCTTCTCTTCTTGGAGGACTGAGTAATATGAATAAATATACAACAGTATTCAGCCATGCACAATAGCGAAAAGGGGCGCCGGCGATAGCGATCACTCCTCAGAATCTTGTGGTCGCTTCCATGGAGGATCGGTTAGCTCGTGAAGACGTTTATTGATCCAATAAGAGATATAGGTAACCGTAACGCATAACGCCGTGCACAACCAGGCGATTCCGGACGGCGCATGATCGCGAATGAACGTCCACATCCGTTACTCCCTCCTGATTTTGCCGATATTGCCGCTGCGCCTCATTCTAGTCTTCACCTCAACCTGCAACGATACGCGCGACAACAAGTTCTCGCCGGTTTCCCAGTTATTCTCGACCTTCTGCCACAGCCGGTAATGATTTCTGTTCAGGTACGCGCCGAGTCCGATCGCGTCCTTCTTGATCTTGCGCAGGATCAGCTCCGCCGTATTCTCGCAGCGGCTCTTAATCGTTCGCGATACGCTTTGCTCTATTCTTTCGATCACCGCGGGATCGGTGAAGTCGTCGAGCGCTCCGGTTTCATTCAACGTACCGTCTACCGAAACCTTGATCTTAAACGTTAGTCTATCGGGGTCTCGATTCGTCACCTCGATCGTTCTGCTTGCCTTGTCGATTTGAAACGCGGACGACTTGCCCTCGAACTTAAAACCGACGATACCGCCTTTTACCGCGTCCCTCATAAAGTTCAAGGATTGAACTTCCAGATTGCTCAAGGAACCGACCATTCGGTTCGTCCGGCCGTCGATAATCGCCGCGTTATTAAACGCCGCTTCCTCTTTGCCGATGACCGAAACCTCCGGCAGCACGAACGTCTCGAATCTGAGCAGATTCTCGTGAACGTCGCCGATGCGGACCTGCGGAACGATAAACGAGCTCGAGCGCCGGTTGCGATCGAATACGTTCAAATAGATAGCCGACATCGGTTCGTTCGGAATGTTCAGTTCCAACAGCTTCCGGGCTTCTCCTTTAGATACGATAACGTGGGCCGATCTTCTCATGTCGTACTCCCGGAGGAAGAAATCGAACATGGCGTTCAACCCCTCCGGGGATTGAGCCATCTTGGAGGATACGATAATCGTCTTCAAATGTTCCATGAACGGAACCCTGCTCGTCCGAAGCGCCAGCTTGGCATACAAGGACGACATGCTTTTCTCTTGAACGGTAACGTTGTAATAGGCTTTCTTGCTCCCCCCGCCGGATTGGGTTTGGCCCGCCTTGAGTGACGACGGAACGACGATCTGGAACGTGACTCTGTACTTATCCTTCGCTTGGCTATCGGAGGGCTGCTCCGGTCGGAGGGGCTCGTCGATAGCGACTCCGATGACGAAATTGCGCTGATCGATCTCCACGCGATCCCAGCAACCTCCTAGCAGCAACGAGCTTCCGAGCAACGCTCCCGCGAGCTTGAGAGCGCGACTATTCATTCCCTTTAAGCCCCCTTGCTTTCGCGATGACAAGAAGCGAGACCGGTACAAGGCCGACGAGCGCGGTTCCGGAATAGCTGAGCGATTGACCCAATGCTTGGATCTCGCCTACGGTCTGCGGGGTTAAGGAGACGATATAGACGAGGGGAATAATCCCGATAACAGCGGCATGCTTCTTCAGCGACGGGAACATCGACCGCAAGCAGTGAAGCGAGACATTGACCGACATGCTGGCCGTATTGAATACCGTCATGATCCATATCGTGAAGAACAACGATTCGAAGCGTTCGAAGAACTCGCCCGGAAGCTCGATCTCCTTGGCAAGCTCCACCGTAGGATACTGAATGTTCGCCGCGCCTTCATTATTAAATACGCCGATCACCATCAGGTAGACCAGCAAATACAAAGCGACCGGAATGAGCACGCCGATCGCCGAAGCGACCGGGGCTTTGGCAGGCTGGCGCATATGGACCGCGTAGAACAATACCATCTCGAAGCCTAGGAAAGAAAATACGCTTTCCTTGCTCCCGTTCGCGATATCTAGCGGCTTCGTAATGAACAAAGGCTTCAGGTTTTCCGCGTCGAACAGGTCGGTGCTCGCGACGAGGACGAACAACAGAATGGCCAGCACGATGGGCAAGAACAATACGTTCAGCCGCAGCAGCGAGATCTGAGTGCCGGACGCGGAGTATGCGATAACCACGAGAAAAGCAATTGCTATCACTTCAACGGGAGTCCGTTCGAACAAATATTGCTTGGAGATGTTCGCGATCATTCTCGTCTCGTAGGAGGTAAATCCGATATAGTAGGCAACGAACGCTGCGGTAACAGCGGACGCTATCGGTTTGGATATGACGGCCGACGTATACTCGTAGAAGGTCTTCCCGGGAAACCTGACGGTCAGTCTGGAGGCTATCCATGCGAGCAACAGGGCAACCGCCCCCGCGATCACGATTGAAATCCAGGCATCGGACGACTTCGTCGCTTCCGCCAGCATCCTCGGCATCGTAAGAACGCCGACGCCAAACACGATAGACGACAGCGTAATCGCCATTTCCCGCGTTCTAATCTTCGCATCGGCATAATCGAAAGGCTTCAATCGGCTTCCCCCTCCCTGTCCTTGATGCGCTTTTTCTCCACCGTAAGCAACATTTCCGGTCTTCTGTTCATCCTCATCACCGGCACCCTAAGAAGGAAATCCTTCCAGTCCTTAAGGAACGTCGGAGCGATCGGCGTCGTATAAGGCACGCCGAACGACTGCAAATTAACGACATGCACGTTAATGGCGATATAGGCCAGAATGATACCGTACAGACCGAAAATAGAAGCGCACAGCATCACGATGAAACGGAAGAGACGCAAGGAAATCGCGAAAGAATAAGCAGGCAGCGCGAAGGAAGTAATCGCGGTGATCGAGACGACGATGACCATAATCGGACTGACGATTCCCGCCTGTACGGCCGCTTCGCCGATAACGAGACCGCCTACGATGCCGATCGTCTGACCGATCGGCTTCGGCAAGCGAATGCCCGCTTCGCGCAGCAGTTCCAAGGTAACCTCCATTAGCAAAGCCTCCACGACCGCCGGGAAGGGAACGCCTTCCCGCGAGCCGGCGATCGAGAAAGCCAGACGGGACGGCAGCATCCCGTGATGATACTCGAGCAACGCGATATACAAGGCGGGCAAGAAAGTCGCGATAAAAGCCGCGATATAGCGCAGGATCCGAAGACTCGTCGCAATGAGCCAATTCTGATAGTAATCTTCCGGGGAGGTGAAGAACGTCGTGAACGTCGCCGGCACGATCAGTTGGAACGGAGTGCCCTCGACGAGGATCGCG
>Ga0065721_10008065_pt1 | contig 11022 bp, 10 predicted proteins | sample Mesricmetagenome_FD_59108 | JGI IMG/M metagenome (GOLD analysis project Ga0065721, IMG submission 59108) | Mesophilic microbial community from rice straw/compost enrichment Sample: eDNA_1 v2 (version 2) | ecosystem: Engineered > Solid waste > Grass > Composting > Bioreactor | place: USA: Davis...
CGAAGGCTGCACCCAAGAAGAAGGTATCATTGAAAAAGGTGGTAAAAGTGCTCGCGGGTGATGCAGCAAAAGGCGCAAAGCGACTTGTTAAGAAAGTAGCAAAACGCCTTACTTCGAAAAAAGCAGTAAAGAAGAAGAAGAAATAATCTTCTCCATGCTAATAATGAAAAGGGCTACCGTACTGGCGGCCCTTTTTTGTTGCCAGGTACCGGTTGGATCTGGTATGTGTGACAGGGATGACAGCGCTGAAGCAATTTGCGGAATAATGCAAGTGAACATGCCTCCCACTTGCCGAAGCAATAAATCTTTGGAGGAGCAGAGACCCGAATCATAAATTAGGTATTTTACATTGGTTAAATCATCTGAAAAAATGGAAAGACAAAAGATTACTCCTAAACGCTCAATCACGGAGGAAACCGAGAAACTGTTGAACCAACAAATCATGATGGAAGGGAAGTCGTCTGCGGCCTACCTTTCGATGGCGTCCTGGTGCGAGACGCATGGATTTGAAGTGTCCTCGGCTTTTCTATACAAACACGCGGACGAGGAACGNATGCATATGCTGAAGCTATTCCGTTATGTCAANGCAGCGGGAGGCCAGGCNCTTCAACCGGAAATATCAGGGCTGAAGCATTCGTTTGCCAGCCTACGNGAAGTGTTTGAAACNGTTCTGCATCACGAGTTGGAAGTTACCAAGTCGATCAACTCCATTGTAGACCACTGTTTTCAAATAAAGGACTTTGCGACATTCAACTTCCTGCAGTGGTATGTCATGGAGCAGCGTGAAGAAGAAACACTTGCACGCCGCGCAGTAGAGTTGTTTGAACTGATCGGTGAAGAAGGGGTTGGTCTTTACATGATTGACCAGGAAATCGGTAAACTCGAAGCTTACGCAGCAAAAGTATCGACCGAATAGCCCTCGCAACGGCACCGGTACTGGCCGCCCTTCAAAATGGATCTATAACGATTGAAATGTGGTGTTTTCTGGGTAAATTTATTTGCTCACCCAAAAACATCACATTTTATGAAATCGCTAAAGTTATTCCTGCCCGCCCTTCTGCTGCTGGTTTCAATTACAGGTTCCGCACAAAAGAAAGATATCGAAGCCATCAAAGCTGTTATTGAACAAGAGACGAAAGCTTTCTTTCAAATCGACAAAACTACATGGAGTGATAGCTGGGTTCATGAACCTTATTCCTTCTGGTCATTTGCTGATACCACCGACGTAAACTCCTTTTCAGGTTGGGCCTCCATCGAAAAAGGCTTCTCCGATTACTTCAGAACTGCTAAGCCATCAAATGCTACGATCGACCGGACATGGCATGACATAAAGGTGTTTGGGAATGGGGCATACGCACGTTTCACGCAAAAAGTCAACGACAACTCACACCGGCCTCCTCAGGAGGAAATCCGTGTACTTGAAAAGGTAAAGGGTGCCTGGAAGATCGTGTGCGTCAGTGTAATCGCTATCGAGAAGGACAATGTTCCCCGAAGGTAATTCTGATTTCTGGATTCATTTCTCCGATTGTCGGTTTGTACACCAATCAAATCAGAAATCTGAAATCAGTATTGACCTGACCGGAGCATGACCAGCGTGCAGGCTTCTAGCGCTTCGATGCCGAGTGCTTCGGCCCGCTGCTCGAAGTCGTCGTTTTCCGTTCCGGGATTGAAGATAATGCGTTTGGGCGCCAGCGACAGAATGTAGTCGATCCATTCCGCCTGATTTCTGGTTCCGATGTACAGGGTCACCGTATCCACCCCGTTGATCAGAGGCTTCTTCCGCAAGTCAAGTATCTCATGACCAAATACTTCCCCGGTTTTTATGCTCACCGGAACGATTTCATGCCGATATTCCAGGAGCATACGTGCCGCCAGGTAAGCATACCTCGACGGATCTGGTGTAGCACCAATAATCACTGTCTTCTTTCCCATAGTGCCCTATTTAAACCGTTAAATTAAGATCCATCCTCAAGTACTGAGAAATACACTTACCTTCGCCTATAAATTTAAGCCAAGGATGCGCCTTTCTATTATCTCGTTTGTTCTCTGTTTTACGATTTCGTTTTCGTTCAGCCAAAACAAGCAAAAGTCTTATGAATACACCGTCGACCTGACCAAAGTTCAGGACGACCGCCTTTTCGTTCAACTTTCTGTTCCCGCGGTGAGCGGCGATGAGATTACCTTTTATATGCCGAAAATTATCCCAGGCACATACGCCATTGCCGACTACGGCCGCTATGTTCAGGAGTTTAAAGCTTTAGATAAAAAGGGTAAGCCTCTTCCGGTTGAGAAAGTGGACGAGAACACCTGGAAAATCCAAAGCGCCAGCAAGCTTGCCAAAATCACCTATTGGGTGGACGATACGTTCGATACGGAAACCTCAGGTCCGGAGATTTTCTGGCCAGCAGGAACCAATATCGAAGACGCAACAAACTACGTCATCAACGCCAGCGGGTTCTTTGGCTACTTTGACGACATGAAAAACATCCCGTTCAAAGTCAACGTTGTTCGCAGTGAAAACCTGTACGGCAGTACAGGGCTGATTCCACTCCAGACGGGCGCCCCAACAAAGATCCTGAAGCTTGAAAAGAGTTCATCGACTATGCCTCAGGTTGTTGACGTATTTCGCACAGAGAACTACGACGAGTTGGTTGACTCACCTATCATGTACGCGCAGCCGGACACGGCTATCATACGTGTGGCAAATACAGAGGTCCTCATTGGGTCATATTCGCCCAACAAGAAAGTCACCGCCAAAGAGATTGCGGAAAGTATTCGCGAGGTACTGCAGGCTCAAACCGCCTATCTAGGAGGCAAATTACCTGTCGATAAATACGCATTTATCTTCTACTTCACGGATCAGCCCGTCATGAGCTATGGAGCACTCGAACACTCATACTCTTCATTCTACTACATGCCGGAAATGCCCATAAGCGAAATGAACCAGCAGCTTCGCGACTTTGCAGCACACGAATTCTTTCACATCGTAACTCCGCTGACGGTTCATTCCGAGCATATTGAAAACTTCGACTTTAACGATCCGAAAATGTCAAAACACCTTTGGATGTATGAAGGCGTTACAGAATACTTCGCTGCTAACGTGCAGGTTCAGCACGGCCTCATCTCACCGGACGAATATCTGAATGTTCTCTACGAAAAGATGCACACTGCAGACCAATTCCTTGATGACGTGCCCTTCACTGAAATCAGTCAGTTTACGCTCGACAAGTATCACGACCAGTATTACAATGTATATCAGAAGGGCGCCCTCATCGGAATGTGTATTGACATCAAACTGTTAAGCCTCTCTAAAGGCCAATACGACCTTCGTAAGCTTATGCTTGATCTTTCCAAAAAATTCGGCAAGACAAAAGCCTTCAAAGATGATGAGTTGTTTGACGTAATCACCGAAATGACCTACCCGGAAATCGGCGAGTTCTTCACCCGATACGTTGCCGGCAACGAGCCCCTTCCCTTGGAAGATGTTTTCAAAGATGTGGGGGTGATTTACAAGGATGGAGAAGTTTTTGAGGATTACAGCCTCGGTATTACCAATGCGGATGTCGGAATCACCGAAGTGGATTCGAAGCCACGTCTGCAGATTATCTCAACTGATCAGCAAAACGAAATGGGCAAGGCCATTGGCTTCTTTGAAGGCGACATTCTGATCGGCATCAACGACGAAGAGATGCCCGACCTCGGCCCGGAACTCGGTGTTTTTATTCAGAAACAGATACAGGCACTCCCTGAATCCGACACCCTGTCGTATACTGTTTTAAGGAAAGATGCATCCGGTGAAATTCAGAAGATACGCCTCGCTGCTCCTGTCAAAAAGATACAAATGACACGGCGCCACATGTTGATGCCTGACCCGGAGGTGACTGAGGAACAACTCAGAACCCGGAATGCCTGGCTTGGAATAGATTCCTGATTTCCAGTTTCTGATTCCTGATTCCAGGAAAAGGTCACAAGATTCACGTTTCACTCAAGGCCAAATTGATTTATCTATCCGAAAGTTGACCGCCGACAAGCAACCTGACCTTGCTAGTATGTCGTTTCGATAACGGTGAGATCGTAGGCATCAACGCCTTCCGTTGCTACCCCGCGGAAGTTAGTGAGCGTGATCCAGTACTCCTTATCTCCTTCCTTTAGGCGAAATGTTGCGCGGGGTTTGTTGCCACTGTTGCCATTATCCCAGAATAATTTTTCTCCGCCACGGGCCTTGATTGTTTTCTCATAATTCTTGATGAGGTAATAGCCATTTGGCAAATGGTCGGCGTGACCGTAGTACGAGATCGTGGAATACTTGCCTCTAACTTCTACTTGCTTCTTCTTCCCTGTTGCGACCAAAAGGGGCCGCTCCTCCTGAGAGCATCGCTCGATATGGTAACCCTGCACGCGGTCCAGCAAGACGTGATCCTCGCAGCCGGCTACATCCGACTGGGCATACAGGGGGTACGTTGATATTATCAGGACAATTGTGACAAAGAGGCGTAAACAAGTTCTTATCATATCGGTTCTTATAAAAAAACAAAAAGTTGACATGCTATGCATTGAAATGCTTGAACCGGAGTTCACAGACCGTTACTTCCGCGCACCTATAGCGACGGCGATGGCTTCAGCGCACCGTTCCCCGTCCATAGCAGCTGAAACAATTCCTCCGGCATATCCTGCTCCCTCTCCGCATGGATATAAGCCTTTCAGTTGAACATGCTCAAGCGTTTCCTTGTTTCTCGGAATCTTCACCGGTGAAGAGGTACGACTTTCCACCCCGACAAGCTGCGCGTCATTTGTGAGATACCCCTTCATCTTTGATCCGAAATTCCGAAACCCTTGCTTCAGGGCATCGATGATGAAAGGCGGCAACACCTCTTTCAGGTCAGCGGAAACCAGTCCGGGTTGATACGAAGTCTCGAGCAACGTGGATGAAACACGACCTTCAACAAAGTCAACCAGACGTTGCGCTGGAGCGGCTTGCGTTCCGCCGGCGACGACACATGCGCGTTGTTCGATGCCAGACTGAAAATACAATCCTGCAAGAGGACCATGCTGTGAATATTTGGCGAAATCCGGCAAGTCAACCGCGACAACAATCCCCGAATTCGCAAACTTCGAGTCGCGTCGCGATGGGCTCATACCGTTAACTACGACCTCACCAGGTGCGGTTGCTGACGGCACGATAAATCCACCCGGGCACATACAAAATGAGAACACGCCTTTTTCGAGGCGCGCAATCTTAGCCTGATGCACGAGTGAATACGACGCTGCGGGAAGATATGGTCCACGGTCAACGGCACAATGATACTGAACCTTGTCGATGAGTTGCTGCTGATGTTCTACCCTGACGCCAAGCGCAAAGGGTTTCGACTCCACATAAATGCCCCGTCTGACCAGAAGCTGGAAGATGTCGCGTGCGCTGTGGCCGGTAGCAAGAATCACCGCGTCGCCATAGATCACGTCACCGCTATGCGTCACTACTCCGCGGAGAGTGTCGCCTTCGATTACAAAATCAGTAAGGCGTGTATTGAAAAGAATTTCACCGCCGGCCTGGATAATCGTTTCCCGAAGTGCGGCTATCAACACCGGAAGTTTGTTAGTACCGATGTGCGGGTGCGCGTCATACAGGATCTCTTCTTTTGCACCATGAGCTACCATGATTTCGAGAATGCGCCGAACGTCACCACGCTTCTTTGATCGTGTGTATAGTTTTCCGTCGGAATAAGTACCCGCACCACCTTCACCAAAGCAGTAGTTTGAATCCGGGTTGACGACATGATCCCTGTTGATTGCCGCTAGGTCTCTCCTGCGTTCGCGTACATCCTTTCCCCGCTCGACGATTACAGGCTTTATTCCGAGCTCTATCAAACGCATTGCCGCAAACAATCCCGCGGGGCCACTCCCAGCAATAATCACCTGCCTGGCGTTTTTTACATTGTTATACTCGCGATTGGCCAGGTTGTTCCGTGAGAAATCCTCACGGGAGAGCACGTCAACCTGCATGCGTACAAGGACATCGCGACCGCGCGCATCTATGGATCGCTTGACCGGCCGTATTATGACCTGTCCATCATTTGGAACGTCAAGCTTCTTATAGAGGATTTCGGGGAACAGATTGTCGTCAAATGCCTCTTCGGGCCGGAGTACAAGGTCGCGTAGCATTATGAGAAAGGTTTTTATCCTTTAAGATGACAAAGGTATGGAAGTTGAAATTAGTGTGGAAGGAAACATATCGAAATAGCCAGCATCAATAGGAGAAGACGTTACCTATATTGAGCCCGAAGTTGAAGGAATGGGCAAAAGTGCGTTGATCCAGACTCTCAAAGAAACTCGCGTATTTCGGATCGATATCCGTAGAGCGGAATCCAAAGTTGGCAGACACGAAACAGTCGATGGTAAAGCCTCTCGATTTATTGTCGCGCATGATCCGGTAGCCCAGCAGTGGCCCCCANTGCAAACGCTGCTCAACCGCGTTAAANGTGAAAATATTATCNGGGTTCTGATTGACAGGCTGGTTTACNAAATGTCCGAGGTTAGTGAACCTGATCTCATGACCAAAATACCACATGCCTGCCTTCAACGGGTTATACAATTTCTGTTTGATCGCAACACTGTATCCCCGTTCAAACTTCTTTCCCGGTGCGACCTTGGGATCTTGCTTGAAGAACGGATCGCGGATTCCGATAAATTCGAATTCATGTCCAAGCCGTTCTTCCTGATAAAACTCAATATTGAGGGGCAGTCTTCCGGCTGCGAGCCAAAGAGGATTCGTCGCGCCGATCACGCCTTTGAACTCGTTGTGCCTCACGGCAAACCTTGACAGACGCACCTGCTTTTTGGGTTTTGAACTGGTTCGCGAGCGATCTGCAAGCGCGGTAATTTCTTCACTCACACCATTCGACTCATAAAAAGGCTTGTAGTAGCCTGACAGCGCTCCTTCGTTGTTAAAAATTTCCCATGTACCGGTTTTAACTTCGCCTTCAAGTGTACCCTTCGTATGCAGGCTGCCATCGGGATAGTAGCCGTAATAGGTACCTCTGTTCTTAGTATAGTCGCAACGTCCTTCCTCTTCTCCATCCTCAGAATAAAAGGTCCATCTCCCCTCGCGCATTCCATTTTCGACATAGCCCTTTACTTTCAGAGTTCCGTTCGGGTGAAACTCCCGGTATTCGCCGGAACCTGCTGCATAGGTAGCTTCGCTGGCAACGGACCCGTTGAGGCTGAAGCTTTTCCATATACCTTCCTTCTTCCCATTGACGAATACGCCACTGGAGCTGATTGAGCCATTCTCGAAGTAGTACGTCCAGGGTCCAACGGGCTCGTCATTTTCATAGGCTCCTTCCGACGACAACTTTCCCGAGTGATAGTAAGTGGACCACTTCCCATGTTTCCTGCCTTTCATAAAATCGCCTTCCGCCTGAAGCGATCCGTCTTCATCAAAGTAACGCCAATGTCCGGCGTTCGCAGTGCCTGATTTGGGACCTGTGCCGTAGACTTTGCCTGAGTGATAGTACTCGACGTGTTTTCCGAAGTCGTTCTCATACTCGCAGGTTCCTTTTAGGACGCCATCTTCGAAGTATGACTTCCAGAGGCCATGACGTTGGTTGTTAACGTATTCGCCGGTCTCGCGGATCTGACCATTTTCATAATACATCTTCCATTCCCCTTCGCGCTTGCGTCCATAGATGATCCCCTCCATGCTTTTCTTTCCGCTTTCGAAGAAGTATTCCCAGAGACCATCGTTCGCACCCTTGAAGAGAATACCGCGCATCTTCAATGTTCCTGTTTCATAATAGAATTCCCATACGCCACTGGTTTCGTCGTTGGTGAACTGCCCTTTGGATTCAATATTTCCGTTGAGAAAATAAGAGATGTAGTGACCGTGAAGTGTATTGCTGATGGTGTCCTTTACCTGGTAAACTTCTTTCAATTTTCGGCGTTCAGCGTCATGCCAGATTTGACGTGTAAAGCCCTGGCCTGCGGCGTTGAGGACCACAGAAGTGAAGACAAACAAAAGCAGTAAGAATTTCACAGGTGCAGATTAATGCACCTTAAAGTTAAGGTTTTTCACACAAACGGACTTTTACTTCAGCGCGTTGATGACGGCGGCTTTACCCCATTCGGCCTTTTCCTGGTCGCTCCATAACTCGGGAAAGAACATAATGCGCTGAAAGCGCGGTGGAAGGTACTTCTGCCAGTTGGTTCCGCCGGTAGCTGGTACATTCTCCGGATCACGTTTCAGGAAATGTGCCGACGACTTAAGGTGTGCCAGGCGCCACAAAACATTGGCAAGATGGTCATAAGTACGCAACCGGTCCACAATTTCGGCCCTGCGGGGAGAGCTTTGAAATCTTTTCAAGTAAAGCTGCCGCAGGTTGGTTTCCCGGAACCGCATCGCTGTTTCGTAAAAGTCATCCATGTACTTTTCTTCGAACTGCTGTAGCGTAAGAGTCTTCTTTCCGGTGGCAAGTTCCGTGGCTCCGCTCTTCCAATAGATCTTATCCAGCATTACCGGGATATCGGCGCCGGAAACAGTCTCTCTTTCGGAACTGTTGACCAGGTTAATCATGTCGGTAGAGCTGATCTCGATCAGTCTGTATTGGGCTGACTGGAACCCACTGGCGGGCAGGAGTGCCATTCGGAATTTCATAAACTGTTCCCGCTCCATCCCGTGGATCATGATGTCGAAACTATTTTCAAGATTTCGGAAATACATGATCGCGCGGTCGAGCCGCTCAATGAAAAACTTCTCGTCAATGTCCGGCTTTGATGAAATCTGTTCCAGCTCGTTTAGAATCAGGCGGAAGTAAAGTTCCGTTATCTGATGATAGATAATGAATACCTTTTCGTCCGGGAAGTGGGTTTTCGGGGTTTGCAGACTGAGCAGCGTATCCAGATGGATGTAGTCCCAGTAAGTCAGGTAGTCGGAATACAACAGGCCGTCCAGATAACTCGACAGGTCTTGCCCCATCGCGTTGTACTTCGCCCGAAGTTTTTTCAATTGTTCAATAAGTTCCGGTTCAACCGATTGTTCTTCCATCTTTTTGAGATAAGATGTGTAAATTAGCCCCGAAGTTAAGAGAATTCGCACATGGCGCGAATCGTGCCTGCAAAAGTGTTCGATAATTCTTACGACTTTGCATTAACCTGAACACCGAGATTATGCTACATCATGGTCCTGACAGTATTGTGTCTAAAAAAACAATGAAAGCTGACACCTTCGAGCATCCTGACTTTTATGCGTTGGATGACCTGCTTACTGAAGAACAAAAGCTTGTGCGTTCAGCACTGCGGGACTTTGTAAAAAAAGAAATAACCCCCTACATCGAAGACTGGACAGAACGTGCTCATTTCCCCTATGAGATCGTCAAAAAATTCGGTGACATCGGTGCGTTCGGGCCAATGATTCCTGCTGAGTACGGCGGTGGAGGTCTTGATTATATTTCCTATGGACTGATCATGCAGGAAATCGAACGCGGTGATTCCGGCATGCGCTCCACTGCTTCAGTTCAGGGTTCACTTGTGATGTATCCTATCTATCAGTTCGGCTCCGAAGAACAAAGAAGAAAGTACCTTCCCAAACTTGGCGCCGGTGAATGGCTGGGATGCTTCGGTCTTACTGAACCGGATCATGGATCGAACCCGGGCGGTATGGTTACCAACTTCAAAGATGCAGGTGATTACTACTTGCTCAACGGCGCAAAGATGTGGATCTCAAATTCACCGAAAGCGGATATCGCTGTCGTATGGGCGAAAGATGAACAGGGAAAAATCCATGGGCTCATTGTTGAGCGCGGAATGGAAGGCTTCAGCACACCGGAGACGAATGGCAAATGGTCTCTGCGCGCGAGCGCAACGGGGGAGCTGGTGTTCGACAATGTAAAGGTTCCCAAAGAGAATCTGCTTCCCGGCAAGACTGGTTTAGGTGCTCCGCTGATGTGTCTCGACAGTGCGCGTTATGGCATTGCCTGGGGCGCGATCGGAGCTGCCATGGATTGCTATGAGGCTGCGAGAAAATATGCAGCGGAACGAATTCAATTCGGAAAACCTATTGCATCGTTCCAGCTGGTACAGAAGAAGCTTGCTGAAATGCTTACCGAAATCACAAAGGCGCAATTGCTCACATGGCGTCTTGGCGTGTTGAAGAATGAAGGCAAGGCAACAACAGCGCAAATCTCAATGGCCAAGCGGAACAATGTTGCGATGGCGTTGGACGTAGCGCGGGAAGCGCGCCAAATTCATGGAGCAATGGGCATTACCGGCGAGTACCCCATGATGCGCCACCTGATGAACCTCGAGTCGGTACTTACGTATGAAGGTACCCACGATATCCATCTGTTGATTCTGGGCAACGATATTACCGGCATCCCGGCATTCTCCTAACGATAAACGGACGTATTTGTCGACTGGCTGAAGCGCGCAGCTGGCATAACTTTTTAGCGCCTCACAGTCGACACCAGATCACTGAAATTCTACTGACTCCTTTCCGTCCTAACGTTAAATACTCAGGTGTTTTCCGACAGGAATTTACTGGTAGATCTGACCTCGGTTATGGCGCTTGCCATGGCTTGCAGTTCGTTGTGTAAATCATTTTGATACCTGCATCAGCGCAAGCATACCGGGTCGTTGTTATTGTACTCTCTTAACCAATAGAAATCGAACCACATACCAAACCTGTATGAAGAAACTGTTAAAGCGAATGGTCCAGCGCGGAGGATTTGATATCGTACGTGCAACTCCTAAGGAAAAAGTTGAAGCCCTGATCCAGAAACTACACCCCCGTTCAATTGATAAGGAGTTGATCCGTATCGGACCCAATGCCGACGGCGGCTACCTCGTTCCCGACGATCTGGACGGAATAACCACGTGTTTCTCGCCCGGCGTCGGCCGGATCAGTCAATTTGAGCAGGATTGCCTCAATCGAGGAATGAAAGTGTTCATGGCTGACAAGTCGGTTGATAAACCAAACCTCGATGTGCCTGCGGACCAATATGACTTCATCAAGAAGCATATCGGTACCGTAAA
>Ga0065721_10013612_pt1 | contig 11022 bp, 5 predicted proteins | sample Mesricmetagenome_FD_59108 | JGI IMG/M metagenome (GOLD analysis project Ga0065721, IMG submission 59108) | Mesophilic microbial community from rice straw/compost enrichment Sample: eDNA_1 v2 (version 2) | ecosystem: Engineered > Solid waste > Grass > Composting > Bioreactor | place: USA: Davis...
CGTCATCACCGCGCTGAACGGCGAGCCCGTCAAGGACGCCCGCGACCTCGCCCGCAAGGTCGCCGCCATGGGGCCGAACACGAAGGTCGAGGTCTCGGTCTGGCGTGACGGCAAGGCGCAGAANCTCGAGGTGACGCTGGGCAATCTCGCCAGCGAGGAGGCCGCCAGCGCCGANACCGAAGAGCCGGAAACGCCGGCCCCGTCGACCGAACAGGCGCTCGCGANCCTCGGCATCACGGTGGCGCCGGCCGAGGATGGCTCCGGCCTCTCCGTCGTCGACGTCGATCCGGACTCGGAGGCTGCGGCTCGCGGGCTGCGCGCCGGCGAAAAGATCGTCTCGGTCAACAACAAGCCGGTCGGAAAGGCCAGCGATATCGACGCTGCGATCGAGCAGGCCCGCAAGGACGGCCGGACCCGTGCGCTGTTCCAGGTCCAGTCCGACCGCGGCAGCCGCTTCATGGCCCTGCCGATCAACGAAGGCTGACCGCAGCCCGACCCGCATGATGCAAGGGCGCCGCCGGCAAGGTCGGCGCCCTTTTCACAGGGACAGCCATGGAAGGAGCGACCGATGGAGACGCTGAACCGGCCGGAGCCGCTCGAATCCGGTGGTGCAAAGGAAGCGGCTGACGCTATTGTGCCGCACATGAAGATTCTGGTGATTGAAGACGATCTCGAGGCGGCCGCCTATATGACCAAGGCGTTCCGCGAGGCCGGCATCGTGGTCGACCACGCCAGCGACGGCGACAGCGGGCTCTTCATGGGGACCGAGAACAGCTACGACGTCATGGTGATCGACCGGATGTTGCCCCGGCGCGACGGCCTTTCCGTCATCAGCGAGCTGCGCAAGCGCGGCGTCGAGACGCCGGTCCTGATCCTGTCGGCGCTGGGCCAGGTGGACGACCGCGTCACGGGCTTGCGCGCCGGCGGCGACGACTACCTGCCGAAGCCCTATGCTTTTTCCGAACTGCTGGCGCGCGTCGAGGTGCTGGGGCGCCGCAAGGGCAGGCCGGAGCAGGACATGGTCTACCGCGTCGGCGACCTCGAGCTCGACCGGCTGTCTCACGAGGTGAAGCGGGCGGGCAAGGAAATCCTCCTGCAGCCGCGCGAGTTCCGGCTGCTCGAATACCTGATGAAGAACGCCGGCCAGGTGGTGACCCGCACGATGCTGCTGGAAAACGTCTGGGACTACCATTTCGACCCGCAGACGAACGTCATCGACGTCCACGTGTCGCGGCTGCGCTCGAAGATCGAGAAGGACTTCGACAAACCGCTTCTCAAGACGATCCGGGGCGCCGGCTACATGATCAAGGACGAGGCCTGAGCGCGTGCTGACCCGGCTTCGCCTGATGTTCCGNTCGGCAGCCGTGAGGCTGTCGGCGCTCTACATCCTGCTTTTCGCGATCTGCGCCGCCTTCCTCGTCTTCTATGTGACGGCGATGTCGGAGCGCATCCTGGTGCAGCAGACCCGCGAGAACCTCGTGGAGGAAGTGGGCGACATGCAGCGCGCCTACGAGCGCGGCGGCATCAATGCCATGCTGCGCATCATGGAGCGCCGGGCNCGCCAGCCGGGCGCCAATCTCTACGTCGTGGCGGGGCCGACGGGNGAGATCCTGGCCGGCAACGTGGCGTCCGTCCAGCCGGGNGTCCTGGATGACGAGGGCTGGACCCGCTTCCCCTTCACCTACGAGCCCTATGCGGAAAGCGGTCCGGCCCGGCGGCACATGGCGATCGCCAACGTGCTGTTCATGGAAAACGGATTGCGGGTGATGATCGGCCGCGATCTCGGCGAGCCGGGACGGTTCCGCGGCATCGTCCGCCGGGCGCTGATGGTGGCGCTGACGATCATGGGCTTGGGCGCGCTGTTCATCTGGTTCGGCATCGGACGCAATGCGCTGAAGCGCATCGACCGGATGTCGGCGGCGAGCCAGAAGATCATGGCCGGCGACCTGTCGCAGCGCCTGCCCGTCGGCCGTTCGGGCGACGAGTTCGACCGCCTGTCGGAATCGCTGAACGCGATGCTGGGCCGCATCGAGAAGCTGAACGAGGGATTGCGGCAGGTCTCCGACAACATCGCCCACGACCTGAAGACGCCACTGACCAGGCTGCGCAACAAGGCGGCCGATGCGCTGGCGGACGAGGATCCGGGGAGCCGGCGGGCGGCGCTCGAGGGCATCATAGCTGAATCCGACCAGCTGATCCGGACATTCAATGCGCTGCTGATGATCTCGCGGGTGGAGGCGGGCTCGGTGGCGGCCGAGATGAGCGATGTCGACCTCTCCGCCATCTCCGCCGACAGTTGCGAGATCTACGAGCCGGTTGCGGAGGAGGCGGGTCTGGCGCTCACCACCTCGATTGCTCCCGGCGTGAGGGTCAAGGGCAACCGGGAACTGATCGGACAGGCGATCTTCAACCTTCTCGACAACGCCATCAAATACGGCGGGGAGGGGGCCGGCGAACCCGAGATACGGCTGGTGCTGGCAGTCGACGACGATGCGGTCCGTCTCTCCGTCCGCGACAACGGTCCGGGCATTCCGGAAGACATGCGCGACGAGGTGACGAAACGCTTCGTCCGGCTCGATGCCAGCCGCTCGAAGCCCGGCACGGGGCTTGGGCTTTCGCTGGTGGAGGCGGTGATGGACCTGCACGGAGGATCGCTGGGCCTGTCGGCCACGCACCCCGATCGCGAGACGGCTCAGGGCCTCACGGCGACCATGGTATTCCCGGCGCTGAGGCCCTAAGAAGGGTCGTCAAGGGAGGACGCCGTGGGAGACAGTGCAATCAAGCTCAAGGACGTCGGCGCGGACGTNATCCGGCCGCAGAGCCAGGCGGAGGTNAAGGCGGTCACCTCGCTTCTGAAGGATCTGGGCCGAGACGATGCTGCGCTGGCCGAGGTCATGGCCGGCGACAGCTCCTTGAAGCATTTCCTGCTCGCGGCACTTTCCCTGTCGCCCTATCTGCGGGACATCGCGACCGTCTCGCCGCGGCTGCTGACGACGGCGATCACCGAGCCGCTGGAGGAAACGCTTCGGCGGATGATCGACGGCGCCCGGGCCTGCTGGTGCCCACAGGACGGCAGAACGCCGCCGGAGGCGGAGGTTATGGCATCGCTGAGGGCCTACAAGCGCAGCGTCTCGTTTCTGGTTGCGCTGGCCGACCTCGCCCGGCTTTTCTCCGCCCGNGACACCACACGGTATCTCACGNTGCTGGCGGATGCGGCCGTGGCGGCTGCGATCGACCACCTGCTGCTCGCCGCCCACGAGANCGGCAAGATGGTGCTGAAGAACCCNGAGCAGCCGAGCGAGGGATCCGGCCTGATCGTCCTCGGCATGGGCAAGCTCGGCGGCCACGANCTCAACTATTCCTCCGACATCGACATCGTCGTGTTCTTCGATCCNGAGAGNGGCATACTTCCCGATCCGCTGGACGGGTCGGAGATCTACGGCCGGATGATGCGGCGGCTCGTGCGCATCCTGCAGGAGAGGACGGCGGACGGCTATGTGTTCCGCACCGACCTCCGGCTGCGGCCCGATCCCGGCTCGACGCCGCTCGCCGTGCCGGTGGAGGCGGGCCTTCTCTACTACGAGAGCCGCGGCCAGAACTGGGAGCGGGCGGCCTTCATCAAGGCGCGCGCCATGGCCGGCGACATCGCCGCCGGGGAATGGTTCCTGCGCCAGCTGGTGCCCTTCGTCTTCCGCAAGTACCTCGACTATGCGGCGATCGCCGACATCCATTCCATCAAGCGGCAGATCCATGTCCACAAGGGTCATGGCGCGATNGCCGTCAAGGGCCATGACGTCAAGCTCGGCCGCGGNGGCATNCGCGAGATCGAGTTCTTCGCCCAGACCCAGCAGCTGATCGCCGGCGGGCGCATGCCGCCGCTCAGGACCCGCCAGACGGAAGTGGCGCTGGAGAAGCTGGCGGAGGCGAACTGGATCACGCCGGAGATCGCCGCGGAGCTGACNNAAGCNTACTGGTTCCTGCGCGACGTCGAGCACCGCATCCAGATGGTGCGCGACGAGCAGACGCACAGCCTGCCGGANACGGAGGCGGAGCTGAAGCGGATTGCNTTCATGCTCGGCTTCCCCGACACGGCATCCTTCTCCGCCGAGCTGGAAGGCGTGCTGCGGACGGTGGAGAAACGCTATGCCCGGCTGTTCGAGCAGGAGACGAAGCTTTCGGGCGTCGAAGGCAATCTCGTCTTCACCGGCCAGCAGGACGACCCGGAGACATTGAAGACGCTGGCGGCCTTGGGCTTCGAGCGCCCCTCCGACATTTCGCGGGTGATCCGCACCTGGCATTACGGCCGCTACCGGGCGACGCAATCGGTCGAGGCGCGCGAGCGGCTGACGGAGCTGACGCCCGACCTGCTGAAGGCCTTCGGAGAAAGCAGCCGCGCGGACGACGCGTTGCTGAGGTTCGACGGTTTCCTCTCGGGCCTCCCGGCCGGTATCCAGCTCTTCTCGCTGATCGGCAACAACCCGGCGCTGCTTTCGCTGATCGTCACGGTGATGTCGGCGGCGCCGCGGCTGGCCGACATCATCTCGTCGCGCCCGCACGTCTTCGACGGCATGCTGGACCCCNGCCTGATGGCGGAGCTGCCGACGCGCGGCTACCTGTCGGAGCGGNTGCGCGCCTTCCTGACGGCGGCNCACCACTACGAGGAANTGCTGGACCGGNTGCGCATCTTCGCCGCCGAGCAGCGCTTCCTGATCGGCATCCGGCTGTTGACCGGGGCGATCGACGGGCGGCAGGCCGGCCGCGCCTTCACCGATCTCGCCGACCTCCTGATCGAGCAGGCGCTGACAGCGGTGGAGCGCGAGATAGAGGCCGCGCACGGCCGCTATCCCGGCGGCAGGGTGGCGCTGATGGGGATGGGCAAGCTCGGCAGCTTCGAACTGACGGCCGCGTCCGACGTCGACCTGATCCTGCTCTACGACTACGACGACGAGGCGTACGAATCCGAGGGGCCGAAGGCGCTGGACAGCACGCGCTACTATACGCGGCTGACGCAGCGCCTGATCGCCGCCCTCTCGGCACCGATGGCGGAGGGCGTGCTGTTCGAGGTGGACATGCGGCTGAGGCCCTCGGGAAACAAGGGGCCGGTCGCCACCCGCATCCGCGCCTTCCGCAAGTATCAGCAGGAGGAGGCCTGGACCTGGGAGCACATGGCGCTGACGCGTGCGCGCCTCGTCTGCGGGGAGGCGAGCCTGGTGGAGGAGGCGCAGGCGGTGATCACCGGCGTCCTGTCCCGCAAGGGAGACGTCGGAAAGATAACAGCCGACGTCCGCGAGATGCGCGACCTGATCGAGCAGGAAAAGCCGCCGCGCGACATCTGGGACCTGAAGCTCATTCCGGGCGGCCTGATCGACATCGAATTCATCGCCCAGTATCTGCGGCTGGTCGCGCCGGCGCGGGGGCTCTCCATCGACACAAACGGGATGAGCACGGATGAGGCGCTGGAGGCGCTCGGCCGGGAGATGATCCCTCCCGATGATCTGGCCACCGTGCGGGAGGCGCTGCGCCTGTTCACCGAGCTNTCGCAGATCATCCGGCTCTGCATCGACGGCGCCTTCGATCCGAAGGAGGCGCCCGCAGGACTGGTGGAGCGTGTGTGCCGGGCAGGGGACTGCCCNGACATCCGCACGCTGGAGGGCGAGGTCAAGCGGCTGTCGAAGGCGGTGCGGGCGATCTTCCGCAAGCTGGTCAGCTGACGGCCGGACGGGGCACCGCAAAGGTCGCGCATTCCGGGACGCTGAGCGAGACGACCGTGCCTTTGCCGACGCAGGAGCGGATCCGCATCGTGCCGCCGTGCANGGCNACCAGCGAGCGGGAAATGGCAAGACCGAGACCCGAGCCGCCCTTGCTCTTGGCATACTGGCTCTGCACCTGCTCGAACGGCTGTCCGATCTTGCCCATGGCCGCCTTGGGGATGCCGATCCCCGTATCGGCGATCGTCAGCAGCAAGCCGGATTCGGAGCGGCGGGCACGAACGATGATCCGGCCACCCTCGTCGGTGAACTTCACCGCGTTCGAAAGCAGNTTCAGCATGACCTGCTTCATGGCGCGGCGGTCGCCGACCATCGCCAGATCGTCGGAGAGNCGCTGCTCGATGGTGATGTTCTTCTCNTGGGCGGAGATGGCNGTCAGGCGCAGACTTTCCTCGACGAGCGGCACGAGATCGATCGCCTCGCACTGGATCTTCATGTGCCCGGCCTCGATCTTCGACATGTCGAGGATGTCGCTGATCAGGTTGAGGAGATGCTTGCCGCTGTCGTGGATGTCGCGGGCGTATTCGCTGTATTTCGTCGATCCGACCGGGCCGAACATCTCGTTGACCAGGATTTCCGAGAAGCCGAGGATGGCGTTGAGCGGCGTGCGCAGCTCGTGCGACATGTTGGCGAGGAATTCCGACTTCGCCTTGTTGGCNGCCTGCGCCCGCTCCTTCTCCGCCTGGTAATTGGCGTTGGCGACCGACANTTCTTCCTTCTGCTTCTCCAGCTTCTTCTGCGAGGCCGAAAGGTCGCCGATGGTCGCCATCAGGCGGCGCTCGGAATCGCGCAGCCTCTCCTGGTGGCGCTTCATCAATGTGATGTCGGTTCCGACCGAGACCATACCGCCGTCGCGGGTGCGGCGCTCGTTGATCTGCAGCCAGCGCTCGTCGGCAAGCTGCACTTCCGTGGTCCGCGACAGGCCGTTCTGGTCCGCATCCGCGATGCGCCGCTCGATCACCGGCCGCGCCGCGGCAGCCTTGACGACGGCGCGCTCCGTCCCCGGCACCAGCACGCTGTCGGGAAGGCCGTAGGCCTGCTGAAAATGCGTGTTGCACATGACCAGGCGGTCGTTCTTGTCCCACAGCACGAAGGCTTCGGACGTGCATTCGATGGCATCGGCCAGCCGCTGGTCGGCTTCGGCATAGCGCTGTGCCAGCCGGTGATGTTCGGTGACGTCCATGGCGATGCCGATGACATGCGTGCGGCCGGCGGCGGTGCGTACCACCTGGGCGCGGGCGCGCATCCAGACATAGTGACCGGCGGCGTGGCGCATGCGGAAGATCTGGTCCACCTGCTTGGCATTGCCGCGGCTGATGGCGCGGGCCAGAGCGTAGAGATTGCCGTCCGTCGGATGCATCATCCGCGCCGCGTCGGCGAAGGACATGACGTTGCCGGCCGGCGGGTAACCGAGCATCTCGTACATCGATCCCGACCAGAACAGGCGGCGGTTGGCGACGTCGAAATCCCACAGGCCGCAGCGCCCGCGCGAAAGAGCGGTCTCGATGCGCAGGTTCGCTTCCAGGAATGTCTCGTCCGCTTCCCGCGCCCGCTTCACCTGCATGTAATAGGCATAAAGGATGACCAGCAGGATCACCGAGATGCAGGCGAACAGCGTGACGTTGAGCGACACCTCGTGACGCCAGAAATAGTGGATGGAGGCGAGGGAGCGGGCGGCGACGATCAGTCCGCCGTCGTTGCCGAGCGGCTGGATGGCAGCGTAATGCGCTTCCTCGCCGATCGCCGTCTCGATCAGGCCGGAGCCGCCGAAGCGGCGCAGGGCCGCGGTTTCGGGCAGGAGCGACGTCAGTTGCCGGCCGACATAGGAGCCGGCGCCGACGCCGCCGAAGATCCTGCCGGATGGGTCGACCAGCAGCAGGAAGGCCTCCGGATGCAGCCGGTCGGCCGGAAGGAACCGGGTGAGCCGCGCTTCGGCGGCTGCGCGGTCGCCCGCCGCGATGGTCTGATCCTGGCCGGAGAAGGCTGCGACGGCGGCTGCGGCCATCAGCGACGTCGCCTGGCGGGCGGCGTCCTCCATGCGGGCATGTTCGCTGACGAGACCGAGGCTGCGGGAGGTGGCGACGACCGCAAGGAAGGCGAGGATGAGAAGCGGGATCGAACGCTTCAGCACCAGCTCCACCCGCGGCATCTGGCGCGAGATGGGCGTCACGGTGAGGTTGGGACGGCGCGGGAAGAAGCCCGAACCGTTCCCGCCGCTCCAGAAATTGAGACGCAGCCATCCCTCGCCGGCGGTATCCCGCCGCACGTCCGCCATCGTTTTCATCAGACCCCTCATGGAAATCCGGCGCGCCGCTCGCCCGAATCTGAGCTAATGAATCACGAGTGATTCGCCGTGTCCAGAGGTTCTTTAAGAGTTTTTTAATCTAGGGAAACCGCCGCGTTTGCAGCGGAATCAGGGGTTGTGGCAGGCGGAAACTCAACCCTTCAGCATGCGCTCGACGATGTCGCGGACATCGGTGGAAAGCGCCGCGCTGCGGTCGATCGTCATCAGGGCGGAGCGGGCGTGGCCGGCGCGCACCGGCTCAAGCGACCGCCAGGAGCGCATGGAGGTGAGGATGCGGGCCGCGAGCTGCGGGTTCTTCGGATCGATCGCCAGGATCTGTTCGGCGAGGAAGCGATAACCTTCCCCATCGGGGCGGTTGAAGCCGGTCGGATTGGAGAAGACGAAGCTGCCGACGAGCGAGCGGACGCGGTTCGGATTGCTCGGGGCGAAGTGGCGGTTGTCCATCAGCGCCTTCACGCGGCCAAGCGTTCCGGCGCCGGGGATGGTCGCCTGTACCGCCAGCCACTTGTCGATCACGAGCGGGTTGTCGTCGAAACGCGTCACGAATGCACCGAGGGCGGCGTCGGCCTCGTCGGTCTCCGGGAAGCGGTGCGCCAGCACGGTCAGCGCATGAACGAGGTCCGTCATATTGTCCGCCGACGCGAAGGCTTCAGCCGCGCGTGCGGGCGACTGTTCCGCATAGGTGAGATAGCTCAGCGCGCNGTTGCGGAGCGCGCGNTTCCCGGCNCCGGCCGCGTCGGGGCTGAAGCCGCCGTNGGTCTGCAGATCCTCGAAGAGACGNTGGAAGACCGCCCGCCCAGCCTCCGCGACGGCGGCCAGGACCGCCGTTCGCGCCGCATGGATGGCGTCAGGATCGTTGTTGCTGCCGAGCTCGCGGGCGATATCGGCTTCGCTCGGAAGGGTGAGCACCTGGGCGCGGAACGCGGGCTCCAGCGTCTCGTCGCCCGCGGTCTCGATCAGGGCGGAGACGACGGCTGGCGGGCACGCAACCCCGTCGCCGTTGCGGATATCGCGCGCCGCCTGCATCAGCACCGGCAGGATCAGGTCGTTCAGCGCCTGCCAGCGGGCGAAGAGGTCGCCGTCGTGGCGTGCGATATGGACGAGATCGTCCGTGCTCTGATCGAGGTGGAGATTGATCGGCGCGGAAAAGCTGCGGTTGAGCGACAGCACGGGCCGCGACGAGATGCCCGAGAAGGTGAAGGTCTGCTTGCGCTGGGTGAGGTGCAGCACATCGCCGGTCACTTCGCCGCCCGCCACTGCAGCGGGCGTCGCCGCCGAGCCGTTGTCGAGGATCAGCGCGAAGGAGAGCGGGATGTGCATCGGCTCCTTGTTCGGCTGGCCGGGGGTTGCCGGGATCATCTGCTCCAGCGACAGCGTGAAGGTGGAGGCGGCGGGGTCGTAGGCGCCGGAGGCGGTGACCAGCGGCGTGCCGGCCTGGTGGTACCAGAGCGAGAATTGCGAGAGGTCGCGACCGGTGGAATCCTCGAAGCACCTGACGAAATCCTCGACGGTGGCGGCCTCCCCGTCATGGCGCTCGAAATAGAGGTCCATGCCCTTCTTGAAGCCGTCCGGACCCAGGAGCGTGGCGATCATCCGGGTGACTTCCGAGCCCTTCTCGTAGACGGTCGTCGTATAGAAGTTGTTGATCTCGCGGTATTTCGTCGGGCGCACCGGGTGGGCGAGCGGTCCGGCGTCCTCCGGGAACTGCTCCGATTTCAGGTGCCGCACCTCGGCGATCCGCTTGACGGCGCGCGAACGCATGTCCGCCGAAAACTCGTGGTCGCGATAGACCGTCAGNCCTTCCTTGAGGCAGAGCTGGAACCAGTCGCGGCAGGTGATGCGGTTGCCCGTCCAGTTGTGGAAATATTCATGGGCGATGATCGCCTCGATGTTGGCGTAGTCCTGGTCGGTCGCGGTTTCCGGATCTGCCAGCACGTACTTGTCGTTGAAGACGTTGAGACCCTTGTTCTCCATCGCCCCCATGTTGAAGTCGGAAACGGCGACGATCATGAAGATGTCGAGGTCGTATTCGCGCCCGAACCGCTCCTCGTCCCATTTCATCGAGCGCTTCAGGGCGTCCATGGCGTAGGCGGCCCGTGGCTCCTTGCCATGCTCGACGTAGATCTTCAGCGCGACCTCGCGGCCGGACATGGTGGTGAAGCTGTCCTCGACGACGCCGAGATTGCCGGCGACGAGCGCGAAGAGGTAGCTCGGCTTCGGATGCGGATCGAACCAGGCTGCGAAGTGCCGGCCCTCGTCGTAATTGCCGCCGCCGAGATAGTTGCCGTTGGACAGCAGCAGCGGATTGGCCGCCTTGTCGGCGATGATGGTGATCGTGTAGGGCGCCAGCACGTCCGGCCGGTCCGGGAAATAGGTGATGCGGCGGAAGCCCTCGGCCTCGCACTGGGTGCAGTAGACGCCGTTCGTCCGGTAGAGGCCCATCAGCTGCGTATTGGCTTCCGGGTTGATGAAGGTGGTGACGGTGATCTCGAAGGGACTGCGTTCCGGCAGGTCACGGATCGTCAGGCTCTGCGGCGTCGCGTCATACTGGCTGGCCGGCACCTCGTTCTGGTCCAGGAGCAGGCCCGAAAGGACGAGCTCGTCACCATCAAGGATCAGAGGCGCCTTCGGATCAACTCCCTCGCGGCGGTGGAAGATCAGTCTCGCGTCGATCTTGGTATTCGTCGGCTCCAGCTCGAAGGTGAGGTCGACGCGTTCCAGGACGAAATCGGTGGGGCGGTAATTGGCGAGTTCAACGGTCTTGGTATCGGATGTACTCATAAGTACATAAATTCCTGTCGTGTGTAAGAAACGAGAGGCCGCGTTCAGGGCCTGCGAACTCAACCGAACCGTAGGTCCTTGAGGTTTTGGTTCAGCGTCATGGAATGCGCCGCCGGGCGGTTCTGCGGGTCGACAAAACGGAGCAAGCGCTGGTCCTTCCAATGAGCG
>Ga0065721_10007251_pt1 | contig 11021 bp, 5 predicted proteins | sample Mesricmetagenome_FD_59108 | JGI IMG/M metagenome (GOLD analysis project Ga0065721, IMG submission 59108) | Mesophilic microbial community from rice straw/compost enrichment Sample: eDNA_1 v2 (version 2) | ecosystem: Engineered > Solid waste > Grass > Composting > Bioreactor | place: USA: Davis...
GACGCTGGCCGAGTTCGAGAAGGTCATGTACGCGTTCGCGAACGAGGATCCGGACGGCAACGGCATAAAGGATACTTACGGCCTCTCCATCGAAGGGATGAATGTCGTATTCGGGGCCTTCGGGCAGATCGTCTTCGCGGACCAGCTTTATTTCGGAGAGAAGGACGGGGAGCTGGTCATCGGCGCCTTGGAGCCGGAGATGAAGGAAGCTCTGCGGTATCTTCGGAAGTGGTACCGGGACGGGGTCGTCGATCCGGAGTTTATTACCGGGGAGAACAAGGGGGGCTACAAGCATCTCTCCCATTCCTTCATTAACGGAACCATCGGCATGACCTCCATGGGCAACTACTATCATTGGATTCAGGACGGCGATTATCAAGCCTGGGGCTCGAACGGCGAGGAGACGCCCGTGGAAGCGACCTTCAACGCAAAGGAACTGACCGCGATTCATCCGCAGGCCCGGATCGCGTTCGGCCGGCCCTTCAGCGGCCCGGAAGGCAAGCGCGGCTCCAAAGCCTACGACATGCTCATGAGCTTCACGGCGATCGGAGCCGACGCCGCCAAGGAGCCGGGCAAGCTGGAGACGATTCTGCGGATTCTCGACTACGTTAGCGCCAACCCCGACCCGGATGAATCCGCTGCGATGGAATACGGGATCGAAGGCACGCATTGGCAATGGGCAAGCTCCGCCAAGGAGGACGTTATCGTGCTCCCTCCGTACGACAAGGCCTTCAGCTATCAGAATACGATCGGAGCCAATCTGGGCATGACCGTGCCTTCGATGCCTTCCGACCGAAGAGAGAAATGGGCGGCCACCCTGGGCTTGGACACGGACGGCATCTACAATGCGCTGGAGGTCGCGACCCCTTCCTTGATCAAATACGGTCCCGAGTTGATCAAGCTTAAGAACAAAGCCTACGTGTCCATCATAACCGGCGACAAGCCTATGGAGTATTTTGACGAATTCGTCAAGGAGTTCATGGCGGCCGGAGGAGCCCAAGTGCTTGGGGAAGCGAACGAGCGGCATGATCTTCACGCCGCGAAATGAGGGGCGAGCAAGCGCGGCCCATGCATATGAGAGGAGGCGTCCGACCGGAAGGCCTTCTTTTTTTTGTTAAGGCGGTTCAACTGCCCCGAGAGAGGGTAAGGGGTAATGAATAGAGTCTGCGCGGTCGGGAGCGAGAAGCATGCTTGGATGCTGGAATCGTTTCGGTTGGATTGTAGGCCTTATCTACTAGAATTATAATGTTAAATAGTGAGAGTCTTATGGGAGAGGAAAGTGAGCATGCTTCGCAGAGGAAGGTTTACGATTCGGGCCAAGATCGTCACGGGATACTTAGTCGTACTCCTATGCTTAGGGGCGGCGCTGTTCCTGCTGAGCAGTCGGATCACTTCGATGGAACGGGCCATCGATTTCGTCACGGAGCACGATATCGAGGTTCACGACCTGTCGAGTCAAGTGGAAAAGCACGCATTGGATATGGAGACGGGAATGCGGGGATACGTCATTACGGGGGAAGACCGTTACCTCGAGCCCTATACGTCCGCGAAGTCGAATTGGTCTTCGGACTACGAGAAGTTATATGGGCTTATCGCCGATAATCCCGGCCAGGTGCGGCAGCTGGAGGCTATCCGGTCGAATATCGAGGAATGGATCGAGACGGCCGGAGAGCAGGCGATCGCCCATAAGCGGGAAGGCCGGACGACGAGCCTCGACGCTTTCTTCCGGGAGGATGCCGGCAAACGGATCATGGATCGGCTGAGAAGCCAGCTGGAGGAGTTCCGGAACGTAGAGAAGGAGCTGACCGAGCAGCGAGTCGACAGCTTGGATAAGCAGAACGAGGACCTTCAGCTTACCCTCTCCATCATCTTCTTGCTGATCGTTGCGTTATCCGTCGCCGCCGCCGCGACCATATCCGGCTCGATCGTCCGGACGATCCGGGCGGTCATCGGCGCCATCTCCGATATCGCCGCGTCGGAGGGCGTGCAATCGGGCAAGCGGATCCAAGTCCATTCCAGGGACGAGATGAGCGACCTGGGCGAGGCGACCAACCGGCTGCTTGAGAGCCAAGAAGGCGAAAATTGGCTGCAGAGCGGCATTGCCGAAGTCGCCGTCTCGTATCAAGGACAGTCTCGGGTCGACCAGGTCGCCCAGACCTTCACCGCCAAGCTGTCCGAGCTTCTGGGAGCCGCTTGCGGAGTGTTCTATCTTCGCTCCGGGGACGTGCTGACGAAGCGCGCCTCCTATGCGGCGGCCGGGGGCGATCCTGGGGCGGAGAGCTTCCGCCTGGGAGAAGGGTTGGCCGGCCAGAGCGCCCTCGAGAATCGGGTCCTGGCGATCGACCGGGTTCCCGACGATCACATCAAGATCGCGACCGGGCTGGGAGAGTCGTCGCCGCGAAGCATCCTGATCATCCCGGTTCATCACGAAGGCAGGGTGGAGGGGGTCGTCGAGCTGGCGTCTCTGGGCGCCTTCACGTCCTTGCACCGGAAGCTGGCCGAGCAAATCCGAGGAACGCTGGGCATGGCCATCAGCAACGTGCTTGCGCAGATGGAAGTGAAGCGGCTGCTGGAGGAATCCCAGACGATGACCGAGGAGCTGCAGGCGCAGACGGAGGAGCTTCAGCAGCAGGCGGAAGAGCTGAAGGCCCAGTCCGAAGAGCTGACCGCCCAGCAGGACGAGCTGAGAGCGGCCAACGACGCGCTCAAGAAGTCCGAGGACGACTTGAAGCGGCAGCAGGAGGAGCTGGAGGACAGCAATCTCGAGCTCGCCAAGCGTTCCGAGCTGATCGTGGAGCATGCTCGCCGCTTGGAAGAGATCAACGAGCGCATCGAACAGCAGAACGGTCTGCTCGAACGGCAAGCTTCCGACCTCAAGACCGCCTCCAAGTACAAATCGGAGTTTCTCGCCAATATGTCGCATGAGCTGCGGACGCCGCTGAACAGCCTGCTGATCCTGTCGCAGCTGCTCGCGGAGAACAAGGAAGGCAATCTGTACCCGAAGCAGGTCGAGTTCGCCCACACGATTCATTCCTCCGGCAGCGATCTGCTTCGGCTGATCGATGAGATACTGGATCTGTCCAAGGTGGAAGCCGGCCAGATGAAGATCGAGATGCAGCCGCTCGTCTGGGAAGAGATCCTGGATAGCCTGCGCCGCGGCTTCGAACCGCTCGCTCAGCGCAAGAACGTCGATTTCCTTCTGACCCTGGAGGAATCGCTGACGGACCGGCTTCTCCTGACGGATACTCACCGGCTGCAGCAAATCCTTAAGAACCTGCTCTCCAACGCGTTCAAGTTCACGGCCCGGGGCAAAGTCGAGCTCCGAATCTTCCGCGCTGCTCATGGGGAGATCGCCGATGCCGTCGCTTTCGAGGTGTCGGACACCGGAATCGGCATTCCGGAGGACAAGAAAGCGATTATCTTCGAGGCGTTCCAGCAGGCGGACGGATCGACGAGCCGCAAGTACGGCGGAACCGGCCTGGGACTCACGATCAGCCGGGAACTGGCCGGCCTGCTCGGCGGACGAATCGAAGTCGAGAGCCGCGAGGGGGAGGGCAGCACCTTCACGTTCCTGCTCCCGGCCTCGCAGCCGAACGCGGAAGCCCCGACCGAGAAGGAGGTTGCCGCGGCGGAATCGCCTGTCGCCGCTTCCGCGGCGCAAGCGGCGCCCGACGTGTTGGCTCCAAGCATCGAATGGACGAGTCCGGAGCTGGTCGCGGATGCCGACGTGCCGGACGATCGGCATGCGCTCGAGTCCGGNGATAAAGTGCTGCTGATTATCGAGGACGACGCGAGCTTCGCGAAAATCATGCTGGACCTGGCCCGGTCGAGGAAATTCAAAGGCCTCGTCGCCCTTCAGGGGGATAAGGGCCTTGCGCTTGCGAAGGCCTACAAGCCGGACGCCATCATTCTAGACATACAACTGCCCGTCATCGACGGCTGGTCCATCCTGGAGCGCCTGAAGCAGCACCCGGAATTGCGCCATATTCCCGTGCACGTCATTTCGGTCGTGGATGAGCCGCAGCAAGGGCTGACGAGAGGCGCCATGGCTTACCTGAGAAAGCCGGCCGACAAGGAGAGCATGGAGAACGCCCTCTCCCGGATCGAAGCGTTTCTGGACCGCAGCCTGAAGCGGCTGCTCATCGTCGAAGACGACATCGTCCTCCGGAACAGCATGGTGGAGCTGATCGGGCATGACGACGTGATCATCACGGCCGTATCCACCGGGGAAGAAGCGCTGAAGGAGTTGGAGAGGGAGCGGTTCGATTGCATGGTCATGGATCTGGGGCTGGCGGACATCTCCGGCTTCGAGCTGCTCGACCGCATAAGGAAGAACGAGAAGCTGAGACAGCTTCCGATCATCATCTACACGGGCAAAGAGCTGGACATGAGGGAAGAGATCGAGCTCAAGAAGTACGCGGAGAGCATCATTATCAAGAACGTCAAATCGCAGGAGCGCCTGTTCGACGAGACGGCCCTGTTCCTGCACCGGGTGGAGGCCAACCTTCCGGAGGACCGGCGCAACATCCTCAAGAAGCTGTATAACAACGAGACGGCGTTCGAAGGGAAGCGGCTGCTGCTCGTGGAGGACGACATCCGCAACATCTTCGCGCTGACGAACGTGTTGAAGTCGCACCATTTGAACGTCTCGTTCGCCGAGAACGGGAGAGAAGCGCTCGAGCTGCTCGAGAAGGACCCGGCCTTCGACTTGATCCTGATGGACATCATGATGCCCGAGATGGACGGGTACGAGACCATGAGGGCGATTCGGCGGATGCCGCAGTTCGATAGGCTCCCGATTATCGCCCTGACGGCTAAGGCCATGAAGGAAGACCGCCAGCGCTGCATCGAGGCGGGGGCGTCCGATTACATCAGCAAGCCGATCGATATCGACAAGCTGCTGTCCCTGCTCAAGGTATGGCTGTACACGTAGAAGGAGGAGGAGAGCTTATCCCAGCGAACTGGAACGGCGACCCGGAGCCGTCGGGAACGGCGGCCGCGGAGGGCCGCGAGAAGCTTGAAATCGAATTGCTCCTGGAAGCCATTTATCGCGCCTACGGATATGATTTCCGCAACTACGCCTACGATTCGATCCGCAGAAGGATCCGGCACGGGATGCAGACGCTGGGCGAGAGCTCGGTGTCCGCGCTGATCCCCCGGATCCTGCACGAGCCGGAGCAGATGCGGCGCCTTCTGCAATCCCTCGTCATCAACGTCACGGAGATGTTCCGCGATCCTTCCATGTTCAAGGCGTTTCGCGAGAAGGTGGTGCCGTTTCTCCATACGTATCCGCATATTCGGATTTGGCACGCGGGCTGCTCCACCGGCGAGGAAGTGCTGTCGATGGCGATTCTGCTGGAGGAAGAGGGACTCTACGACAAGGCCCGCATCTACGCCACGGACATCGACGAGAGGGCGCTGGAGAAGGCGAGGGCGGGCATCTACCCCCTGCGGAACATGAAGCTTTATACGCAGAATTATATCCGCGCCGGAGGAACCCGGGAATTCTCGGACTACTATACGGCCGATCGGGACGCGGTGAAGTTCCACTCGTCGCTTCAACGGAACGTCATGTACGCCCGGCATAATCTGGCCACCGACCAATCCTTCAACGAATTCAACGTCATCCTGTGCCGGAACGTGCTCATCTACTTCGACCGCAAGCTGCAGAACCGGGCCCGCCGGCTTTTCCACGAGAGCTTGGCCATGTTCGGCGTGCTGGCCCTGGGCAGCCGGGAGACGATTCGCCACAACGATTATTCGGAATGTTACGAAGCGATAGACGATGGCGAGAAGCTGTACCGGAGAATGAGATAGGAGCCTAAATCAGAGAGAAAAGAGGACGGAGGACCATTGGAACGCGATTATCCGGTTAATATTCTCGCGGTGGACGACCGGCCCGAGAACCTATTGGCGATCGAAGCCGTTCTGGAGGGAGAGCCCTACCGGCTCGTTCGCGCCCATTCCGGGCCCGAAGCGCTGAAGTGCCTGCTCCGCGAGGAGATCGCCGTCATTCTGCTGGACGTTCAGATGCCCGGAATGGACGGCTTCGAGACCGCCGGCCACATACAGGCCTACGATCGGTCTAGGCATATTCCTATTATTTTCATTACCGCCACCAGCAAGGAAGCGAAGCATTTCTCGGCGGGTTATTCGGCGGGCGCCATCGATTACATGGTCAAGCCTTTCGTTCCCCATATTCTGAAGTCGAAGATTCGGGCCTTCGTTCGTTTGTACGATATGCAGAAAAAGCTTCAGCAGCAAACCGAGCAGTTGGAGAGGACAAACGGTCATCTGATACGCGCGACGAAGGAGTTGACCAAGGCGGAGGCCCAGGCCCGAGTGGTCATGGAGACCTCGCTGGACGCCGTGCTCGTGTTCGATTCCGCCGGCCTCATTCTGAGAGCCAACCCGGCCACGGAGAAGATGTTCGGCTATTCCCCGGGCGAGCTCCCGGGTCGTCCGCTGGAGCTGCTGCTTCCCGGTTTGACGCAGGGAAGTCTCTCGGACCTGGAAGGCAAGGTTCGGGAAGTCGAGCCCAAGAGGAGGGACGGCACGGGATTCCCGGCCGAAATCCAGGTGGGGCGGTCCCCGAACGACGCTTCTCTTCTGGCCTGCTCCATCCGGGACATCACCGAGCGGAAGCAGGCGGAGGCGAAGCTGCTCGAGGCCAAGGAGATCGCCGAACGGGCTTCGACCGCCAAGTCGGAATTCCTCTCCTTCATGAGCCATGAGATCCGCAACCCGCTCAACGGAGTGATCGGCATGCTGGACCTGCTGCTCGATTCCGGACTGAAGCCGGAACAGCGCGAGCTGGCCGAGATGGTCTTGCAGAGCGGGAATGCCATGGCCCGGATCATGAACGACGTGCTCGATTATTCCAAGCTGGAATCCGGACGCATGGAGATGGAGGACGAGCCTTTCCTGCTGAAGGTCTGTCTCGAGCAGGTAAGGGACATCTTCGCCGCCCAGCTGCGGGCCAAGGGGCTGGAGTACGTCGTCGTCATCGATCCGGAGCTTCCCGGCATCGTCCGGGGCGACATGTCGCGGCTGCAGCAGGTTCTTCTGAACCTGGTCGGCAACTCGGTGAAGTTCACGAGCGAAGGCGGCATCTACATATTCGTTGCATTGGCGGCCTCCGACGAAGATTCGATCACGGCCGAATTCACGGTGAAGGATACCGGAATCGGCATTCCGGAGGGCAAGGGCGGCCTGCTCTTTCACCCGTTCACCCAAGCGGAGGCCTCGACCAGCCGGAAGTACGGCGGTTCCGGCCTCGGGCTCGCCATCTCCAAAACGTTGGTCGAGCTCATGGGAGGAGCCATAAGGATCGAGCCCTCGCAGGAGCCGGGCGCCACCTTCGTGTTCACCGTCCGCTTCCGCCGCTGCGAGGAGCCCGCCGGCGAGCTTCTCCTTATCGAGCAAGCCATGGAATCGTCGGAGGCCGCGACCTCCGAACCGGAGCAGGGCAAGCGAATCCTGATGGTCGAAGACCAGCGGTTGAACCGGAAGCTTCTGGAGCACATGCTGAGGCGTCTGGGGCACGACGTCGAGGTCGCCGCGAACGGCGAGGAAGCGTTGCATGCGCTTGAGGCCGGCAACCGGTACGACGCGGTGCTCGCGGATATCCATATGCCGGTGCTGAACGGGCTGGAGATGGGACAGAGGTGGCAAGAGCTGAGGAGATCCCTTCCGAGCGAGCAAGCCCCCGCTCTGATCGCGGTAACCGCCGATCCGAGGGACGACCTGGAGCGGGCCTGCTTGGATGCGGGCTTCAGCGAGCTGCTTCGCAAGCCGATCCGGATGGAGAGCTTAAAGCAGGTCATCTCTCGTCATGTAATGGCGGGGAAGCGGTCGGGATAGGGGAGGCCGGGGGAACTTCCGGTTTGTCAGCCCCAGCGCCTGCCTGTAAAATGAAGGTATTCTTTGCTCCATGGGACAGGAGGCCGATCCATTGAATCCGTTATTCGATATTCGAGAGCAAGCAAACGCCGTCGCCGGCCAGATCGCGAAAGCGGTCGTCGGCAAGGCGGACGTCGTCGAGCTGCTTCTGATCGCGCTGTTGGCGAACGGGCACGTCATTCTGGAGGACGTTCCCGGCACGGGCAAGACGCTGCTCGCCAAGTCGCTGGCGCGGACTCTCCGCTGCGAGTTCAAGCGGGTGCAATTCACCGCCGACCTGCTGCCTTCCGATATTACGGGCATTCATTACTACAATCAGCAAGCGGGCAAGTTCGAGCTGAGGCAGGGCCCCGCGTTCACGAACATTCTGCTGGCGGACGAGTTGAACCGCGCGACGCCCCGCACCCAATCCAGCCTGCTGGAGTGCATGGAGGAGCGGCAAGTCACGATCGACGGGGACACGTATCCGCTGGAGTCGCCTTTCCTGGTTATCGCCACTCAGAACCCGATCGAGAACCATGGGACGTTCCCGCTGCCGGAGGCGCAGCTGGACCGCTTCATGATGAAGGTGTCGATGGGCTACCCGGCGCTGGAAGAAGAGATCGAGATTCTGCGGCGCTTCTCCGCCGGCGATCCGCTTCCCGGCTTGACGCCGGTTCTGGACCGGGAGCAGCTCGCCCGCCTGAAGAGCCTCGTTCCGGAGGTCAAGTTCAGCGACGATCTGCTTCGTTATCTGCTCGCGATTGTCGCCGCGACCCGGCAGCATTCCGAGATTGGAAGCGGTGTCAGTCCGCGGGGCAGCCTCCAGCTGGTGAAGGCCGCGCAAGCCCGCGCCTTGCTGCGGGGGCGGGACTTCGTGCTGCCGGACGACATCAAGGCGTTGGCCGTTCCGATATTCGCCCATCGCATCCAGCTCAAGGACATGCTGATGAACGAGCGCGGACGTCCGGAGAGCCTCATCGGGACGATCGTCGATGCCGTTCCCGTCCCGACCGAGCCGGCGCTGGAACGGAGCTGAGGCGGGATGGCGGTTGTATGGCTGCTTACGGTGTTCGCGGGAATCTATCTTCTGCAACGGATGGCGTTCCGGCTGTGGGGCGCCAAGGGGGTTCGTTACGAGCGTTTCTTCAGCGAGGCTTACGCGTTCGCCGGACAGCGCGTCGTGCTGAACGAGCGTCTGGCCAACGCCAAGCTCCTTCCGCTCCCGTGGTTTCGAGTGGAGACGGTGATGCCCGCCATGCTGCGATTCCATAACGAGAACGCGGAGATGGCGGTCAGCTCGGGAGCGCTGCTGCAGAATCACGCAAGCCTTTTCAGCTTGTCTCCTTTTACGAGAGTGCTGCGCAAGCATGAGGTGACGTGCGTCCGCCGAGGAGTATATCGGCTGTCCAGCCTGACCTGCACGATCGGCGATGCGCTGGGGGGCAGCGCGAAGACGTTCGGCATGACCGCCGAGTGCGAGCTGACCGTGCTTCCTAGGCTTAAGGAGGCGGGGCAGCTGCCCGTCTCCGTCCGCAAGTTCATGCAGAGCGTGCTGAGCATGCACGACGCGTTCCGCGAGGATCACGAGCACGTGGCCGGCGTGCGCGACTATCGCAGCGGCGACCCGCTGAAGCAAGTGAACTGGAGCGCGACGGCCAAGGCGGGGCGAATGCTCGTGAACAAGCGGGAGAGCATGACGGACAACGATCTGATCGTCGTCCTGAACGCGGAGCTGATGGACTCGGACGCGAACCGGCGGGTGATGCCGGAGGTCTTCGAGGAAGCCGTCAGCTATGCGGCCTCCGTCCTGCACTCGCTGATCCATAACGGCGGCAAAGCCGGCCTGGTCTTCAACGGCAAGGTTGTCGGCCGCGAGGAGACGCCGCTCCGGGTCGAGCCGCGTGCCGGCCGGGAGCATCTGTTCAAGCTGCTCCATCTGATGGCCGTGTTCGAAGCGGAAGTACGCCGCGAGCTGAGCTACGTGCTGGAGGAGCTGGCCGCTTCCGGTATGCGGAACGCCAATCTGCTGCTCGTCACGGCGTTCCTGACGCCCAAGCAGCGGCAGCTCGTCGATCGTCTGCGGCACGCCGGCAATCGGGTCGAGACGCTCCTTCTGTACCGGGAGGCGGTCGCATGAGGGGACAAGCGATATCCTCGGCTCTGCTGCGCGGGATCGGCCAGTGGCTGGCTTGCCTTCCCGCGACGCTAGCCCTCGCGTCGTATGCGGAATTCGATCGCGCCTGGGCCTGGATGGCCGCCGTTCTCGCCGCCGCGCTGTTCGGGACGGGATTGTCGGCCGCCAAATCCGTTAAGCCGTGGATGTTCTACCTGCTGCTGTTGCTGCTGCTGACAGCCGCCGTTGCCGGCGCCATCGGAGCTGTGGGCGTTCGCGGAGCGCTGCCCGCTCTATATGGCGGGGCTGTCGCCTGGTTCGGTTGGAGAAGATTCCCTCCGCTCGCGATTCCCTTTACGGGAATCGCGACGAACGGCGTCTTCCTGATCGCGGCGATCTGGGTTGCCGATCTGGAGCCGTACCGGACGCTGTTCATCGTCTCCGGAGCCGCGTGGTTCGTGCTGGCCGCGTATGTCGGCCATGCCGGCTTGCTCGATTCCGCCGGCTTGCACGACGGCATCGTCACCCGGCTAGTCCTGCGGTCCAGCCGACGCTATCTGACGATCCTGGTCGGCTTGGTTCTGATCGTCTATCTGCTGACAAGCGATTTCCACTTATGGCGGACGATCGCGCGATGGGTGAGAGAGCTCATGCCGAAGGGATCTTCCTCGCCGCCGGAGCCGAGCGTCATGCCGGAACCCGCCCCATCCCTCCCGCCGATGCTTGGCGAGCCTTCCCCCCGTCCCGAATGGGCCAAGTGGCTGGACTACGCTTTCTACGCCCTGGCCGCCGCCGCGATCCTTGGCCTGCTCTGGCTGCTCGTCAGGCGCTTGTCGAAGGATCGGGAATGGCTCCGCGAGCTTGCGGCCAAGGCGCGCAGGCTGCTCGCCAGGCTGCTGCGGCGCCGCGACCCTCCGCCGTCTCCGGCTTACGTGGACGAGAAGGAGAGCCTGCTGGACATCGGCAAGACGATTCGTCGGGCGCAGTCGCGCTGGCTGCGCAGAAGCGAGAACAAGCCGATCCG
>Ga0065721_10006176_pt1 | contig 11020 bp, 11 predicted proteins | sample Mesricmetagenome_FD_59108 | JGI IMG/M metagenome (GOLD analysis project Ga0065721, IMG submission 59108) | Mesophilic microbial community from rice straw/compost enrichment Sample: eDNA_1 v2 (version 2) | ecosystem: Engineered > Solid waste > Grass > Composting > Bioreactor | place: USA: Davis...
TATCTCTTCCTTTACGGCGGCCAGGGACTGCTCGGGCCGATGCTGCAGGGTGCCGGCATCCAATTGATGTTCACGGTCACGGCCATCATCCTGGTAAGCCTCTTCGTCACTGCCCCATTCGTGGCGCGCGAGCTGATCCCGCTGATGCAGCAGCAAGGCTCGGAGGACGAGGAAGCCGCGCTATCGCTGGGCGCCAGTGGCTGGCAGATGTTCTGGCTCGTCACCCTGCCCAATATCCGCTGGGCCATCCTCTATGGCGCCATCCTGACCAATGCGCGCGTGATGGGCGAGTTCGGCGCTGTCTCGGTGGTCTCCGGATCCATTCGCGGACAGACCAACACCCTGCCCTTGCAGATCAATCAATTGTTCAACGACTTCAACGTCACAGGCGCCTTTGCCGCCTCTTCGACGCTGGCGCTGATGGCGGTGCTGACGCTGGTGCTGAAATCGGCACTGGAGGCCAAAGGCGGCTGGCGCTAGCCGACCTGCCGCCTAGCGCGCAAAGGCCTCGAAGGGATTGGTCTCGGTCAGCCGGACGATCATGGCTTCGTCCACGCCTGCCGCCCGCAGCTTGGGCAGCACGCTGTCCACCAGATGGGTATAGGGCCGCGGCACGCCGCCGCCCGGCTGCGCCGGATCGAACCACCCCATGTCGTGGCTGAGCAGGAGCTGGCCGCCCAGGCCCGCTTCGAGCGCCCGCATGATGCGGGGCACGGTTTCCTCATCCGGCACATAGCCGATATTGTCGTATTCGATCCACGCCCCGCGCGCCGCCACGGCCTTGTGCATGGCGAAATCCGGCTCGGCCTGGGTGTGGATGGAGATGAAGCGGCTGGCCGTATAGCCCTCGGCCTCGATGATATCGAGCTGGTCCATCACCACCCGGCCCTTGATCGTGTGCGAGCCGATGACCGCATGGGTCGCCCTAGCGGCCCGGGCTGCTGCCCGCAGGATGCGCTCCTCGAGTGGCGTGATGCCGTCGTCGCCGGCGCTGAGCTTGATCCAGCCGGCCTTGACGCCAGTATCGTCGATCCCCTCGGTCAGCTCCTTCAGCATCCAGGCTTCCAGCTCGGCTTCGCTGGCCGCGCCGACCCAGGCGGGAATCCAGGGCTCGCGATAATTGCCTGTGGGCACGACAATGGGAAAATTCGTCGCCTGCGACACGGCGAGGTCCATATCGGCCCGCCGGCCCACGCCGCCGGTGGAGCATTCCACCAAAGCCGTGACGCCCTGCGCCTTGATCGCCTCGATCTGCGGCGCCATCAGGGCAACGACATCGGCCGCATCGGCCTCGGCATAACCCGGCTGGTCAGGTGTGCGCAGATCCACGAAGACATGCTCATGCGGCAGGATGAGGCCGAGCTGGTCCTTGCCCAGTGGCCCCAGCGTGGTCATCAGATGCTTCATCGCAGTCTCCTCCGCCCGAGTGGTTCCGCCCTTATAGACTACCCGGCGACAATTTTGTGTCTTGTGCGATGGGCCGGCTTGGGTTGAGTTGGAACAGGTGCAGGCGATGATAGGAACGCAATGACTCTGCCACAAGCTCTTGCCTTCCTCATCCTGGCCGGCATGGTACTGGCCTTCATGCTGGGGCGCTGGCGCTATGATGTCGTGGCGGTCGGCGCCCTGCTTCTCGCCCTGGCCGTGGGCATCGTGCCGCCTGAGGCGGCCTTTTCCGGTTTTTCCGACGATATTGTCATCATCGTGGGCAGCGCCCTGGTGGTCAGCGCGGCCGTGTCCCGCTCCGGCATCATGGAAATCGCGGTGCGGCGCTTCGCGCCCAATATCAGCACGCCCCGCGCGCAACTGATCCTGCTGGTGACTGTCGTCACCGTGCTCAGCGCCTTCGTCAAGAATATCGGCGCCCTGGCCATCATGATGCCCATCGCCTTCCAGATGGCGCGGCGCTCGGGCGTATCGCCCTCCATGTTCCTGATGCCGATGTCCTTCGGAGCCTTGCTGGGCGGGCTGATGACCCAGATCGGCACCTCGCCCAATATCATCGTCTCCCGCGTGCGCATGGACATGACGGGCCAGGCCTTCAACATGTTCGACTATACGCCGGTGGGGCTGGCTTTAGCCGTGGTGGGTATCATCTATCTCGCTGTCTGCTACCGCCTGCTGCCCGAGCGCAAACGCGAGCGCGGCGGGCTCGACAGCGCCATCGACATCAAGAACTACACCACCGAAGCCCGTACCCCCGAGGACTCCCCGGCGGTCGGGCAAACCGTCTCCGAGGTGCAGGCGCTGGCCGACGGGCGCGCCATGGTGACGCGCATTGTCGGCGCCAATGGCCATGCCCGCACGCCCCTGCCTGATGCCAAGCTGCGGGCCGGCGATATCCTGATGATATCGGGCGAGCCCGAAGCGCTGGACCAGATGGTGTCGCAGGCCGGGCTGACCTTTTCCGAGCGCCGCGGCGCCGCCACGCGGGACGCCGCCGATTTCGGCATTATCGAAGCGGTGATCGGGGAAGCCTCGGGCCTGATTGGCGCGACGGCGCAGGAACTGACCCTGTTCGATCGCACCGGCCTCAACCTGTTGGCCATTAGCCGCCGCGACCAGCGCTTCACCGAGCGGCTGGGGCAGATTCGCTTCCAGAATGGCGACGTGATCCTGTTGCAGGGCCATATCAAGCGCCTGCCCGAACTGCTGCGCGAATGGGACTGCCTGCCCCTGGTGGAGCGCGGCCTGCGGCTCGGCAGCGTGCGCAATTCCATCGTGCCTCTGCTCATCCTGCTGATCGCCATGGCGGCCACGGCTATCGGCCTCGTGCCCGTGGCGCCTGCTTTCTTCGCCGCCGCCGTGGCCATGGTGCTGACCCGCAGCCTGCCCATCCGCGATATATATGGGCACCTCGACGCCCCGATTCTGGTGATGCTGGCCTGCCTGATTCCGGTTGCCGATTCCCTGCGCACCACGGGCGCCACCGACCTCATCGCCAATTTCCTCTCCATGACGGCCACCGCCCTGCCTGGCTGGGGCGCGCTGGCGCTTATCATGGTCGCCGCCATGGCTGTGACGCCCTTCCTCAACAATGCCGCCACCGTGCTGGTCATGGCGCCCATCGCCGCCACCTTCGCCACCGACCTGGGCTACGCGCCCGAAGCCTTCCTGCTCGCGGTGGCGATCGGCGCCGGCTGCGACTTCCTCACGCCCATCGGGCATCAATGCAACACGCTGGTCATGGGGCCCGGCGGCTACAAGTTTGGGGACTATTGGCGGCTGGGATTGCCACTTTCGATCCTCGTCGTGCTCGTCGGCGTTCCCATGCTCATCCTGGTCTGGCCGTTCTAGATGCACACAAGCCACGTCATTCCCCTGCCCGGCCGCCCGCCGCTCCTTCTCGGCGCCAAGCCCGTCGTCATGGGCATCCTCAATGTCACGCCAGACAGCTTTTCCGATGGCGGCCAGCATGATCGCCTGGCCAGTGCTGTGGCGCATGCCCACCTGATGCTGACCGAAGGGGCCGACATCATCGACATCGGCGGCGAAAGCACCCGCCCCGGCGCCGCGCCCGTGGGCGTGCAGGAAGAACTCGACCGCGTCATGCCCGTCATCGACGCCCTGGTGGCCGACGGCATCACCGCGCCGATCTCCATCGACACCTACAAGCCCCTGGTCGCCGACCAGGCCATCCAGGCCGGCGCCAGCATCATCAACGATGTCCACGGCTTGCAGGGTGCGCCCGAAATGGCGGAGGTCGCCGCCTTGCACCGCGTCCCGGTCATCGCCATGCACTGGGACAAGGCCCGTGACATGGCGGCCCCGCTCATCCCGGCCGTGCTGGACTATCTGGCGCGCAGCGTGGCCCTGGCCGAACAGGCGGGGATCGGCCGGGAACGCATCATCCTCGATCCGGGCTTCGGCTTCGCCAAGTCGCTGGCCGACAATTATCACCTGCTCGACAAGCTGGCTGATCTGTCCGCGCTCGGCCTGCCGCTGCTGGTGGGCACATCGCGCAAATCGATGATCGGCAAGCTGCTGGACAATCAGCCAGAGGAGCGCCTTGCCGGCACCATCGCCACCAATGTGCTGGGCTATATCAATGGCGGCCACATTTTCCGGGTGCATGACGTGCGCGCCGTCCGGGATGCCCTTCGCGTGACGCAGGCAACCCTGTATGGTCCGCCCGAGAATGGGGGATAGCAGATGGCCGAAGGTTTCACGGGCGACCGTATCATCCTGAAAGACCTGGGGTTTTACGGCTATCACGGCGTCTTCGCAGAAGAGGCCAAACTGGGCCAGCGATTCTTCATCGACCTGGAAATCGGGCTTGATCTGTCGCTGCCGGCTAGCACCGACCGCCTTAGCACCGGCACGTCCTATGGCGATGTGTACGATGTGGTGAAGGCCGCTTTCGAAGGCAAAAGGATGAAGCTGCTGGAGGCGCTGGCGCAAAATATCATCGACGCGCTCTTCGCGGCCTTTCCAACGGTCGACTGGATCGTCATTCGCGTGCGCAAGCCCGAAGCGCCCATTGCCATGGTGCGCGGGGAAGCTGCCATCGAGCTGCATCGGCGGCGGCAATGAATGCCTGGCTGAGCCTGGGTGCCAATATCGGCGATCCACCGGCGCAATTGGCCGAAGCAATCAGGCGCATCCAGGCCCATCCCGCGATCAGCGTCGTCGGCCAATCCAGCGTGCTGACCACCAAGCCCTGGGGCAAGACCGACCAGCCGGATTTCGCCAACCAGGCCGTCACGGTCGAAACCAGCCTCGAACCGCTCGAATTGCTCGATGTCATTCTCGGCATCGAGCTGGATATGGGCCGCGTGCGCAAGGAGGTGTGGGGACCGCGGCTGATCGATATCGACATGATCGCCTATGAGCGCCTGGAGATGGTGACGCCCCGCCTGTCCCTGCCACATCCTCACGCGCATGAACGCGATTTCGTGCTGGTGCCGCTGGGGGAAATCGCCCCCGAGGTCACGGCCTGGCTAACCTCTAGGCGCGAAACGCGTTGAGCACGGCCACGGCCGTATCGAATTCGACGCGGCGCTTGGCGCGACGCTCGGCGGCCTCCTCGTCCTGGCCCCATTGCGCGATCTGGTAATCCTCGTCGACATGGGCTGCCTTCCATACATGGTCGGGCGAAAAGAGCTTGTTCCAGAGGCCGATGGCGAGAAGTCCTGAACCGGTCAATCCGGTAATGGACACAAGTGCCGTCATCACCAGCAGATTTTCACCCGAAAGCGACTCCGCCAACCGATCGAGCGTCACCTTGGGCTGGGACTGGTGAATGATCCCCATGGTCGGCTGGAAGCTGACGCCGAAATGGCGCGCCAGCACTGTCAGGGCATTGTCCCAGACCAGCTCCTGCTCGGACACCAGCTCGCGCGGGCTCTCGGCGCGATAGAGCAGTAAGTCGCTGCCGGCGAACTTTATGACCTCCTCGCGGAAGGCCGGGATCATCTCCTCGCCGCTCTCGATGGCCGAATTGACCAACCGCACCATGGGCATGGTGGCTGGATCGACGAATTCGCCCTGCCCTGACCATTCCTCGGCCATGGTCGTGGCAATCGACGCAGCTGGCACGATCACCTGCAGCTTCTTGCCCGGCGTGCGCACCGGCCGGCCGTCGAGCGTGACGACGAAGCCGCCATCGACAGGGCCGGCAGCCACATCCTTGTAGAACCGCTTGGGCAGTTCAACCTTGTTGAGGTGCTGCGCCCTTCCATAGCCGTCGTCGCGGTGCCGGTGGGCGTCTTCGAGCTGGTCGCGCATCGTCCTAGTCCAGAAGCTGTTGGACCGCGCCAGCAAGCTGGTCATAGCGGTCGATCATGGTGGAGGCGCCGGCCGCGATGAGCTCGCGCGGCTCGTGATAACCCCAGGTAACGCCAATGGTCTTGCAGCCGGCGGCCACGCCCATTTCGATATCGAAAGTCGTGTCGCCGATCATCACGGTTTCATCAGGGGCGGCGCCGGTTTCCCGCATGGCGGTTTCCAGCATGCCCGGATGGGGCTTGGAGGGGTTATGATCGGGCGTCTGCAGGGTGGCGAAGTAGTCGCTGAGCCCGTGCAAGGCCAGGATACGATGGACACCCGTCAGGCCCTTGCCCGTGGCAATGCCGAGCAGCGTATCGGGCCGTTTGCGCAAATCCGCCAGGGCCTCCGCCGTGCCGGGGAACAGACCTTCCCTATTGGCTTCGGTGACCAGGGAGGCGCGGTAATGCGCCCGGTAGTCCTCGACCAGCTGGCCGACCAGGACGTCGTCGTCGCTATGGGCCAGGCGGGCCATGGCCAGGGGCAGTGACAGGCCGATGACGCGGCGCGACTGCGCCGGGCTGGGCGCATCGAGCCCCCGGCCGGTGAAAGTAATGGCCATATGCTCGGCAATCAGCGCCTGCGTATCGATCAGCGTGCCGTCCATGTCGAAAACGACGAGTTTCACGCGCCGTCCTCCGGATCGCCGCTGACATCGTAGCGGTCGGGATCGAAGCCCAGGGCCTCGAAGCTGGCCCGCATATGCGGCGGCAGAGGCGCGGAAATATCCAGCCTCTTGCCATTGCGCAACGGCAAGGCAATGCGCCGGGCATGGAGGTGCAGGCCCTCGCTAAGCCCCGGCGCGCCCTGCCAGTTCTCGATGTTGAAATAGCGCGGATCGCCAATGATGGGCGTGCCGAGCTGGGCCATGTGGACGCGGAGCTGGTGGGTCCGACCGGTGACCGGCTTGAGCGTGACCCAGGCGAAACGGCGGCTGGCCGTGTCGGTGGTCGAATAATAGCTCATCGAATGCTGGGCACCCGGCGCGCCATTCTTAACCACCACCATCTGCTCGCCATCGGTCGTGGCCTGCTTGGCGAGGAAGCAGGAGATTTCGCCCTGGCGCGGATTGGGATTGCCGGCGACGATGGCCCAGTAGATCTTGCGGGCCGAGCGCGAGCGGAACACGGTGCCAAAATGGCTGGCCGCCGCATGCGTCTTGGCGACGACCAGGCACCCGGACGTATCACGGTCCAGCCGATGGACCAGGCGCGGCGCCTCGCCCTTCTTGTTGGGCAGGCTTTTCAGCATGCCGTCGATATGACGCTTTGTGCCGCTGCCGCCCTGCACGGCCAGGCCATGGGGCTTGTTGAAGACGTAGAGGTCGTCGTCCTCATAGATGATGAGGTCGCGCAGGAATTGCGCATCGGCCTCGTTGACCTTAACCGGCTTGACCGTGTCGGGATCGTCGATAGGCGGGACCCGCACGGTCTGGCCCGCAGAAATCCGGGTGCTGGTGGTCACCTTGGCCTTGTCGACCTTGACCTCGCCATTGCGGATCAGCTTCTGCAGCCGCCCGAAACCAAGCTGGGGGAAATGCCGAGCGAACCAGCGATCCAGACGCATCCCGTCTTCGTCGCTTTCCACCTGCCGCTGTTGAACGCCACTCATGCCACGCCTCGGATCACCAAAAGCCCGAGATAAAGGCCAATGAGGCAGAGCACAACCGACAACAACACATAGGCTGCCGCCTGCAGCATCTCGCCGCGCTCAATCAGCACGATGGCATCGAGCGAGAAGGAGGAAAACGTGGTGAAACCACCCAGAATACCGACGGCAACGAAGAGCCGTGCATCGGCCTGCCAGGTGGGCAGCAGGCGCGCCATGAGCCCGACGAAGACGCCCATGGCGAAGGAGCCGATAATGTTGATCAGCAGCGTCGCCAGCGGGAAGGACATGGGCAAGAGGCGGCCGACAAGCACGCCCACGCCGTAGCGGGACATGGCGCCCAGGGCGCCGCCGGCGCCGACGAGAAGAAAGGGATACATCAGTTCTCACCCCGCTTCGCGGCCCGCAGCCGGGCGAAATAGTCCACGCGCTTCTTCAATTCCCGCTCGAAGCCCCGCTCTACCGGTTCGTAGAATTTCTGTCGGCCGAGCTTTTCGGGGAAATATTCCTGGCCGGAAAAGGCCTCGGGCGTATCGTGGTCGTAGATATAGCCCTCACCGTATCCCGAGCCCTTCATCAGCTTGGTAGGTGCGTTGAGGATAACCATGGGCGGCATGGGGGAACCCGTTGATTTCGCAAGGCTCATGGCAGCCTTGAAGGCGGTATAGACCGCATTCGACTTGGGGGCGAGCGCCAGATAGACCACCACCTGCGCCAGCGCCAGCTCGCCCTCGGGAGAGCCCAGCATCTGGTAGGAATCGCGGGCAGCAACGGCCATTTGCAGGGCCTGCGGATCGGCGAGGCCAATATCCTCGGAAGCCATGCGGATCAGGCGCCGGGCGAGGAAAAGCGGGTCTTCCCCAGCATCCAGCATGCGCGCGAAATAGTAGAGCGCGGCGTCGGGATCGGAGCCGCGGATGGTCTTGTGCAGGGCCGAAATGAGATTGTAGTGGCCGTCCTGCGCCTTGTCGTAAATGGGGGCTCTGCGCTGCACAACTGTTAGCAGGCTGTTAGCATCGAGCGTCTCATTTGACCGCGCCGAGGCCAGAATTTCCTCCACCAAGCCAAGCAAAGCCCTGCCATCGCCATCGGCGAGGCCCAGCAAGGTGTCCCGCGCTTCCGGGGTCAGAGGCAGGGTCGAACCCACCAGGCTCTCGGCGCGCTGCAACAGCAATTCGAGATCTTCGCGCTTGAGCGACTCGAACCGCAGCACCTGGCTGCGCGACAGCAGGGCGGCATTGAGCTCGAAGGAGGGATTCTCCGTGGTCGCGCCGACCAGGATGATAGTCCCATCCTCCATGACGGGGAGAAAACTATCCTGCTGGGCCCGGTTGAAGCGATGGATTTCATCGACGAAGAGCAGGGTACGATGCCCCGACAGGCGCTCGAAGCGCGCCTTTTCAAACACCTTCTTGAGGTCGGCCACGCCCGAGAAAATGGCCGATATCTGCTCGAACCGCACGTCGATCTGCTCAGCCAGCAGCCGCGCTACCGTGGTCTTGCCGGTGCCCGGCGGCCCCCACAGGATCAGCGAACCCAGCCGTCCGCTGGCAATCATGCGGCGCAGCGTCCCGTCGGGACCGAGCAGATGGCTCTGGCCGATCACCTCGTCGAGCGAGCGCGGGCGCAACTGGTCGGCCAGCGGGCGGGCGCGGTCGGTTTCGGACGAGTCGGCAGCGAAGAGATCGGACATGGGTGGGTTTTAGCGGATTGGGGACGAGCGTGCCACGCCCTCGTGGTTCGAGGCGCTGAAGAAGCGCACCTCACCATGAGGGCTACAGGAACACCAACACCGAGTTAGATGTAGCCTTCATGGTGAGGCGGGAGCGTAGTGACCCTCGAACCACGAGGGCGTGCCCCTACCCGCTCACAATGCTGCGGCTCACCCGTCCGTCACGCTGCAGGATGATCTGCCAGGTGCGGACGCGCTGGCTGGCGGTGTCGGCGAAGGCGCTGGCCGTATCCATGGGGATGTCGTTGAGGGCCAGGATGACGTCGTCGACCCGCAGACCCATCTGCTCGGCGGGCGAGCCCGGCTCCACGGCGGTGACGATGACGCCGGTGGCGTCATAGGGCAGGCCCTTGGCTTCGGCCAGGGCGGCATCGAGCTGGCGGACACTGGTGCCAGCGAAGCGGGAATTGCCAGTAATGGTGGCCAGCATATCCTCGCCTGCGCTGGGCGCGGCTTCGACGGTGAAGGCGATCATCTCGCTGGCCCCGCCGCGCAGGCGCTCCAACTGGGTGGACTGGCCGATGGGCTTGGTGGCAAGGCGGAAATTGAAGGCGCTGGGATCGTCCACCGCCACGCCATCGACGCTGAGGATCACGTCGCCCGCGACGAAGCCGGCCCGTGCGGCGGGGCCATCGGGCGCGACTTCGGCAATCAGCGCGCCATGCGGCGCGGCCATGCCGAGGCTGGCCGCGATATCGGAGGTCACCGGCTGCATCTTGGCGCCGAACCATGGGCGCACGATTTCGCCGCCGCTCACGCCGGCATCGGCCACCAGCCGCGCCATATTCGCCGGAATGGCAAAGCCGATACCCACCGAGCCACCGCTTTGCGAATAGATGGCAGTGTTGATGCCGACAAGATGCCCGTCGAGATCGACTAAAGCGCCGCCCGAATTGCCTGGATTGATGGCCGCATCGGTCTGGATGAAGAATTCATAGTCCGAGCTTTCCACCCCGGTACGCGCCAAAGCCGAGACGATGCCCGACGTGACCGTCTGGCCGACACCAAANGGATTGCCGATGGCCAGCACCANGTCGCCCACCTGGAGGGCNTCGGAATCGGCAAAGGTGATGGCCGGGAAGCTCACATCGCCCGGCTGNCGCACGCGCAGCACGGCCAGGTCGGTCTGGGCATCCTCTATGACCACATCGACCGCGAATTCCCGCCCATCGGCCAGGGCGATGCGGACATCGGTAGCGCCCTCGATGACATGGCGATTGGTGAGGATCACTCCGCCGGCATCCACGATGACACCCGAGCCGAGCGCACGGGATTCCCGCGGTCGGCTGCGAAACTGCCCTTCGCCGAAAAAGCGTGAAAAGAACGGATCATTGGCAAAAGGCGAAATGGCCTGCTGCTCGACGCGCGTGGCATAGACATTGACCACCGACGGCGCCACGGCACTGACCACCGGCGCGAAGCTGAGCTTGATCTGGGCATCGCTTTGCGGAACCTGGCGGGTTTCCCGCTGCGCCGGGGCGACGATGTCCGCCTGCGCGACGCTAGGCCCATTGAGGGGTGAGAATGCCAGTGTGCCGCCAATGGCAAGGGCAGCTATGGCAACGCCGGCAAACAGCAGCGAGCGGAACGTCATCGGTCATCTCCGGCAGGTTCGGGACAGGCAAACGCCCGGATTCTGGCACCAAAATGGCAGTCTCGAAGTCGTTTGCCAGCGGCACAAATCTGCGGTCTAGTCAGGGCCTTGCCGGAGTATCGCCATGAAGCTGCTGCACCTCGCCGTCCTTGCCGCCATCTCGATCGCCCTGACCATGCCCGTGGCGGCGCAGGACGATGCTATCGGCGCTCCGGGGCCGATCGTGTTCGAGGAAACGCAGTTCGACCTCGCCTGGACCAGCAATCCGACGGAAACCTACTACAAGCAGGAATATGTGCCGGATGGCCAGGCGGTCGAAG
>Ga0065721_10007294_pt1 | contig 11020 bp, 13 predicted proteins | sample Mesricmetagenome_FD_59108 | JGI IMG/M metagenome (GOLD analysis project Ga0065721, IMG submission 59108) | Mesophilic microbial community from rice straw/compost enrichment Sample: eDNA_1 v2 (version 2) | ecosystem: Engineered > Solid waste > Grass > Composting > Bioreactor | place: USA: Davis...
CGGGCGGGGTGATCCGGGTCGATGGTGTCGATATCCGCGATGTCAGGCTGCGCGACCTGCGGCAGCGCTTCGCCTATGTCGAGCAGGAGCCGACTATCTTTGCCGGCACGATTGCCGAGAATATCCGCTTCGGTAAACCCGATGCCAGCGCGGATGAAGTCGAGGCCGCCTCGCGCGCCGCACTGGTGCATGACTTCGTGGTGGACCTGCCGCTGGGCTATGACACGATGGTGGGCGAGCGCGGCGTGATGCTGTCGGGCGGGCAGAAGCAGCGCCTCGCCATTGCCCGCGCGATCCTCAAGAATGCCCCGATCCTGTTGCTCGACGAGGCCACCAGTGCACTCGACGCACAGAGCGAGCGGCTGGTGCAGGTGGCGCTGGAACACCTGATGGCAGGCCGTACGACGCTGGTCATCGCCCACAGGCTGGCGACCATCCGCGATGCCGACAAGATCCTGGTGCTGGATGGCGGCCGCATCATCGATCAGGGCACGCATGACGAGCTGGTCGCCAAGGGTGGACGCTATGCCGAACTGGCCCGGCTGCAGTTCCGGCTGGAGGATGCGGCTGTCTGAATGCCACGCCCTCGGGGTTCGAGGGTCGCTATGCTCCCGCCTCACCATGAGGGCTACTGGGACATCAAGCTAACAGTAGCCTTCATGGCGAGGTGCGCGTTCTTCACGCGCCTCGAGCCACGAGGGCGTGGCACTTACCCCTCCGTCAGCTTGAACTCGATGCGCCGGTTCCGCCGATAGGCCTCTTCCGTATTGGCCGGGTCGAGCGGGGTGAATTCGCCGAAACCGGCAGCGACCAGCCGATTGGGCGAGACGCCCTTGCTCACCAGATATTGCGCTACCGAGATGGCGCGTGCGGCCGAAAGCTCCCAGTTGGAGGGGAAGCGCTCGTTCGAGATGGGGCGGATATCGGTGTGGCCGTCGATGCGCAGCACCCAGTTGATATCGGTCGGAATCTCGGTTTCGAGCTGCAGGATGGCTTCGGCCAGGGCGTCGAGGTCCGGCGTGCCCTCGGGTGATATGTCGGCCTGGCCGGGATCGAACAGTACTTCGGACTGGAAGACGAAACGATCGCCCACCACGCGCACATCGGCGCGACCTTCGAGGATTTCGCGCAGGCGGCCGAAGAAGTCGGAGCGATAGCGGCTGAGGTCCTGCACGCGCTGGGCCAGGGCCAGGTTGAGGCGGCGGCCAAGATCGGCGATCTGGGTGCGCGATTCGGTGTCGCGGGCCTCCGAGGCCTCGAGCGCCGCTTCGAGCGCGCCGATCTGGGTGCGCAGGGCGGCCAGTTGCTGGTTGAGCAGGGCGACCTGGGCATTGGCCTCGTCGGACAGTTCCTGGGCCTCCATCAGGTCGTCTTCGAGCCCGGCAATGGTGGCATCCTTGTCACCCAGTCCCGCGCCGATGCCGGCGAGCTGGCTGGTGAGACTGGCATTGTCGGCCTGTGCCGCACCCAGCGTGGCGGTGAGCGTGGCGATCTGGGTGGTCAGGTCGTCGGAATTGGCCCGTTCGAGCTGCAAGAGGTCGGTCAGCTCGGCGATCTGGCTGTTGAGCCGGGCCAGCGCGGTGTCGCGGCCCTGGATTTCCTGGCCCAGGAAGAACTGGGTCAGCATGAACAGGCTCAGCATGAAGATGATGACGAGCAGCAGGCTCGACAGGGCGTCGACGAAGCCGGGCCAGTAATTGGCCTCCTGCCGCCTGCGGCTACGGGCTCCCGGCATGGGTCAGTTCCGCCGCTCGTTGTCGCCCTGCGACAGCACGGCCTCGATCAGTTCGCGCAGCTTGCGGTTGGTTTCGCCCTGTTCGTTGATATGCTTGCGCAGGTCGTCCTGCTCGGTGCGAATATGCTTGACCAGGCCATCGATGCCGCGCGCCAGCTCGGCCATGGCGCGGATGGCATTCTGGGACGAATCCCGGCTCTGCATGCTGTCGCCGAGCTTGTCGAAGATGGCCTGCATTTCCGGGCCGCCAGCATTGGCCTGCATGGCGCTGACCGGGTGATCGAGCTCGGTCATCGAGGTCATCCAGTCTTCGAGGTCCGTATAGAAGGCGTTCTGCGCCTGACTGGTCTGGAGATCGAGAAAGCCCAGCACCAGCGAACCGGCAAGGCCGAACAGGCTGGACGAGAAGGCGGTACCCATGCCGCCCAGNGGCGCNGCGAGACCNTCCTTGAGATTGGTGAAGAGCGAGGCNCTGTCGGCCGAGGTCACATCCAGCGCATTGATGACGCCGGCNACCGAACCCACGGTTTCGAGCAGGCCNTAAAAGGTGCCCATGAGGCCGAGGAAGACCAGCAGGCCCGTAAGNTAGCGCGAAGTGTCCTTGGCCTCATCGAGCCGGTTGCCCACCGAGTCGAGGATGGAGCGCATGGAGGAGGGCGTGATGACCGCTTCCCCGATCCGCTCGCGCAGGATGCCGGCGACGGGGGCGAGCAGGATGGGCGGACGCACATTGGTCGAGGTGCCATCCTGCAGGGAATTGACCCATTTCACCTCGGGAAAGAGGCGGATGATCTGGCGGAAGCTGAGGAAGATGCCGACGAAGAGCGACAGAAAGATCAGCGAATTGATGAAGGGGTTGGCCCAGAAGAAGGTGACGATATTGGTGAAGAGGATGGCCGCGACCAGCGCCACCAGCACCAGAAAGATCACGATCTTGACGAGGTAAACGGTCGGGCTGGCCAGGTGATAGGGATCATAGCCTTGCGTCATCTGCCTTAACCTTGCCCCTTACGCACAAATCACAGGGGCAGAGAGTAGTCAGCCCGGGCGGGCGGGGCAATGAGAAAGGTTAATGAAGGGTAGAGGCGTGATCGGGTGCCCGGCACAATTGCCGGTCACGCTATGATGCGAGCGGCGAGATGCTACTGAATGCCGCGAAGCTGCTTCAGCAGGGCTGCCTGCAATGTCTCATTGCCGGCGACGACCTGGCCGTTCCAGACCGAGCCGGGGCTGCCCGCGAAATCGGAGACGAAGCCACCGGCCTCCTTGACCATCAGCAGGCCCGGTGCAACGTCCCAGGGGGCGAGGCCGGCTTCCCAGATGGCGTCGTAGCGGCCCGAGGCGAGCCAGGCCATGTCCATGGAAATGGAACCGCCGCGGCGAATGCCGGCGACCGCCGGGTTGATATGGGCAAGCTGGCGCAGTTGCAGGCTGTCATTGGCGGTACCCTGCGTCTTGATGCCGGTGCAGACCACGGCGTCGGCCAGCGAACGCCTGCCCGCCACGCGCAGGCGCTTGCGATCGTTGAGCCAGGCGCCGCCGCCCTTTTCGGCAGTGTAGAGCTCGTCGAGCACGGGATTGTAGATCACCGAGGCGACGATTTCGTTGGCGCGCTCCAGAGCGATGGCGCAGGCAAAGAGCGGGATGGAATGCAGGAAATTGGTGGTGCCGTCGAGCGGGTCGATCAGCCAGCGGTGCTGACCGTCGGTGCCGGCCACCTCGCCGCCCTCTTCCATGAGGAAGGCATAGGTCGGGCGGGCCTTGAGCAATTCGTCATAGACGATCTGCTCGGCGCGCAGGTCGGCCTTGGAGACGAAATCGGCCGGGCCCTTGCGGGAGACCTGCAGGTTCTCGACTTCGGAAAAGTCCTTGGTCAGCGACTTGCCGGCCTTGATGGCGGCGTTGACCATGACATTGAGGATTGCTGAGCGTGCCATGGTCAGTCGGCCCGGCGCATATAGGTGGCTTCGGTCGTGTCGACCACGATGCGTTCGCCCACGGCAATGAAGGGCGGCACCATGACCTTGAGGCCATTGGCCAGGATAGCCGGCTTGAACTGGCTGGAAACGCTCTGGCCCTTCTGCACCGGGTCGACCTCGGTGACTTCGAGCACGACATTGGGCGGGAAACGGACGCCGAGCGGNGTTTCCTCGTGCATTTCGAGGGTGATCTTCATGCCGTCCTGCAGGAANGCNGCGCGCTCGCCGACGAAATCCTTGGCCAGNTCGACCTGCTCGTAGCTNTCCTGGTCCATGAAGACCANGCTGTCGCCCTGCTCGTAGAGATAGGTGAAGTCGCGGAATTCGAGTTCGACGGTTTCNACCGTCTCGGCCGAGCGGAAGCGCTCNTTGAGCTTGGTGCCGCCNAGGATGGCCTTGAGTTCGACCTGGGCATAGGCGCCGCCCTTGCCGGGCTTGACGTGGTCGACCTTGACCGCGACCCAGAGGCGATCCTGGTGGTTGACGACATTGCCGGGGCGGATTTCGTTGCCGTTGATCTTGGCCATTCTGCTGCTTTCGGATGCGCGATTGTCTGCTTGGGCCGTGCGCGCCGGATGCGGCTGGCCAGACGTTGATGGGGCTTTATGGGCGTGGCGCGCTTATTGCCTCAGAACCGAGGCGGGTTCAAGGGTCTTGCGGCCCGCCCGCCGACGGCGCCTCGCCGGTGTCGGTGGGGGCGGGCAGGGCCTCGCCCTCCGGCGTCTGCGTCACGGTGGGGATTTCCAGCACTGTCTCGACGCTGGGCGGCGTCGAGGGCCAGAAACGGGCGCGCTCTTCGGCACGGGCCAGATCTTCTTCGGGAATGGAGACCAGCAGCCGGTCGAGCGCGGGATCGCTGAGGCCCTGGCGGCGGGCCAAAGCGCGCCACATGGCGGCGTCCTCGAGGTTGAGCGTGACGCCTTCGCCCACGGCGAGCAGCTTGGCATAGCGGTTCTGCGCCACGGCATTGCCGGCCTCGGCGGCGCGGCCATACCAGGTGGCGGCGGCCTCGATATCCTTGTCCACGCCCTGGCCGAGATAGAGCAGGGTGGCATAGTCGACCTGGGCCGGCACCAGGTTCTGCTCGGCGGCCAGCCCGATATAGCGGGCGCCTTCGGCCGGGTTGGGGGCCAGGCCCGCGCCCTCGATCAGCATGGTGCCATAGTCGTATTGCGCCTCTGGCAGTTCGGCGTCGGCCGCTTCCTTCATCAGTTCGGCGGCGGTGACCAGGCTCGGCGAGGCATAGACGCCTTCGACATGCAGCAGGGCCATATTGTATTTGGCGGGAATATAGCCGGCCTCGGCGGCCTTGCCGAAGAGGTCGGCGGCGCGGGCGCGGTTCTTGGGCACGCCAATGCCGTCCTGATAGGCCAGAGCCAGTGCGAAAGTGGCCAGGCGATCGCCGCCATTGGAGGCGAGCTGATACCAGCCGGCGGCGCGCTGGTCGTTCTGGGCGACGCCCAGGCCCTTGGAATAGAGTTCGGCAATCAGGGTCTGCGCGGCGGCGTCGCCCTTTTCGGCGCGGGGCAAGGCCAGTTCGAGCGCGGTGAGATAATAGCCACGCTGGAAGGCGCCATAGGCCTCGTCAATGGGCACGCGCGGCCCGAAGATCTGGTCGGAAATGGTGTCCGCCGGGTTGGGCTGCGCGTCCTGCGCCATGGTGCCGAGCGGCGCCATGGCCAGCAATGCCGTGAGCAGGAGGCGGCGCATCACGCCGATACTCCCAATTGGGCAGCGATGGCCTGCATGGCTTTGGCCGGGGCATCGGCCGACCACAGGCTTTGCGACAAAGCGAGGAATTCGGCGCCGCGGGCATCAGCCGTTTCGGGTGCGGCGTCCGGCCGGCTCAGCACGGCCGGTATTTCAAAGGTCTGCGCCCACCATTCGGCCAGTTCGGCGCCTTGCGCATCGGGTTTCCCGTCGGTGCCGCCGAAGAAGACATAGTCGATATCCATCTCGCCTGCCGTCATCGCGTCATGCCGGGAATGGAGGTTCCCCGCGCCCACGATCATGGCTGGCTTGAGAGTGGCAATCGCCGCCTTGAGCGCGGCGGTTCCGCCGGTGACATGCACGCCATCGGCCCCGAGCCTTTTCGCCAAAGCGGTGTCATCCTCGATTAATACGGCGCAGCCGGCGCCCTGGCCGATATTGACCACTTTGGCGGCGAGTTCGGCATAGACGGCATCGTCCATCGCGCCGCGCGTCACCAGCAGCGCCGAGAATTCGGCGGTGTTGAGCACGGCCATCAGCGTGGCGGGAAAGCGCACCGGGTCGGCATTGGCGGGGGTGATCAGATAGAGCTGGGGGGCCATGGCTTCCGGGTACTCGACGCAAGACCTTCTCTTGTCTGCCCATTTTGGCGACAAAGAGGACAGTCTTTCCAATAGGCGAAGGCCGGGATTGGCGCAAAGAAAATGCGCGCCCCCTGGGAGGAGGGCGCGCATCTACGTGACGTTGGGACGTCAGGGTAGAACCGTATTGTCAGGCCGCGCGGTCGAGTTCGCCGCTCCAGGTGCCCAGGGCAGCCAGCGAATTCATGTGGGCGCGGTGGGCGAAGGCGGCCTGCGCCTGCGGGAAATTCTCGCGGCGGCCGGCCCAGGTGCGCAGAGCCACATTCTGCAGGGCCCGGCCATAGGAGAAGGTCAGCGGCCAGGGCTTGCCCGATATCTGATTCATGGCAGAGAGGTGAGCGGTCGCCTCCTCGTCGGTCTGCCCGCCGGAGAGGAAGGCGATGCCGGGCACGGCGGCCGGCACATGCTCGCGCAGTACAGCCACGGTGCGGCGCGCCACTTCCTCGACGCTGGGGCGCTCGCGCGAATTGATGCCCGGCAGCACCATGTTCGGCTTGAGCAGCATGCCACCGAGATCGACACCGGCCAGGCGCAGTTCCTTGAAGGTATTTTCCAGCACGTCGCCGGTCACGGCGGCNCAGCGTTCCATGGAGTGATTGCCGGGATCGCCGTCNCCCACGACTTCCGGCTCCACCACNGGCACGATGCCGGCTTCCTGGCAGAGNATGGCATAGCGGGCCAAAGCATGGGCATTGGCGCGAATATTGTTGCGGGTGGGGGCCACGTCGTTGATGGTGATGACGGCGCGCCACTTGGCGAAGCCGGCGCCCAGTTCGGCATAGCGCGCCAGGCGCTGGCGCAGGCCGTCGAGACCCTCGGTGATCTTCTCGCCGCTATCGCCGGGCATCGGGAAGGCGCCGCGATCGACCTTGATGCCGGGAATGCAGTCGGCATCGGCCAGGATGGCGCGGAAGGCGGTGCCGTCGGCGGCATGCTGCTCCAGCGTTTCCTCGGTGAGGATGACGCCGGAAATGTAGTTGGTCATCGCCTCGGTCGAGCGGAACAGCATTTCGCGATAGTCGCGGCGCAGGTCGAGCGAGTTGGGCAGGTTGATCTTGGCAAAACGCTTGGCAATCGTGCCTTCGGACTCGTCGGCAGCCAGGATGCCCTTGCCCGGCTCCATAAGCTTCTGGGCGATGGCGTTCAGCGATTTCGTCATGGACTGGCCTCGGCAATTGGGATTGCCGGGATATTAGACTTTCGTTTTTGCCGCCGCGATTAGACCTGTGGTTATGCGACGAAAGGGGGATGGAACTGGTCTTTTTTCGCGTTTCCGAAGCGCAAAATCCGGTGCCACTTTTGCTGGAAACGCTCTATTGCAGCACTGCCAGCGCACGCTCCATTTCCAGCACCAGCCGGTCGAAGCCGTGGCCGGTACCCTCGCGCCGCTGGGCCGTGTCGCCGTTCAGCATGGTCAACTGCTCGGTATAGACCATGCTGGTGGCCTCTCCTTTTGGCATCAGGTCGATGGTCACCAGCGAAGCAGAGAGCGGGGTGGCGTCGAGATGCATCGTATAGGCATAGAGGATGCGGCGGGGTTGCAGCAGGTCGAGATAGCGCATGTCGACGCTGTGGATGGCACCGTCCGTGTCGCGCATGCGGCTGAAGTCGCGCCCGCCGGTCTGAAAGTCATGCACTTCTTCCAGCATCGTCCAGTCCGGATGGCAGCCGGACCAGGCCTGTTTGAGGGCGGGGTCGGCCCAGAAGCGCCAGGCATGGGCGGGACGGCCGGGCAGGGTGCGCTCGATGGTAAAGGTGGCGTGGCGGTCCGACTGGGTGGTCATGGTTTTTTCTCTTCCGGCGTGGCCCGCATCAGGGCTTCGAGACGGTCGAAGCCGGCATTGAGCTGGCGCTGGTGTTCGGCCAGCCATGCCTGCATTGCTGCCAGTCCGTCCCGGTCGATAGCGAAGGTGCGGACGCGGCCCTGCTTGCTCGAGGCCACCATGCCGCCGTTTTCAAGCACCTGCAAATGCTTGAGCGTCGACGGCAATGCCAGACCCAGCGAGGCAGCCAGCTCGGTCATCGAGGCGGGACCCTGCACCAGACGGGTCACCATGGCGCGGCGATGCGGATCGGCCAGGGAATGGAAGAGCTGGTCGAGTTGGGCCTGTTCGGTTTGCAGCTTCGCCTCCGTCAATCGGTCAGGAATCGCGCCGGCATGGCGTCCCGGTAAGGGAACATGTCGAAATAGGGCCGGGCTTCGCCGAGGGCCCTCTTGACGCTGGGTCGCAACAGCAGCCGCTCGAAATAGGCCGCCAGATTGGCATATTCGGCTGGGAAAGGCTCGACAATAGCGGCAAAGAACAGGCCGGGCGCGGCGGCGCAGTCCGCCAGGGTAAAGCTTTCGCCCACGGCCCAGTCGCGGCCAGCCAGTTGGCCATCGATCATGGCATAGGCGGTGCGCAGGGTGTTGCGCGCTTCGGCCACGCCATGCGGATCGGCGGCGCCTGGTGGCCTTATGCGGTCGACCACGATCTTCTGCATGGGTACCTGCACATATTGATCGAAGAAGCGGTCCCAGAGGCGGGTGTCGAGCGCGCGCTCCGGGTCTGCGGGCAACAGCCTGGCCGGGCCTGGATAGTGGCGCTCGAGATATTCGATAATGATGCTGGTTTCGGGGATGACCCGCTTGCGGGTCCTGTCCTCCAGCACGGGGATCTTGCCGACCGGCCAGCGTTCGGTCACCTGCCGGGCCGAATCCGGGTTGCCCAGGTCGACGATTTCAGCGGTGAAGGGCGTGCCGTTCTCATAGAGAGCGATCAGCACCTTGTGGCAGAACGAGGCGAGCGGGTGCAGGTAGAGCGTCAACGACACGTCATGTCTCCAGATAGTTTCCTGATATGGAAACTATCTGCATCGCATGAGGTCGGCAAGAGAAAGTTTCACAAATCGGAAACTATTTCTTCAGCGCCTCGACACCGGGCAGGGGCTTGCCTTCCATCCATTCGAGGAAGGCGCCGCCGGCGGTGGAGACGTAGGTGAAGGCATCCTTGACGCCGGCATGGGCAAGGGCCGCGACCGTATCGCCGCCGCCGGCCACCGAGACCAGCTTGCCGTCATGGGTGCGCTTGGCGACATACTTGGCAATGGCCACGGTGCCGGCATCGAAGGGGTTCATTTCGAAGGCGCCGAGCGGGCCATTCCACACCACGGTATGAGCGTCGTCGATGGCGCCGCAGATGCGCTCGATGGAGGAAGGGCCGATATCGAGGATCATGCCGTCATTGTCGATGGCGTCGACCCCGTAGAGACGGGTGGGCGTATCGGCCTTGAAGTGCCAGGCGACGACCGCATCGATCGGCAGGATGATGGCACAGCCGCTATCGATGGCCTTGTCCATGATGCGCAGGGCGGTCTCGGCCAGATCTTTTTCGGCCAGCGACTTGCCCACGCCATAGCCCTGAGCATGCAGGAACGTATTGGCCATGCCGCCACCGATGACCAGGCCATCGACCTTGGTCACGAGGTTTTCCAGCAGGTCGATCTTGGACGACACCTTGGCGCCGCCGACCACGGCGATGACGGGTTTTTTCGGCTTGCCGAGCCCGGCTTCCAGTGCTTCGAGTTCCGCCTGCATGGCCAGGCCTGCGGCAGCGGGCAGCAGATGCGCCAAGGCCTCGGTCGACGCATGGGCACGGTGGGCGGCCGAGAAGGCGTCGTTGACATAGACATCGCCGAGGCTGGCCATGCGCTGGGCCAGTTCGGGATTGTTGGCCTCCTCGCCGGGGTGGAAGCGGGTGTTTTCCAGAACTAGGACCGAGCCCGCCGGGGCGGATTCGATGGCCTGCTGGGCATGGGAGACGTCGGTCCAGTCGGTGGCGACGAAGCCGACGGGGTGGCCGGTTTCGTTGGCAACGGCTTCGCAGACCTGTTCCAGCGAAAATTCAGGGTCGACCTTGCCCTTGGGGCGGCCGAAATGGCTCAGCAGGATGGCCTTGCCGTCATGCTTGACGATTTCGCGGATGGTCGGCACCAGCCGTTCTATACGGGTGGCATCGGTGACCTTGCCGTCGGCGACCGGGACATTGAGATCGGCCCGGAGCAGAACGCGCTTGTTCTTGAGGTCGAGCTCGTCGAGGGTCTTGAAGGTCGCGGACATTGGTTGCCTCCCGGTGGTCTAGGTCGTCCGCCGTGGCGTAGCAGAGCGGCGACGAAGGGGGAAGCATAGCAGCGAAAAAACTCTGCCGTTCAGGGATGCAGCAGGGCCCGCCGCAGCAGGTCGCCGAGAAGGAAGAGCGGCAGGCCGAGCAGGGTGATGCAGACCAGCCGCCCCAGGTCGTCCACCAGGACATGGCGGGCAAAGCCGTCGCTGGGCCAGGCGGCCTGGCCGACTTTGCGGCGGATCAGGCGGTCGCGCAGCAGGACCAGGGTCGTGGTCAGCGCTGGCGGCAGTGCCAGCAGGGCGGGTTGCCCCGCAAACCCGATCAGGACCGAGGCGATGGGCAGACTGCCAAATATAGGCCGCATAATGTGGAACATGGGCGTGTCCCTGCGTGAACAGGGGTGCTTCTAGGCTGATTTGATGACTCGCTGGTGACAGGCGCCTAGTCTTGGCGGGCGAACAGGCCCGGATAGTCCACCACGAGAAAATCGGCATCGACTTCGATAACGCGTTCGAAGCCTTCGGCGCCCTGGAAACGGAAATGGGCGGCGTCGAGCCTTGTATAGATCTGCTCGCTGCGCTTCACCGTCATCTCATCGCCGTCGATCCAGGCCATGGCGAAGCGCTGCGGCTGGCCGATGGTCCATTGGCAGCGCCAGAGCGGCAGCGAATTGGTGAGCGGCGTCGGCCAGATGTCGATATCGAGGCAATGGCGCAACGCCGGCAGCGGCTCGGCCCGGTCATCCGACCACTCCCCCGCGCCATCGGAAAAGAGTTCCAGCACGGCCCCGTCGGTGCGTTCGAGCCTGACGGTGCGCACATGCTCGCGGTCGTCGAGCTTGATGCGATAGAA
>Ga0065721_10052854_pt1 | contig 11019 bp, 9 predicted proteins | sample Mesricmetagenome_FD_59108 | JGI IMG/M metagenome (GOLD analysis project Ga0065721, IMG submission 59108) | Mesophilic microbial community from rice straw/compost enrichment Sample: eDNA_1 v2 (version 2) | ecosystem: Engineered > Solid waste > Grass > Composting > Bioreactor | place: USA: Davis...
GCCGCCGGCGCCTTCGCCGCGCCCGCCGCCGCCTTCGCCGGCGTCGGGCGCAACGACCCCTGCCCCTGCGGCTCGGGCAAGAAGTTCAAGCACTGCCACGGCGCGCTGGTCTGACGGCGACGGCCTTTGCGGGATCGATGCGGCCGGGCCTCGTGCCCGGCCGTTTTCGTTCGCATGGCGCCCGTCCGCGCCCGGTTTGCCGGGCCGCCGGCTTGCGTTCTCTCCCGCAATTGCGTAGGGCGATGGCACCAAGACAGCGGCGCGCCCCGAGGGGAGGCGTGCGAAGATCTCCGGAGTTGCCATGTCCGCCAAGAGCGACATCAAGAAGGTCGTCCTCGCCTATTCGGGCGGCCTCGACACGTCCATCATCCTCAAGTGGCTGCAGACCGAACTCGGCGCCGAGGTGGTGACCTTCACCGCCGACCTCGGCCAGGGCGAGGAGCTCGAGCCGGCGCGCCGCAAGGCCGAGATGCTGGGCGTCAAGGAGATCTACGTCGAGGACGTGCGCGAGGAATTCGTGCGCGACTTCGTCTTCCCGATGTTCCGCGCCAACGCGCTCTACGAGGGCGTCTACCTGCTCGGCACCTCGATCGCCCGGCCGCTGATCTCCAAGCATCTCGTCGAGATCGCGAAGAAGACCGGCGCCGACGCCATCGCCCACGGCGCCACCGGCAAGGGCAACGACCAGGTCCGCTTCGAGCTGTCGGCCTACGCCCTCAACCCCGACATCAAGATCGTCGCCCCCTGGCGCCAGTGGGCCTTCAAGAGCCGCACCGACCTGATCGACTTCGCCGAGAAGCACCAGATCCCGGTCGCCAAGGACAAGAAGGGCGAGGCGCCCTTCTCGGTCGACGCCAACCTGCTGCACTCGTCCTCCGAGGGCAAGGTGCTGGAGGACCCGTCGGTCGAGGCGCCGCCCTACGTCTACATGCGCACGATCTCGCCGGAGGAGGCGCCCGACACGCCGACCGTGATCGAGATCGGCTTCGAGCGTGGCGACGCCGTCTCGATCGACGGCGAGGCGCTGTCGCCGGCAACCCTGCTCGCCCGCCTCAACGACCTCGGCCGCGACAACGGCATCGGCCGCATCGACCTCGTCGAGAACCGCTTCGTCGGCATGAAGAGCCGCGGCGTCTACGAGACCCCCGGCGGCACCATCCTGCTCGCCGCCCACCGGGCGATCGAGAGCATCACGCTCGACCGCGGCGCGTCCCACCTCAAGGACGAGCTGATGCCGCGCTACGCCGAACTGATCTACAACGGCTTCTGGTTCTCGCCCGAGCGCGAGATGCTGCAGGCGGCGATCGACAGGAGCCAGGAGAACGTCGAGGGCACGGTGCGTCTCAAGCTCTACAAGGGCAACGTCATGGTGATCGGCCGCGAATCGAAGAAGTCGCTCTACTCCGACCAGCTCGTCACCTTCGAGGACGACCAGGGCGCCTACGACCAGAAGGACGCCCAGGGCTTCATCAAGCTCAACGCGCTGCGGCTCCGCACGCTGGCCAAGCGCGGCTGAGGCGGCGGCGCCCCGCTGCGCCCGCCGTCCGCTCCGGCCCTCCCGGTATGGGAAGCCGGGGCGGCGGGCCACAGGACCCGGCGGACATCGAAGGGCGCGCCGAGACGGTGCGCCCTTGCTCGTTTTCGAGCCCGCCCGCGCCGGCTCCGGGACGACGGGCCCGCTCGCCCGCGGTCCCCTCGCCAGCGCCCTCGCCTTCGCAGGGACGGCCACGACGGGTCGAAACCGTCCACGCCTCGTATCAGCCGGACTTCCCGCTCCAGCCGAGCAACTGCTCGAACAGCCGCGCCACGGCTTCGGCGCCGGGGTCGACGTGGCCGGCCAGTTGCCTCGCGTTGATGTAGGACGCCCGGCCCGCATTGGCCTTGGTCATCGACGCCGTCAGGTTCGCCCCGGCGCGGGCGGCGGCCGCGGCGGCGTCGAGGCCTTTGTCCAGTTCGTCGAGCGCGGGCGAGAGAGCGTCGACCATGGTCCGGTCGCCGAGGCGGGCGCCGCCGATTTCCTGCATGCGGCGCAGGCCCGCCTTCAGCGCTTCGCCCATCGGCAGGCCGCTGGAGGCGGCATCGCCGGTCGCGGCGAAGAAGATGGCCAGCAGAACGCCGGACGATCCGCCCATGGTCTGGCTCAGCTCGAGACCGATCGCCCGGTAGAGCTGGGTGTGGTCGGCCAGCGGCAGCCGGTCCATGGCGGCGATCAGTGCCCGGGCGGCGCCGGCGAGCGTGCTTCCGGTGTCGCCGTCGCCCGCCTTGGCATCGAGCACGTTGAGGTCGGCTTCCGCCGCGATCAGGATCTCGCAGCACCTCGTCAGGAAGTCCTCGGTCCGCCGGTGGCGGGACGGCATCGGCACGACGGGTGTCAGGCCGTCGGGCAGCGCCTTGACGGTGATCGCGCCCAGCTGCGACAGGCCGGGCCAGGCGGCGATCGGCGTCGGCTGCTTCAAGAGGGCGATCTCGGCGTCGTCGGCCGGGTAGAGCGTGATCGAGACGCCGTGCATGTCGAGCGACGTCATCATCGCCGCCGGCCCGACCACCCGGCTGACCCGCTCGCCGATGCTCGAGCGGCGGATCTCGTTCAGCACGATGGACATCTCGAGGGCCGACGTTCCGCCGAGATTGTTGACGAGAGCGACATGGGGCCGCTCTTCCATGCCGGCGGCGAGGCGGGAGACCATGGCGGCGACCGCGCTGCGTGCCCCCTCGAAGGCCACCTGCTCGACGCCGGGCTCGCCATGGATGCCGAGGCCGAGTTCGGCCATTCCCGCGGGAATGCGGTCCTCGCGGGGCGAGCCGGGCACCGTGCAGGTGCTGAGCGACATGCCGAAGCTGCGCGTCCCGGCCACGACCTTGCGCGCCGCCGCCGCCACGATGCCGAGATCGGCACCGTTATCGGCCAGCGCGCCGGCGATCTTGTGCACGAGCAGCGTACCGGCCAGGCCTCGGGCCTGGGGCAGGTCCGGCAGGGCGACGTCGTCGTCGACGACGACCATGTCCACCTTGAGACCGAACTCCCGCGCCCGCTCGGCGGCGAGGCCGAAGTTGAGCCGGTCGCCGGTGTAGTTCTTGACGATCAGCAGGCAGCCCCGCGGGCCGGTGACGGCGAGGATGCCGGCGAGCACCGCGTCGACGCTCGGTGAGGCGAAGACGTCGCCGCAGACCGCGGCGGTCAGCATGCCCTCGCCGACGAAGCCGGCATGGGCCGGCTCGTGGCCGGAGCCGCCTCCGGACAGCAGCGCGACCTTGGACTTGTCCCAGTCGTTGCGGACCACCACGCGGATGTGCGGATAGCCGTCGAGCCGGGCGAGCTTGCCGCCCGAGGCGGCGACGACCGCATCGACCGCGTCGGTGACGATGCTGTCCTTCGCGTTGACGAATTGCGCCATGACTTGCATTTCAAGCGATCCTTTTGCCGTCGATATCGAAATAGAACGGCCTGTGGGCTTCGATCTTCAGGGTGTCGCCTTCCTGCAGAGGCGTGTGCGGCTCGGTCACGGTGACCAGCGGGTGGTCGCGGAAAACCAGATGCAGGCGCGTCTGGTCGCCCAGCCGCTCGACCCGCACCACCCGGCTGTCCTCGCCCGATCCCTGCCGGATCTGCTCGGGCCGCAGGCCGATCTTCTCGGCGCCGGGCGGGGCGGGGCCGAAAAGATCGGCGGGGAGGATGTTGATCTTGGGCTGCCCCAGCCGTCCGGCGGCGTAGATGCTGACGGGGTTCTCGTAGATCTCGCGCGGCGATCCGAACTGGACGAGGCGTCCGTGATCGAGCACGCCGACATGGGTCGCCATGGTCATGGCCTCGATCTGGTCGTGCGTCACGTAGAGCAGGGTGGCGCCCGACCGCGCCTGGATGCTCTTGAGCTCGATGCGCAGGTCCGAGCGCAACTTCGCGTCGAGCGAACTGAGCGGCTCGTCCATCAGGTAGATCGACGGGTTGCGCACGAGGGCGCGGCCGATCGAGACCCGCTGCATCTCGCCGCCCGACAGCGCCGTCGCCTTGTTGTCGAGCTTGTGCGAGATCTGCAGCACCTCGGCGACGGAGCCGACGATCCGGCCGATCTCGGCCCTCGGCGTCCGCAGCCGCGGCGACTTCAGCGGAAATTCGAGGTTCTGCCGCACCGTCAGATGCGGGTAGAGCGAATATTGCTGGAAGACCATGGCCACGTCCCGCTCGGCCGGGGTGAGGCTGCGGACCGATCGCCCGCCGATCGAGACGTCGCCGCGATCGGGGCGGTCGAGACCCGACACCATCCGCAGGACGGTGGTCTTGCCGGCGCCGGTCGGTCCGAGCAGCACGACGAAGGAGCCATGCGGAACGGTCATCGACACGTCCTGCAGGGCCGTGACCGCGCCGAAGGACTTGCTGATCCCCTCGAGGACGACTTCAGCCATGGGAAAGCACCTTGCTGTTGGCCTCGGAGACGAGGGCGAGGCCCGTCGCGCCGTCGAAGACGGTCAGGGTGCGGGCGTCGAAGTCGAGCCCGGGCGTGTCTCCGGCCCTGATCGGCAGGTCGGAGGCCGCCCGCACCTTGAGGAGGCCATGGGCGGTCTCGAGCGTGACGATCTGCGTCGTCCCGAGATACTCCGCGGCGAGCACCCTGGCGCGGAAACGCGACGTGTCGGAAAACCGCACGTGTTCGGGCCGCACGCCGAGGGTGAGCCGGCCGCGGGCGCCCTGCCGGCTGCGGGGAACGGCGATCCGGTGCCCGCCGAGGTCGACATGGCTGCTGCCGCTTTCGATCACGCCGTCGAAATCGAGGAAGTTCATCGCCGGGGAGCCGATGAATTTGGCGACGAACTTGGTCGCGGGCCAGTCGTAGATGTCCTGCGGCACGCCGAACTGCTCGACCACGCCGTGGTTCATCACGACGATCTTGTCGCCCATCTGCATGGCCTCGAGCTGATCGTGCGTCACATAGACCGTGGTGGCGCCCATGCGGTCGTGCAGGGCGCGCAGTTCCTCGGCCATGTGCTCGCGGAACTCGGCGTCGAGCGCGCCGAGCGGCTCGTCCATGAAGAAGGCCTTCGGCCGGCGCACGATGGCGCGCCCGAGCGCCACCCGCTGCCGGTCGCCGCCGGACAGGCCGCCGACCGGCCGGTCGAGCATGTCGCCGATGCCGAGGATGGCCGCCACTTCGTCGACGCGGCGGCGGACCTCGGCGCGCGCCATGCCCTGGCTGACCAGCGGGTAGGATATGTTCTTGCGCACGTTCATGTGGGGATAGAGCGCGAACATCTGGAACACGAAGGCGATGTCGCGCTGGGAGGCCGGCTTCATCCCGACTTCCTCGCCGTCGAGATAGATCTGGCCGCTGGTCGGCAGTTCGAGGCCGGCCATCATGCGCAGGGTCGTGGTCTTGCCGCAGCCGGAGGGGCCGAGCAGCATGAAGAATTCGCCGTCCTCGATGGTGAAGCTCGACGAGCGGACGGCGGTGAAGCTGCCGAAGTCCTTGCGCAGATTGTCGATGCGGATCTGAGCCATGGTCTATTCCGGAAAGTGGCTGGTGACGATGAACATGACCGTTCCGATCAGCGTGACGATGAAGGAGTAGGTGAACAGCCACAGAAAGAGCGGTTGCATGAGCATCACCACGCCGACGGCGATCAGGCAGGACGCCAGCAACTCCCAGGGGCCGCGCCGGAAGCGGATGATGCCGTTGAGGAAGTTCGTCATTTGCGCACCGCGCCGAAGGTGATGCCGCGAAGCAGGTGCTTGCGCAGGAGGATGGTGAAGATCATGACCGGCAGCAGGAAGATGGTGGCGCCGGCGGCGATCGCCGGCCAGTCCTGCCCGCCGACGCCGATGATGGTGGGAATGAAGGGCGGCGCCGTCTGGGCGGTGCCGGACGTCAGCAGCACGGCGAAGGCATACTCGTTCCAGGCGAAGATCAGGCAGAAGATCGCGGTCGAGGCGATGCCGGTGGCGGCCTGGGGCAGCACGACCTTGTAGAAGGCCTGGAACCGCGTGTAGCCGTCGATCAGCGCCGCTTCCTCGTATTCGACCGGGATCTCGTCGATGAAGCCCTTGAGCAGCCAGACCGAGAGCGAGAGGTTGACCGCGGTGTAGAGCAGGATCATGCCGAGATGGGTGTCGCTGAGCCCGAGCTGGCGGTACATCAGGAAGATCGGGATCGCCACGGCGATCGGCGGCATCATCCGGGTCGACAGGATGAAGAACAGCAGGTCGTCCTTGAGAGGCACCTTGAAGCGGGAGAAGGCATAGGCGGCGGCGGTGCCGAGCACCATGCACAGCAGCGTCGAGCCGAAGCCGATGATCACCGAATTGAGGAAGCGCTCGCCGTAGCGGGAAGGGCCGAGGACGACCATGCCGTTGCCGCGGGCGACCTCCTCGTACCATGTCGTCGGCTCGGGCGCGCTCGCACTCGCCCGCGTCTGGGTGGTGAAGAGGTTCACGTAGCCTTCGAGCGAAGGCTGGAACACCACCTTGGGCGGATAGGCGATGGCGTCTGCCGGCGACTTGAAGCCGGTGGCGACGATCCAGACCAGCGGCAGGAGGGTGATGATCGCGTAGCCGACCACCAGGATACCCGCCAGCCATTTCTGGCGGTTCGAGGGTTCGGTGATCGAATAGTTCATCGCTCTTTGACCTTGTTCAGGGCCTTGACGTAGATCGAGGCCAGACCGAAGACGGTGACGAACAGCATGACGGCATAGGCCGAGGCGTAGCCGGTCCGCCACTTCTCGAACGCTTCGCGCTTGAGGTTGATGGAGGTCAGTTCGGTGGTCGAGCCGGGCCCGCCGCCGGTCAACTGCACCACGAGGTCGAACATCTTGAAGTTCTCGATGCCGCGGAACAGCACCGCCAGCATCAGGAAGGGCAGCACCATGGGAATGGTGATGGTCCAGAACTGCCGCCACTTTCCGGCCCGGTCGCATTCCGCCGCCTCGTAGATGCTCGGCGGAATTGACCGCAGACCCGCCAGGCAGATCAGCATGACGAAGGGCGTCCACATCCAGGTGTCGACGATGACGATGGCCCAGGGGGCGAGCGGTACCTCGGCGATCATCGAGAAGCTCGCCGGGTCGGCGCCGGTCAGGAAGCCGATCGCATAGTTGAAGAGGCCGATCTGCGGCTCGTAGAGAAAGGTCCAGAAATTGCCGACCACGGCCGGCGACAGCATCATCGGCAGGACGATCAGCGTCGTCCAGAGGTCGTTGCCGCGGAACTTCTTGTTGATCAGGTAGGCGAGGGCGAAGCCGATCAGCACCTGCAGGACGATGGTCCAGATCAGGAAATGCGCCGTCGCCTGCATCGTGTTCCAGATGTTCGCGTCGCCCAGGATGCGCCGGTAGTTGTCGAGGCCGACCCAGTCGACGTCGTTGTTCGGCCGGTTGACGCGGTAGTTCGTGAAGCTCAGCCGGATCGTCCAGATCAACGGAAAGATGTTGATGGCGAGCAGCAGGATGATCGTGGGCGTCACGAAGATCCACGCGATCGCCCGGTCCGACAGGCTGCGCAGCCTCCTGCGCACCCGGGTCGGCGTCGCCCGGGCGAGACCCTCGAAAGCTGTATTGGACATGATCGATCTCCAGGTCGGAACCGCTCGAGCGGGGGCGCGCGCGCCCCGCACTCACCGCCGGGAGGGAGCGGTCACTTCAGGCCTTCGTCCTCGAAGACCTCGTTCCAGTCGGTGACCAGACCGTCGAGGGCCTCGCGGGCCGTGCCCTGGCCGGCCACGACGTAGTTGTGGACCCGGCTCTGCATGGCGTGCAGCAGCGACGCGTAGGACGGCTCCGCCCAGAAGTCCTTCACGATGGCCATGGAGTCGAGGAAGGCCTTCGCATAGGGCTGGCTGGTGACGAAGGAGGGGTTTTCCACCACCGAGCGCATGGCGGAATAGCCGCCCATCGACCACCACTTCTTCTGGACGTCCGGCTGGGCGAACCACTTGATGTAGGCCAGCGCGGCGTCCTTCTGGTCGGTGTTGGAGACGACCGAGATGCCCTGCCCGCCGAGCTGGGCGAAGTGACCGCCCGGGCCGGCCGGGTTGGGGAAGTAGCCCGATTTGCCGCCGCCGACGTTGGGATCGGCCTCGACGCCGGGCCAGATGAACGAGAAGTTCATCTGCAGGGCGACCTGGCCGGATTTGTAGGCGTCGATGTTCTCGGTCATGTACCAGTTGGAGGCCCCGGGCGGGGTGCAGCACTCGTAGAGCTCCCGGTAGAACTCCAGTCCCGCGACGGCGCTGTCGGAATTCACGAATCCCTCGAGCTCGTAGGGCTTGTCCGGGTCCTGGTATTCGAAGCCGAAGTTGTAGAGGACGTTGGTCACGCCCATGGTGATCCCTTCCGAACCGCGTTCGGTGTAGATCGAGGCGCCATAGACCGTCTTGCCGTCGATCTGGCGACCCTGGAAGAAAGTGCCGATGTCCTTGAGCTCGTCGAGGGTCTGCGGAACGGCGAGCTCACGGCCGTAGGTCGTCTTGAATTCGGCCTGGAGCTCGGGGCGGTCGAACCAGTCCTTGCGATAGGTCCAGCCGACCACGTCGCCGAAGGCCGGCAGGGCCCAGTAGTTCGGCGTGTTCTTGGGCCATTCCGAATAGCCGGTCACGGTGGCCGGAATGAAATCGTCCATGCTGATGCCGTTGGCGTCGAAGAACTCGTTCAGCTTCAGATACTGGCCGTTCTCGGCGGCGCCCCCGATCCACTGGCTGTCGCCGATCAGCAGGTCGCACAGCCGGCCACCCGAGTTGAGCTCGTTGAGCATGCGGTCGGCGAAATTGGTCCACGGCACGAATTCGAACTGCATGCGGTGGCCGGACTCGGCCTCGAAATCCTTGGAGAGTTCGACCAGCGCATTGGCCGGGTCCCAGGCGGCCCAGCACAGCGTGAGGTCGTCGGCACGGGCGGACGTGACGCCGACCGGGGAAAAGGCCGCAGCGGCCAGGGCGGCTGCGGACCCGAGAATCTGGAGCTTCAAAGCGTGTCCTCCCATTGGCCTCGCGGCGAGGCGAAAATTGCGCGCGGAAGGGCACATTGAGGTTCGAACCTCAATTCATCACCTTCCTCCCCATGACGGACGACGGGATCGGCCGATTTCTTCGGTCCGGACTCAATCTCCAGCGTCATGGCTGCTATAACTGAGGTGCGGACCTCAATGCAAGTCGATTCTGAGGTGCGCACCCCAAAACGGTTGCGCCGGGACTTGGCGCGGGGGTAATGTCCCGCCGTCGATCAGGAGATTCCATGCGTCCGACAGCGAGAGATCTGGCAAAGGCGGCAGGGGTGAGTCTCGCGACGGTCGACAGGGTTCTGAACCATCGGCCCAATGTCAGCGCCAAGGCGGTGACGCGCGTCAACGAGGCCATCGAGCGGATCGGCTTCGTGCCGAATCAGGCGGCCGTCACCCTCGCCCGCAACACCGTCCGCCGCTTCCGCTTCGTCCTTCCCGGGAAGGGAGATCAGTATCTCGGCGAGATCATGCGCGAGATCCGCGCGACCGACCTGACGTTCCGGGCCGACATGGTCAGCGTCGACATCGCCGAGGTCGAGATCGAGGATCCGCACCTCGTCGCGAACTATCTGGCGTCGATCGCCGCCAAGGTCGACGGACTGGCGATCATGGCGCCGGAATCGCCGCAGGTCCGCGACGCGCTGCGCCGCCTGGAAGAGCGCGGCATTCACATCGTCCGCTTCCTGTCCGGCAAGGACGACGGCCGCGTCGACGTGGTCGGCATCGACAATCATGCCGCCGGAGCGACGGCTGCGCGGCTCCTCGGTCGCTTCGCCGAGCCGCGCGCCGGAACGGTCATGGTGATCGCCGACACGATGCGCGCCCAGGACAGCATCGAACGCCGTCTCGGTTTCGATCGCGTCATGAACCTCGATTTTCCGAACCTGCGCGTCCTGCCGTCGCTCGAAACCCACTCCGATCCCGATCGCACGCGAAGCATCATATCGCGCCAGCTGAAGCACAACGGCGACATCGTCGGCGTCTACGTCATGAGTTCGGAAGCACGGGTGCCGTTGACCTGCCTGGCGGGCTTCACCGCGCTCACCCGGCTGGTGGTCGTCGCCCACGAGAGGACGCCGTTCACCGTCGCCGGGTTGCAGGACGGCTCGATCGATGCGGTCATCGCCCAGAACCCCGGCCACGCCGTCCGCAGCGCCGTGCGACTGCTGAAAGCCCGCTCGGACAACCTCGAGCCCGTCCTGTCCCGTGACCGGCTGCGGGTGGAGGTTCTTCTCAAGGACAATCTCTAGGAAGGGCCGGGCAAGGCGCGCGGCCCGATGGCGGGCCGGCTGCGGAAAGCTTCGGCACGCCGCAGCCTTCCGTGCGCAGACGCGCCCCATCGACGGCTGCCGCCGAGCCCCCGGCCTCGACGACCGCCGCCCCGTCGGCACTGTCGGTGTCGGGCATCGTCGGCGCGCGCAGGGCCGGCCGCGCATGATGTCCCGATCCGCCGTTTCCGGCCGGATTTCCGGCCACTTCGGAAACTCGAATTCGCATGTGTCTTTGAAAGGATGGTGCTGTGAGAGAGGATTGAACTCTCGACCTCTCCCTTACCAAGGGAGTGCTCTACCACTGAGCTACCACAGCGCCGATTCGCGGGGCCGATCCGAAAGGAGCGGCGGTGCCGGACGGAGCGGCGGTGCGAACGGGCGATCTACTGCCACAGCTTCACGCGGCGCGCAAGCGCAAAGCCGCCTTCGATCCGCGATCGGCGGGCGGGCGGGCCGGACGGGGGCAAGGCCGGAGGCGGAAGCGGCGGTCCGGAGGCGGAATTGCGCCGGTTTCCGCGGCGGCTCTTGCGCCGGCAATGCGAAACGGGCATTTCAGGGAACGGTTTTCCGGCGCGGTCGGATGGTTCGCATGGACGAGACGGGCGAGGATGGCGGGGCGGCGGCCCTCGGCGAGCGAGCGGACGAGCGACCGGGCGAGCGACCCGGTGGACGATCGGGCGACGGGCCGGCCGGGCAGCGGGATGCGCGTGAGCAGCGGCTCGCCGTCGCCCTGCGGGCGAACCTGCGGCGGCGCAAGGGCCAGAG
>Ga0065721_10052848_pt1 | contig 11017 bp, 6 predicted proteins | sample Mesricmetagenome_FD_59108 | JGI IMG/M metagenome (GOLD analysis project Ga0065721, IMG submission 59108) | Mesophilic microbial community from rice straw/compost enrichment Sample: eDNA_1 v2 (version 2) | ecosystem: Engineered > Solid waste > Grass > Composting > Bioreactor | place: USA: Davis...
CCCCACCCCCACCTCCACCTCCGTTCCCGCGGAGCCTGCCGAGCCGACGGCCGCGGGCGAGGAGGCGGGCATCCTGGCCAACGACGGGGAGGCGGCGTGAACCTGCCCGCCCTGAGCGTGCGCCGCCCGGTCGCGACGGCGATGATCGGGCTGATGGTCGTGGTGGTCGGGGCCTTCTCCCTCTGGCGGCTGCCGATCGACCTCCTGCCGGACGTGGAGCTGCCGTCGGTGACGGTGAGCGCCGAGTACGAGAACGCGGCCCCGGAGGAGATCGAGCGCCTGGTGACGGAGCCGATCGAGGAGGCCGTCGCGACGGTGCAGGGGGTGGAGGAGATCGTCAGCACGTCCAGCGAGGGCGTGAGCAGCGTCCGGATCCGCTTCACGTGGGGGACGAACCTCGACGCGGCGGCGAGCGACGTGCGCGACCGGCTCGACCGGGTGGTCGACGAGCTGCCGGACGACGCGACGCGCCCGGAGCTGCGGAAGTTCGACGTCTCGAACGCGCCGATCGTGCTCCTCGGGCTCTCCAGCTCCCTCGACCCGGTGGAACTCGCGCAGGTCCTGGACGACCAGGTGCTCTACCGCCTGGAGCGGATCCCGGGCGTGGCGGCCGTGGACGTCTGGGGCGAGTACACGCGCGAGATCCGCATCGAGCTGGACATCGGCAAGATCAAGGCGCTGCGGCTGCCGCTGGAGGCGGTGCTGACGGCGATCGGCGAGGCGAACGTCAACGTCCCGGCCGGGAACATCGACCAGGGTCGGTACGAGGTCCGCATCCGCACGCCCGGGGAGTTCCGGGGGCTCGACGAGCTGGCGGCGACGGTCGTGGCGGTGCGCGAGGGGGGGCCGGTGCGGCTCTCCGACATCGCCGAGGTCCGCGACACGCACCGGGAGATGACGCGGCTGGTGCGCATCGACGGTCGGCGGGGCGTGCGCCTGGCGATCCGCAAGCAGTCGGACGCGAACACGGCGGCCGTGGCGAGGGCGGCGCTCGCGGAGGTCGAGGCGATCAACCGCGACATGCCGCAGCTCCGCATCGTGCCGGTGGTCGACCAGGGGCGGTACATCGAGCGGTCGATCGCCAACGTGGGGCAGAGCGTGGTGTACGGGGGCGGGCTGGCGGTGCTCGTGCTGCTGCTGTTCCTGCGGAACGTGCGCAGCACGCTGGTGATCGCCGTCTCGATCCCGGTCTCGGTCGTGGCGACGTTCGCGCTGATCTACTTCTGCGGCTTCACGCTGAACCTGATGACGCTCGGCGGGCTGGCGCTCGGCGTGGGCATGATGGTCGACAACTCGATCGTCGTGCTCGAGAACATCTTCCGGCGCCGCCACGAGGAGGGGGAGGGGACGCGCGAGGCGAGCGTCCGCGGCGCGGGCGAGGTCGCCGGGGCGATCGTGGCGAGCACGCTGACGACGCTGGTCATCTTCCTCCCGCTGGTCTTCGCGCGCGGCACGAGCGGCGTGCTCTTCCGGGAGCTGGCCTACGTGATCGCCTTCTCGCTGGCGGTCTCGCTCGCGGTGGCGCTCACGCTCGTGCCGATGATGTCCTCGCGCCTGCTCGGGCGGGAGCGGCCGCGGGAGTCGCGGGCGCGGCCCGTCGCGTGGCTGCTGACGCTCGCGGACCGGACGCAGGCGGGGCTCGAGCGCGCCTACGGGGGCGTGCTGCGGGACGCCCTGCGGGCCCGGTGGGCGACCGTGCTCGTCGTCGCGGGCCTCGCCGTCGGCTCGTCCCTGCTCGTGCCGATGATCGGGACGGAGTTCATGCCCCCGAGCGACGAGGGCCAGGTCCGCGTCTCCGGCGAGATGGAGCAGGGGACGCGGCTGGAACTCGTCGACCGGCAGACGCGCCTGCTGGAGCAGCTCGCGCTCCCGCACGTGCCGGAGCTGGTCAGCTACGTCGCGAGCGTCGGGGCCTCGAGCTGGAACCCCGACCAGGCGAGCGAGGGCGAGCTGCAGCTCGCGCTCACGCCGCTGGCGCAGCGGTCGCGCACGAACACCGAGATCGCCGACGAGCTGCGCGAACTGCTCGTCGGGCGCGTCCCCGGCATGAAGATCCGCACCCGCGCGCCCCAGGGGCAGTGGCTGCTCAACCGCATCATCGGCGGGGACGAGGGGTTCGCGGTGGAGATCCGCGGGTACGACCTCGACATCCTCGACGCCCTCGCCGCCGAGGTCGCGACGATCCTCGAGCAGACCCCCGGCGTCACCGACATCCGCTACGCCCGCGACCAGGGCGTGCCGCAGCAGCTGATCCGCATCGACCGCGACAAGGCGGCCGACCTCGGGCTGAGCGTCGAGCGCGTCGCCCGCACGCTGGAGACCGCGATCGGCGGGACGCGGGCCGGCGAGTACCGCGAGGCCGGGGACGAGTACCGCATCCTCGTGCGCCTGCGCGACGCGGAGTCGATCCCGCTCGAGGAGATCCTCGACCTCACCCTGACGAACACGGCCGGCGAGGAGGTGGCCCTGCGGAACCTCGTCGTCGCCGAGCCCGGGCAGGGGCCGCTCCTGATCGAGCGCAAGGACCGCCAGCGCGTCGCGACGGTGAGCGCGAACCTCTCCGGGCAGCGCGACATGGGGTCCGTCGCCCGCGACGTCGCCGAGGCGCTGCGGGCCGTCCCCCGCCCCTCCGGCTACGACTTCAGCCTCGCCGGCAACTACGAGGAGCAGCAGAAGGCGTTCAACGAGCTGGCGATCACCCTCGCCCTCTCCCTCGTCCTCGTCTACATGGTCCTCGCCTGCCAGTACGAGAGCCTGCGCGACCCGCTCGTCGTCATGCTCAGCGTCCCCGCGGCCGGCATCGGCGTGCTCGTCACCCTCTTCCTCACCGGGACGACGCTCAACGTCCAGTCGTACATCGGGTGCATCATGCTCGGCGGCATCGTGGTGAACAACGCGATCCTGCTCGTCGACCAGGCGGGGCAGATCCGCCGCGAGAAGGGCTGGGGGGCCAGGCAGGCCGTCGCCGAGGCCGGGCGCCGCCGCCTCCGCCCGATCCTGATGACGACGCTGACGACGATCCTCGGCCTGCTCCCGCTGGCCTTCGGCATCGGCGAGGGCGCCGAGGCCCAGGCCCCGCTCGCCCGCGCCGTCGTCGGCGGGCTCCTCTTCAGCACGCTCGTCTCGCTCGTGCTCGTCCCGGCGGTCTACACGCTCGTCCACCCCGAGCCCCCCGAGGTCTGACCGGCCGCCGGAGAACCCCTCGCCGGAGAAGCCTGGCGGCGAAGCGGCAGTTCCCGCACCGAAGCCGATCCCGCGCGCCCACCTCTCCCCGCCTCACTCTGCCGTCTGCAATCTGCCCCTCTCTCCGCCCCGTGTACAGTCATCGCTCCCCCGGCCCGAAGGAACGCGATGACCGACGCCGCGACCGACGCCCCCGCCGCGCCCGCCCGCCGGCACGCAGAGGCTTTCTCCCTCCGCGGGCAGCACGCGCTGATCACCGGCGGCGGGAGCGGTCTCGGGCTGGCGATCGCCGAGGCCATGGCCGCCGCCGGCGCCGCCGTCACCCTCGTCGGGCGCCGTGAGGACGCCCTCCGCGCCGCGGCCGAGCGCATCGGCGACGCGGCCTCCATCGCCCCCTGCGACATCACCGCCGCCGCGAGCGTCCGGCCCATGCTCGACCGCGCCGCCGGCGAGCGCGGGCCGATCGCCTGCCTCGTCAACAACGCCGGCATCCACCTCAAGAAGACGATGCTCGAGGCGACGGAGGAGGAGTTCGAGCGGGTCCTCGCCACGCACGTCACCGCGGCCGTGCGCCTCACCCGCGGCGTCCTGCCCGGCATGCTCGAACGCGGCTCCGGCTCGATCCTCTTCACGGCCTCCATGGCCTCGCTGATCGGGATCCCCCTCGTCACCGCCTACTCGGCCGCCAAGTCGGCCCACCTGGGGCTCGTCCGCTCGCTCGCCGCCGAAGTCTCCTCCCGCGGCGTCCGCGTCAACGCGATCGCCCCCGGCTGGATCGAAACGCCCATGCTCCGCGGCGCGATCGCGGGCGACGAGGAACGCGGGCGCAAGATCCTCTCCCGCACGCCGATGGGGCGTTTCGGCCGCCCCGAGGAGATCGGCCGCGCCGCCGTCTTCCTCGCCTCCCCCGCCGCCTCTTTCATCACCGGCGTCTGCCTCCCCGTCGACGGCGGCGGGAGTATCGGGTTCTGAGTCAGGAGGCACCTGCGACCGCAAGGGAGCCCCGATGAAACTCGGCTTCGGCCTCTACAAGCACATGCTCGACGACGAGCACTTCCGCTTCGCCCGCCAGTGCGGGGCGACGCACCTCGTCGTCCACCTCGTCGACTACTTCCGCAAGGGCGGCGGCGCGAACCCCGCCTCCGACCAGCCGATGGGCGACCGCCTCGGCTGGGGGCTCGCCGGGGATCCCGACCGCCTCTGGACGGCCGGGGAACTCGCCGACCTCCGCCGCCGCGTCGAGGCCCACGGCCTCACGCTCCACGCGATCGAGAACTTCGACCCGGCCCACTGGAGCGAGATCCTGCTCGACGGCCCCGGCCGGGCGCGGCACGTCGAGAACGTGCGCACCATCCTCCGCAACGTCGGCGCCGCCGGCATCCCGGTGATGGGGTACAACTTCTCGATCGCCGGCGTCTACGGGCGCTCCCGCGGGAGCTACGCCCGCGGCGGGGCCGAGGCCGTGGGGATGGAGGGGGTGGACGGCGTGGGGGATGTTCCCATGCCCGAGGGCATGGTCTGGAACATGCGGCTCCGCGACGGCCTCGGCCCGGGCGTGGTCGAGGGCTTCCCGCACGAGGAACTCTGGCGCCGCCTCGCCGCGTTCCTGCACGACGTGCTCCCCGTCGCCGAAGAAGCCGGCGTCCGCCTCGCCCTGCACCCCGACGACCCGCCCCTGCCCACGCTCCGAGGCACGCCGCGCCTCGTCTACCAGCCCTCGATGTACGACCGCGTCCTCGACATCTCCCCGAGCCCGAGCAACGCCCTCGAGTACTGCCTCGGCACGCTGACCGAGATGACCGGGCGGGGCGAGAGCTGCGAGGCCGTGTACGACGCGCTCGACCGCCACGCCGCCCGCGGCGCCATCGGCTACGTGCACCTCCGCAACGTCCGGGGCGTCGTCCCGCACTACAGGGAGGTCTTCATCGACGAGGGGGACCTCGACGTCCCCCGTGCGCTCCGCATCCTCACCGACCGCGGGTTCGACGGCGTCATCATCCCCGACCACGCCCCGAGCATGTCCTGCCCCGCCCCGTGGCACGCGGGGATGGCCTTCGCGATGGGCTACCTGAAGGCCGAACTCGACCGCCTCCGCGCGCCCCGCTGAGCCGAGCCGCGAAACCGGCCCCGCCGCCCCGTCCGCCGACCGCACCCCGGCCGGGCGATGGCGTGCTGTTTCATCGCCCGGCCGGGTTGTCGCCCCGCCGCCGCGGCCGTTAGGCTCCCGCCCGACATGCTGAACAGACGCCTTCTCGCGTGGCTGCTCGCTTTCGCCGCTCTCGGGGGCTCGCCCGTGCAGGCCGAAGACGGCTACGAACTCTGGCTCCGCTACGTCCCGGTCGCGGACGGCCCGCTCCTCGCCTCCTACCGGCAGGCGATCACCCACGTCGCGCTGGAAGGCGACTCCCCCACGCTCACGGCCGCCCGGCACGAACTCGAACGCGGCCTCCGCGGCCTGCTCGCCGCCGACATCCCCTTCGTCGACCGACCGACCGGAGCCGGCGCCCTCGTCGTCGGCACGCCCGCCGGCTCCGCGACCGTCCGCGCCCTCGGCCTCACGGCTGACCTCGAGCCCCTCGGCCCGGAGGGCTACCTCCTCCGCGCCGCCACGGTCGAGGGCCGCCCCGCCATCGTCGTCGCCGCGAACACCGACATCGGCGCCCTCTACGGCGTCTTCCACCTCCTCCGCCTCATCCAGACCCACCAAACGCTCGACGGCCTCTCCCTCGCGAGCGCGCCGCGCATCGGCCTCCGCCTGCTCAACCACTGGGACAACCTCGACCGCACCGTCGAGCGCGGCTACGCCGGCTTCTCCCTCTGGGACTGGCACAAGCTCCCCGACTACACCTCCCCGCGCTGCACCGACTACGCCCGCGCCAACGCCTCGATCGGCATCAACGGCACGGTCCTCACCAACGTCAACGCGAACGCCACCGTCCTCACCGAACGCTACCTCCGCAAGGCCGCCGCCCTCGCCGGCGTCTTCCGCCCCTACGGCCTGCGCGTCTACCTCACCGCCCGCTTCAGCGCCCCCATCGAGATCGGCGGGCTCGGCACCGCCGACCCGCTCGACCCCGGCGTCCGCGCCTGGTGGCGGGCCAAGGCGGACGAGATCTACCGCCTCATTCCCGACTTCGGCGGCTTCCTCGTCAAGGCGAACTCCGAGGGCCAGCCCGGCCCGCAGGACTACGCACGCTCCCACGCCGACGGCGCCAACATGCTCGCCGAGGCCCTCGCTCCGCACGGCGGCGTCGTCATGTGGCGAGCGTTCGTCTACAGCCACGAGGTCCCCGACGACCGGGCCAGGCAGGCGTACGACGAGTTCCGGCCGCTCGACGGCGCGTTCGCTGACAACGTGCTCGTCCAGGTCAAGAACGGCCCGATCGACTTCCAGCCCCGCGAGCCGTTCCACCCCCTCTTCGGCGCGATGCCCTCAACCCCGCTGATGATGGAGTTCCAGATCACCCAGGAGTACCTCGGCCAGGGCACGCACTCGGTCTACCTCGCCCCGATGTGGAAGGAAGTCCTGGAGGCCGACACGCACGCACGCGGCCCCGGCTCCACCGTCGCCCGCGTCGTCGACGGCTCGCTGGACGCCCACGCCCTCACCGGCGTCGCCGGCGTCGCCAACACCGGCACCGACCGCAACTGGACCGGCGGGCACCTCCACCAGGCGAACTGGCACGCCTTCGGACGCCTCGCCTGGGACCACGAACTCTCCCCCGCCGACATCGCCGACGAGTGGCTCCGCATGACCTTCACGAACGACCCCGCCTTCGTCCGGCCCGTGCAGGACATGATGCTCGCCTCCCACCAGGCCTGCGTGGACTACATGACCCCCCTCGGCCTCCACCATCTCATGGCCGTCGGGCACCACTACGGGCCCGGGCCCTGGGTCGACGCCCAGGACGCCGGACGTCCGGACTGGAGCAGCGTCTACTACCACCGGGCCGACGCGCACGGCCTCGGCTTCGACCGCACCCCCGCCGGCAGCGACGCCGTCGGGCAGTACCACCCGCCCGTCCGCGACCGCTTCGCGAGCCGCGAGACGACGCCCGAAGACCTCCTCCTCTGGTTCCACCGCGTCCGGTGGGACGACCGCCTCCCCTCCGGCCGCACGCTCTGGGAGGAACTCGTCCACCGCTATTCGCGCGGGGTCGAGGCGGTCCGCGGGATGCAGCGCACCTGGGCCGCGATGGAGGGCAAGGTCGACGCCGAGCGCCACCGCGACGTGCGGCTGTTCCTCGACATCCAGGAACGCGAGGCCCGCTGGTGGCGCGACGCCTCACTCCTCTACTGGCAGTCCTTCCACGGCCTGCCGATCCCCGACGGCTTCGAACCGCCCGAGGGCACGCTCGACAGCTACCGGAACCGGCGCGACTTGTACGTCCCCGGCCTCGGCGTCTGAAGCCGGCTCCGCCCGGTCTGATCTGGCACCGACGACGCCATCCGCCGGGGGCTGGCTCATCGGAGCCTCCACCGCCGTGTCCTACCCCGCCCGTGCTTCTCCGCTGGCGAGCCAGGCACTTTTCAGCGAACAAGTTGCGAACAACGCGCACGCTTGTTCATGAAAATACCCCCGCGCACCAGGGGCCGTGCCTTGGATTTTGTGCGCGCGCCGTTGCATCGATGTCAGTTTATGGTAGATTTTTCGTTGCGGAAACTGTTTCGCACATCAACCAAAGACCGGAGTTTTGCTTTGGCCTCAGTGCGCGAAATCGCCCAGGCATCCGGGGTCTCGATCACCACCGTCTCCCGGGTGCTCAACAACAGCAGCCAGGTCGCCCAGGAGACCCGCGACCGCGTGCTCGAAGCGACCAAACGCGTCGGGTACGTCCACACCATCGGGCGCCGGAACACCTCCAGCATCGCCCTCGCCTACACGGCCCTGATGGACCAGCAGATCGGCTCCCCCTTCGACGCCCCGCTCATGCGCGGCATCGCCGCCGCCCTCTCCGAGTTCGGCTTCGACCTCATGGTGCTGGACCTCACCCGCGCCCGCGAGCCCGGCGAGCGCTTCGCGCAGATGTTCCTCCGCAAGGGCATCCGCGGCGTCATCCTCCGCACCACCCAGGGCTCGCGCCACATCGCCGAGGAGATCGCCTCCGAGGAGTTCCCGGCCGTCGTCGTCGCCGACCGCTTCGAGACCCAGAACGACATCTCCTTCGTCGAGGGCGACTCCCGCGCCTCCAGCCGCGAGGCGATCGACTACCTCATCGGCCTCGGGCACGAGCGCATCGCCATCGTCATCTTCAGCGAGGAGATCGCCGACATGCGCGACCGCCTCGCCGCCTACACCGCGGCCCACGAGGCCGCGGGCCTCGAGGTCGACCCCCGGCTCATCATCCGCGTCCCCTTCCCCCTCGGGCGCGACATCGGCAGCGTCGTCATGCGCCGCGTCCTCACGCTCCCCGAGATGCCCACGGCCCTCTTCCTGACCGACTCTCACACCTCCATCCACGTCCTCTCCGAAGCCTACCGCCTCGGCGTCCGCGTCCCCGACGACCTCTCCATCGTCGGGTTCGACGACTCCGAGGCCCGCCTCGGCACCGCGCCGCAGATGTCCGCCGTCTGCCAGGACGCCTCCGCCACCGGGCGCGCGGCCGTCGCCGCCCTGCGGCGCCTCCTCGACAGCCGCCCCAAGCTCGACGTGGTGCACGAGGTGCTCCCGACGTGGTTCGAGGCCCGCGAATCCACCGGCCCCGCCCGTCGGGCGGCGGACCGGGTCCTGGAGGCCGCCCCGGGCGCCGTTGCCCTGGGCGGAGTCAGTCCGTTGCGCAGCAGAGAGGTGATCCCATGATGACGAAGTGTGCTCTCCAGACGGCGCTGGCGGCCGCCGCGTTCGCCGCCGCCCCGGCCGTGGCCCAAGTCAACTTCACGCTCTACCAGGCCGGCACCAGCGACTTCTTCACCGCCTCCCCCGCCGGCTTCACCTGGGGCTCCCTGACCGACCACGTCACCGACACCGCCTCGGGCCTGGTCATCAACGCCGACACCGCGGCCCAGGGCGGCGGCGGCGTCGGGCGCAACGCCAGCGCCAACCTCGACGCGGCGGTCTACGAGATCCAGCTCACCGTGGAGGCGCTGCCCGGCAACACCGCCGCGAGCGTCAACGTCGCCCTCAACGACAGCGACGCGGGCGGCAGCGAAGAGTACATCTACTCGCTCGCGCTCCCCGCCGTCGGCGCCGGCCCGACCACCATCACCGCCCCCGCCAGCGTCTACTCCGAACTCCGCCCGGGAGGCACCCCGGGCGACGGGATCCAGAACTTCGGCCTCGCGCAGTGGCAGATCCAGAGCGCGGGCGAGGCCGTGCTCAACGTCCGGGTCTCGCGCGTCGAACTCGTCCAGGTCGGCGAGGTCGAGGAGATCCTCCTCGCCGATTACGGCGCCGGCTACTCCCTGACCTTCGACGGCGGCTCGCTCGCCCTCGCGAGCTTCCCGGACGCCTACACCTTCACCGACGACGCCATCCGCATCGTCCAGCCCAACACCGACTTCGGCAACGTCGGCACGAACATCGCCCTCGACCTCCCGGCGGGCCAGGAGTGGGAGCTGCTCGTCAGCGCCCGCGCCCTCCCCGAGAACACCGCCGAGTTCTTCAACGTCGTCCTCGTCGACAACGACGGCGACGACTCCGACGAGGGCCTCGGCGACGAGGAGTGGTTCTACGCCGTCGGCTTCGGCGGGCTGAACACCGAGACCTTCACCGAGGTCCGCATCGCCCTCGACGACACCATCTTCCGCCAGCAGGGCTACAACTCGTTCTTCGACGGCGACGAGGTCCCGAACTACGGCCTGCGCCAGCTCCAGATCCAGACCGGCAACAACACGCTCGCGGTCGAGGTCGACCGCATCGCCTTCGTCCGCGTCCAGGACGAGCCCTCCTGCCCCGCCGACTTCGACGGCAACGAGACGGTCAACGTGAACGACCTCCTCGGCTTCCTCGGCGCCTTCCGCAACCAGGACGCCTCCGCCGACTTCGACGGCAACTCCGCCATCAACGTCAACGACCTCCTCGGCTTCCTCGGCGCCTTCCGCAACGGCTGCCCCGAGTGATCCCCACGGCCGAACCGCGCGGCGCCGGGCGAAGGTCCGCCGCCGCGCTTCCCACGCACGCACGCCCGAGGGCGGAGGACAAGCCATGCATCGCCGACGCGCATTCACCCTCATCGAACTGCTCGTGGTCATCGCGATCATCGCGCTGCTCATCGGCATCCTGCTCCCGGCCCTCGGCAAGGCCCGCGGCGCCGCGCGCAACGTCCTCTGCCTCTCCAACATGAGGCAGATCGGGCTCGGGCTCGCCGGCTACACGATGGACAACGACGATCTGTTCCCCCACGGCTACTACGCCGCGTACCGGAACGAGGACGGGGAACAGGTCGGCACCGACTGGTCCGTCTCCACGATGCGCTACATTTCCTCCAGCGGCGCCCGGGACTACAGCGCGTCGTTCGAGACGGGCGACGCGTCGAGCATGGCGACCGAGGTCTTCCTCTGCCCCGACGCCCACGACCCCAGACGCTACCGGGACGGGAGAAGCGAAGGGCAGCAGTTCCGCTTCCAGACCTACGCCTGCCACCCGATCCTGATGCCCAGCCGCGCCGATCAGATCCGACGCCGGTACGCCGGCGGCAAGACGCAGTTCATCATCCAGGGCGGCTACGAGATCCAGGTCGATCCGGAGCACCACGCGCCCGCGGCGAACTTCAGCTGGATGCTGCCGATGCGCACGAGCCGTGTCCGCAACCCGTCGGACATCGTCTCCGTCGCCGACGCCTACCAGAACCGCTTCGACGAGGGGGGCGGCTTCCTGACGGCCCACGCCCACCTC
>Ga0065721_10052857_pt1 | contig 11016 bp, 7 predicted proteins | sample Mesricmetagenome_FD_59108 | JGI IMG/M metagenome (GOLD analysis project Ga0065721, IMG submission 59108) | Mesophilic microbial community from rice straw/compost enrichment Sample: eDNA_1 v2 (version 2) | ecosystem: Engineered > Solid waste > Grass > Composting > Bioreactor | place: USA: Davis...
TCGCCGTCTGAACGTATTTCCCGCTCTCGATTGGATTGGCCTCCAGCTGGTTCATGATTTGAGCCATATATCCCCAATAAAGAGCATAGTTCGGATTGGAGCGAATCGCCGCCTGATAGTATCCGAGCGCTTCCTCCTTATGATCGCTAAGGATGAAGAGTTCGGCAATGGTAAACAGCGCATGCGCGCGCACGAGGGGGTCATGCGACTCTTTTTCGATCTCCAGACGATCGATGCTTCTTTTATGCTCGTACTCATCGGATTCCATAATCGAAACGGCTTCGTCTACATCGGCATAAGATTCGTCGGAACGTTCCATGGCTTGCTTCATGCCGTATGCCGAAGGATAAAGCGAATCGTCGCCGTACCCGATCTGCTCGAACATCTCGATCATGTCGTAGGCATCGTCCGCGATATTATCGGCAAACCTTTCGACAATCTCTTTGTAGCAACGGTAAGCTTCCTCGAACTCGCCGGTCAGCAAATGGCATTTCGTAAGCATGGAATAATCCTTCGAACGAAGTCCGTACGACTGCTTTAAATCGATGAGCATCAGCTTAGCTGCCTCGTAGTCGCGACTCATCATATGCATCATGGCATTCATCGAAATTTGCGCGCGCGTCCCATTCTGTTCCCCGTCAACCATCACGTCGTCGTAGCCGTAGCCGTATAGTTCGTCGAAAGATTGCATTTAAATCCTCTCCCTAATCAATGTCATGAAGGCTCAGTTCTTCAACGCCAATGGGTTTCTTAGTCGCATTATCGTAAGCGGCGATCTTCAACTTCTGAGATTTGTCGATCGTAAAATCCACCGTGATTCGGTCGTAATTTTTAGCTTCCTGGAGAGGAGTAATTTTCATTGAAAAAGAGATCGGCTGACCGTTTTTTCGAATCGGAGAGTAATCGCCCTCCTCTCCTTTTCTCACCATGGGAACGATTCGGATGGCATCCTGATACGGGCGTCCCGTAGCGAGGCGTTTTTTTACCGTTATCGGATATTCCGCCGCGCTGTCGACGACTTCCTTGGCCGTACTGTGAAGATGGCTGTATAACCCGTACGAGGAGTTGACGAAATCGCCGATCATCACTTCGTCATCATGATAGCTATAATTTGCGTTTCCTTTGCAGATGCTGGTTTGCATGTTGGCATCCAACGATAGCTTGGCGTTCGGAAGCAATTCTTCCAGCATATCCAATACGAACGGAACTTTGCAGCTGCCGCCGGATAACAAGATCGTGTCGATGTCGGATAAGGAAAGCCCGTGAGTTTGCAAATCGGACTCCATCTGCTTGATGCTGCTCCGGATGGCATCCCAGATTAGACCCGCGCGTTCGTAGAACTGCGCGGCGGTTAACGAGATGTCCCGAATGCCGACCAAATCATGCTTCGGAATCAGGGGCGGAACGGAAACCGTAACGGAATCTTGGTTGCTCAACTGAATTTTGACGGTTTCGGCAAGCCTCTTCAATCGGTTATACAGCATTCGAGTCCGGGTATGGGTTCTGAAATTGGCGATCCGGGAACGATCGTCGAACAGCGTCAAATCGAGCTGCTCGCAAACGGCGTTATGCTGCCGCTGCCCTTCCTCCAGCATCAGACGCATAATGACCTCGTCCAGATCGTCGCCGCCGATCTCTATGCCTTTCTTGGCGAGCACTTTGCCTCTGGAGAAATTCGAGTTTTTGCTTGCCCCATCGAACAAATGCGCCATCGAATTGATGCCGCTCGAGTTGTCGTTTCGGTTCATTACCGCAAGATCAAGCGTTCCGCCTCCGAAATCAAATACCAGCAGCAGCTTTCCCGACGATAACTGATGCTGATAATTCCATAGCACGGAAACCGGTTCGTCGATGAACCAAACGCAATTCCGGTCGATGCCGATGTCGGCCGCCGCTTTTTCCATAATGTTTTTCAAATCTTCGTTATAGTGGGTCGGTACGCTGAGAACGAGCCGCTTCACTTCCTTGGCTTCGATACCGGATTGATGGAGCAGCTCCCCCAGAAATATCGAGATCAGCTGCGTTGCCGTATACGTTTCTCCGTCCACGGAGAAGGTATAAGCCGAATCCTCCATAATCCGCCGTTTGAACGACTCGACTCTTCTTTCCGGATCGGAGGCGCCGGTCTCTTCTACCGAAATTTGTCCGCTCGGCGAAAAAGCCAGCAAGGTGCGGAGCAAGTAACGGTCCGGCCCGTAACCGTTCTTGAGCTGCAGCTCCTTCGCTTTCATCGCGACTTCGTCGATGACGGCAACGGAGCTATTGGTCGTTCCGAAATCTATTCCGACAAAATATTTCCCCATAGATGAATCACCCTCGGTTTTTATATGAATCTCAAATCGTCGAACAATTGGTCTACGATGTCCGAATTCACGATTTCAGCCCGCACAACCGCCCGCGAGACGACAGTTCTTTCCCGCCGGTCGTACACGCCGGCCCGAACCAATTCATACTGCCACTCCGCGCCTTCGATCGGAGCAAGCTCCGCTTCGAGCTCGAATCTTTCGGGATATTGTTCGACTAACAGGTTGATCCGCGACGGGTCGGTGTCCAAGCCGATAAATTCAACCTCAAGCCGTCGGGCCGCTTCAGCCGCCAGCATGAAGCGCGGTCGTTCTAGCCGCAAACATTGTACAAGCTGATCCTGAAGCGTTTTTCTCGTTAATAGACGCATGACGGTTTCCGCTTGGTCCGCGTTCGACGCGGCAATCGTATCTTGCAGCGAGGCGGCCAGCTTTCTTTGCGTCTTGTCCGATCGGTACCACTCCTCAACCTCTTCGTCCTTTAGAGGCAGCAGCAAGTAGGCACTAAGAAAATCCGGCCGAGAGGAGGGATTCGATCGAAGTTCGCCGTCTCGTTTAAAGCAGTAACGCCAGTACTTGAGATACAAAGTTTGCAGCAGCGGCTGCCCGGCGTTAATGCTATGCCCCTGGGCGGCCAAGAGACCCATGAAGATGGGAAGCCATGCTTCTTCGCCAGCGTCCTTTCCTTTCAAGACTAGCAATTGCTCCAACCGTTCGGGTTCGATAAAATAAAGCCACTTCCATTCGCTGTATGCCCCTAAGCGTTCTTCGACGAATCTCGTTGGATCCATGGCGACCCATCTATCGGTCTGCTGCTTGATTCGTTCGAATGCATACGTGGAGAAGTCCTGATTGAGATCAAGTCTGAGACTCGCTAACGCATAGACCCCATTGATATTCGATTTGAAGGCATCCGTCAACGAGAACCTCTCGTTCCGGACAAGCGCATGAAAGGCTTCCGATTTCATCTGCGCCGAGCATGGATTGTTCCAAAGAAAAGCAAGCATGGATGGCCGATGTGCCGAATGGTCGATGAATTCCGGCAACTTGTCTATTTCCAGTTCATCGAGATTCCGGTTATTGGAAAGATAGACGTCATATCCGCTTACTGCCCTGCTAGATTGCTCGGCGAGCTGCACGAACGGCATCAGCGGCTTTTGCCATTCGGCATACTTTTCCTCGTAAGGCATTGGAGCCGCGTGAAAGGCAAAGAAGTAGTGGTACAACGATTTTAAGAATGCTAGAGGTTCGGCTTGCGCGTTTTGAGCTTTCAGCAGCAATGGCTGCTCTTGTTCGTTATGGGTCGTGTTTGGAGATGACTTTAGGGACTTCTTTATGGACGGTTTCTTTGCAGCTTCGGCTCGAAGCTTTATTCGTTCCAACAAGCTTTGCTCGATCATTTGCAGCTCGGCCCCGAAATTCGCGGCCTTATCGCCGTACACGTCGGCAATCGTTTCGATCGCCCGGCGAAGCCTAACGACTTTCACTTCCGAGAACAAAGCTTGAGGCAGCAGATGGAGCAAGAACGCATCCATCCATGGGAGCTTTTTCATCTTGTCGGCATAGATTTTGTGGGAGCGATCTTTAAGCTGTGCCGCTTCCTCTTCCGTCATCGGGGAAACATACCATTCCAGCAACTCGTACAGCGGGCCGTTGTTCAGATCCGCGAGCAGATCTCCGAACGACTTGTTCCCGGCCGTATTCAGAAAGGTTCCCAGCCAGCCCGCAGTAAGCCGATTCTGCATCGGATCAACCCTTCTTTCTTTCGTTCATGCGTCTTAGCACTCTTTGTTTAATATCGGATACGACCATCGGGTTATCTACGTATACGCTAGTCTCGGCCGTAAAGCCCCGCTTGCGATCTCCTCTGAACGACAGCCAATTGTAGCTTCCTACGACAACGAACCGTTCGTCGCAAAGCAAAATCTTCTCATGGGTATCGCCGAGCCGAATGGCATGGAATCGATCCGATTGCAAAGTCCTCTTCAATCGATCGACCGTCCGTTCCGTCTGAAGCCGCTTATGATCCTGATCTCGCGGATAGCCGTACCCGATCCGGATCGTACCCCCGCGATCCAGAAATTGCTTCATGTCCTCCTCCAGATCGTCCGTAACTTCCCTCGTGACCCATGGTGAAACGATAATGACTTCCCGTTTCGCCGACCGGAACGCATCCTGCAGCTTCGCAAAGTGATCCGTCGTCGTCAACGGATAGACGCTATGATCGGTCCTTTCGACGGATTCGGAATTCTCATCCGGCCGACCATCCGTCCGATGAACCGGCAATCGACGCAATAAACGTGCGACTTCTTCATCCGACGGAACGGCCGTTACCTCATCTATCGGATCCATCGTCCACAGATCGAATCCTTTGGCGACGAGCTCCCCGAGCGGTTGCTCATACTCCGGCGCGTAGTATTGACGATCGAATACCTGGAATCGGAACGAATTCGCTTCCGTCCGGAAAATCAGGAGCGACATTTTTTTATACTGGGTATACGAGCTTCCGATATGAAGAATATCGTCGAAATCCGATACGGCGGACTTTCTTGTAATCCGGCTATATTCCGCGTATGCTTTTTTGATTTCCGTATGTCTTCTGGCCAGTTCGGTCTTATCGGGCGGATTCAGAAAGGCGCGAATAACCGAACGTTCGTCGTCGGAATGCACGGCTACCGACTCGAGCGCGTACGGATGATGGAGCTTGCCGGTCAGCGCATCGATCTTCAGCGTGAACGACTCTTCGCGCTGCTTGACGATCTTATTCATTTCAAGCGCATCCAACCCTCTTGACGATACTTTGTAGCTTCTGCCCGTCGCTGTAGGGATGACGTGAATGTACCCGAGCATGTCCAGCTCCTGGATCGCCTTCTGAACTTCGGAGAGCGGAATGCCTAGAAAACGGACCATCTCGTCCTCCGATACGATTCTCTCATGAATCAGCTTAAGCACGAATTCCGCGACGATGCCGACCTCCCGTTCGTCCCGGACGGCGATTTGGCAATCGATAATATAGACCGGAAACCATTTCTCGAAATAAGCGACTAGCACGGCGCCCGGCAATGAGAACTCTTGTTGTTTAGCCAGATCGTGGATTATCATGCTAAAACCTCTTTCCATGAACGCACGCTGCAGTCGAGACGGCGAAATTCATTGTAAAGTTTGCGCAGCGACTGATGATCGGGCAAACCCGCGGCCATCGCGGCGCTTCCGACGAGGATGACCGACTCCTTAGCTCGCGACAGCGTCACGTTCATTCGACGTTCGTCTTTCAGAAACCCGACCTTCTGATCTCGGTTGTTGCGCACCAAACTGTACATGACGACATCCGCTTCCCTTCCTTGAAAAGCGTCGACGGTATCCACTTCCACGAGCAAGTGAGGCAGTTCAAGCAGGCCGACCGCCTGTGCCAGCTTCTGCTTTTGCAAGGAATAACCGGTTATGACGGCGACCGATTTGGGATTGCGAAGCGCGCCGCATTCCTTCTCCAGCTTCAGCAGCAATTCTTGAATCAGCGTAACCTCCGCCTCGTTCCAGAAGGAAGAAGAAGTTTCGGAGTTCCGTTCTTCGCTGCGATCCCTGCCGTCGGTGCTCACCCAGAGCAGCGGCTGAAGCCAGTCGATTCCGCTGGCCCGATCCGACTCGCCGCACCCGGACTCAAGCGGCGTTTCGGCATAGAACAGCCTGCTGACGAGATCGGAAATGACCGGATGCATTCTGTACTGCATGGTCAACGTATGTTTGACGGATAAAGGAAGCTCGGCGAACAGCTCTTCGAACAAACTCGTTTCCAGCAGCTTTCGGTCGAACCGCTTCCCCGATTCGATGAGCTGGTCGATCACTGGCGGAAGCTGCTTATGGTCTCCCACGAACACCACTTTGCTGCCCAGCAGTGCCGGGATCAACGTTTCCGGAGGCGTTGCTCTCCCCGCTTCGTCGATAATGACCCAATCGAAATTTTGCTTCCACCCTATGAACGAGTGGCTTCCCGCGCATGTAGCCCCGGCCAATAATGGCTGTTGCGCAAGATACACCGATTTGATCTCATCGTGCTTCTTGATGCGATCCTTCCATTCGTTGAACAGCGACGTCAGACGCATGGCTCGTTCCGGTTCGCTGTTCTCGAGCAGATGCCAAATGTTGTCGTTGATTTGCTCCTCCATGTCGTCCGCCCACTTCGCGACCGCCGTTTCCAGCTTCCAAGCGAGCGCGTTTTCCGAGATTTTATCGTTGCCTAAGCGGACGAATTGAGGCATTGCTCTAAAACTATGGCGGTGCTCCGTCATCTGACTGATGACTTTCACGAAAGCATGGTCGATCGCGACGTTCGACTGGGACGACAGCAGAACTCTCGCCTTAGGCTCCCTGCGAAAAATTTGCATAATCAGCTCTGCGATCCACGTCGTTTTGCCGGTTCCCGGAGGTCCTTGCAGCAGAAACACGGAATCCGTTCCAAGCGCGGCCCGAAGAGCTAGCTCTTGCTTCTCGTTTAGTTCCTGAAAAGCCTGCACGAACCCCGCCGGAAACTGCTCGCCGATTCCTTTCGGATCGACTAATGCCCGAATGACTGGTTTACTTCCCTGTTCGCCGTATTTGAATCTCTGCAGCGCTTGCCGTTGTCTGCGAATGAGCGAATTTTGCTGGGTCTGGTCTTCCATAATGTCGCCTAACGATGGAAGCATTTCCGTATTCAAATACTGGGAAGCCTCCACCACCACCGTCGAACCTTCAAATCGGATAAATCTTCCGACTTTATTTTGGGTCTGATCATCCGTCACGACGAGCTCGACCCCCGGTTGGAAAGGAACGCTTTGCGCAGCGGTAGACAGGAGCTCGAAGCCGATGGCGGCCCCCCCCTCCAAGAGAGTCCATCGCTGGTAGGCGAATCGCAAATCGTCATGCATCTGCTGCCCCTGTTGGAGCTTCAAATATTCCTCCCACATCCGAGTCGTATCCCTCGTCCGAAGCCTCGTTTTGCTCTCTTGTCTTTGACCTAGACTTTGATCTCTGACTAGATTCAGGAACGTTCCGGCGCTTGACGACATCGCGGATTGAAATTGCCAGGTGCCCCTAAACCGCTGACCGCGTTCCTTCAACCGTTCGCGCGTCAGAATATCGATCTCTTTGCACTGAAGGATAGTCAACGATTGCCGCGCGTTTTTTCGCTTCATGACAAGAGTCCATTCGAAGTCTCGACCGACGACGACAAGCAATGTCTCCATCAGGGATTTGTCGAATACGGTGAACAGAAAGGATTCCTGTTCCGTGTCCGCGATGAACCGATTTTCCCAATCCACTATTCCTGTGCCGCCCTGAAACAATGCGGAGGAATGCTCGCTCCAACCGACGGAAATGGCGATCGACGAGAACTGTCCTTCGATGTACGTCTCTGCCATGCTGATGGCCGAAGCGAGATGAAACTCCTCGTCCAGCGAGAGCAGGCAGTACAGAATGTTGTAAAGCTCTTGATCGCAACGCGACTGATACGCAAATAAAGCCTCCGCTCCGCGTGGCACAGGCTCGTTCGGGAAAATCAAAGCAAACAGCAGAACGCCTAACGAATAGCGGTCATCCGCCTCCCCCCGGTTGAGATAACGGCCGCCCGGATGCAGATCCGAGTAGGACGAAGGGTCTTCGGCAAGGAGAAAGATTTGCTGCGCTTTATATAAGAGGTAGGTAACGCTTAACACCTCGACCGGGTTCGCCCGCGGATCGTTGTTCTCGAAGATCTGGATATGCTTCGGCGACAAAACGCCATGATGCAGGGAGCTTCGATGAACGTTCCCGATGAGCTTCGCAAGCGACAGCCACACCTGAAACCTTTCCGCGAACGGTTGTGCCGCCGATCCGCCAGCCCATTCGTCCCATGCTTTCATCGCATTCGGTAACTCCACCGCATAATAGAAGACGGAAGGATGGCCGAGAGAGGGATCGATCTTGAGCTCTCCGTACTCTAAAAGATGGAGCTGACCCAATGCTTGTATCTTCTTCAACAGGTCTATGTAAATATAAAAGTCGTTCCAGGCGAGATGATAATCCTGATTTTTGTTCAGTTGAAAATGATATACCTTCGCTTTCTTCCGGGAAGGAACATGCGTAGCATGGCTCTCGTTAAACCGATCGGAATTACGAATCGTAACCCCATCTTCAAACAGCGGATTCTGGATGGAAAGCATGCCTGGCACCTCGAGTAGGATTAATAGGAATAAAAAACAGTGTATTCCTCCGGCATTCCGATCGCTGCCATGTAGAATACACATTGTCCGACAATCACGATATGCACCGTTGTTACTTTCTCCATTCGGAAGAAATTTGTGGTTCTTTTGGGCTAGTATAACAAGAGAAATAGATAGATTTCAATGCAATATTAGGTATTTTCGCATTTGAGTTATGGTCGTTTAAGAGAGACGGAAGCGGACGAGGTCGTCGGCCAGGTCGAGCTGAAGAATCGGCCGCGGGAAAATCGAAGAGCTCCTGGATCCGGATCCGGGAGCTCTTTTCTCTTCCTATTCGTCTGCGGTTTCCGGGCTCGCCCCGCTTCATCCGCGCCTTAAGTCCGTTCCGCGGCTCTCCGTTTCCGAATGCTCTTCCACGAGCTGCTTCAAAATTTCGTCGACTTCATCCGGCGTAAACGTTTCTTCGTTGTCGGCATTCATTTGCACTCGAAAATGATCGGCTGGCAACATGAAAATTCTCCTCCAATGGTCCTATAGACTTCGCGTGTACTCAGGTTCATAGAACTATTATGCAACAATGCTCTCAACAATTTCTGAACAAAGGCGCGGAGGAACTCGAGGAGCTTAACTTTGCTTCGACAACACCCACTCTTTGACTCGCTCGGCGCGCCGAAAAGAATCGTTGCGTTGCCGCCTCGGCGTGCGGGATAAGCCAAGCATCGGGACGGTTCGCCTTTCACGCAGTTTAATAAAAGACGACTCCTAGCCGATTGCTCGCGCCTGCCCCCAGCCGATTTGAACAGATGCTCATAAAAAAAAGGCCAACCAGAAATTCCGGCTGACCCGATAAATACGAAAGACCCCCGCTGCGCCCATGGCGCAGCGAAGGTCTTCACCGCTATCCGTCCTGCGGAGGCTTACAGACCGAAATCCGACGAATTCAAGTTGACCGCGCGGCAAATTTCGCGAACGACGTTCTTTTCGCTCTCGTCGAAGTCCCCGTCCGCGGAGCCGATCGCGCAGCAGACGCTGACGACGATGCGGGCGACGTCCGGCTTGTCCTTGAACTTCAGAATCGCCTTCATCGCTTCGGCTTTCCCGATCATGGCGTCGAAGTCGAAATTGCCCGTATAGAAGTTGAATCTCTCGATTACTTTGGGCGTTTCGAACACTTTCAGCTCTTCGTTGTGTTGAATGTAGCCGATCATCTTCTGCTTCTCGGCGGCCCCGATCACTCCGTCCGCGGACGCGACGATCGCGCATCCGGCGACGACGGCGTCGAGGAAATCCTTGTTCTTGAATTTCGAGACCTGATCCTTCAAGCCTTGACGCATGGAGTTCAGTCTTTGCGAAAAAGTGCTCATCCGATTGATCCTCCGCTTCCTTCATACATAGATGAATATGATTATTTACTCATTATAGCCCACAGGATGGCGTCGATCAAAATTTCGACGGCTTGTTTCGACAGGCCTTGCGAAAATTTGTCCAAAGTGTGACAAAAGTCCGTATGCGATTGCCGATTATTTGCCGATCATTTGCACCCTGACAAATCAGGCGAGGAGGACTATAATAACTAAGTACGCCATTTATCTTTGCCATGTTTTAGAGGTGCATGAAGTGACCATTATCGTATATGACCTGGAGATGACCGTCCGGCGGAAGAAAGGCCAGATCGCCGAGATTATCGAGATCGGAGCCGCCAAAGTCGGAACGACCGAGCACGGCCCGCAAATTCTCGAGACGTTCCAAGCGTTCGTCAAGCCCGTCGTCGTCCCCCAGCTGTCCGCGGACACGACCGAGTTTACGGGCATTCGCCAGGAGGACGTCAGCGATGCCGGCACGCTTTCCCAAGTCGTTCGCGAATTCGTCGAGTGGATGGGGCCGGAGGAATACTTCCTTTGCGCGTGGGGCCCGGACGATCAGCGCCAGCTCGTTCAGGAATGCCGCCAGCAGAACATTCCCATCGACTGGATCGTCAACCATAACAATTTGCAGAAAATGCTCTCGAAAGCCTATAAGTTGGAGAAGCATCAGCAATTGGGACTGAAGCCCGCGCTCGAGATGCTCGAAATCCCGTTCAGCGGCTCCCATCATCGGGCGATGGACGACGCGATCAATACGGCGCGCATTCTCGTGAAGCTGTACGACAAGTTCCAGTTCAAAAGGAACAAGCCGAACGACGAGACGAAGATCGAAAGCGAAGTCGTGTACAAAACCGAACATTATGAAAATCTGCCGTTCGCGGGATTGGCCAATCTGATCTCCGAACCGCCCAAATAAGCCCCGGCGCTTAGCGCCGAGGCTTATTTTCATTCCATTATGCATCCGTTCCCATCCACGCTTCCTTCAACAGCCGGAGCGGGGGCATGCCGAGCGCTTCCTCCCGGACGGCATCCCAGGCGGCGAGGAACAGCTTTTGCAGCCGCCAGGCCGCATGGCCCGCCGCCTGAACGACCAGGCCGTGTTTCGCCGTTCGAGCGACGCCCCACGCGAGTCCTTCCGCCCGCGGGGGTCCGGAGAACCCCGCGACATCGCCC
>Ga0065721_10052856_pt1 | contig 11014 bp, 13 predicted proteins | sample Mesricmetagenome_FD_59108 | JGI IMG/M metagenome (GOLD analysis project Ga0065721, IMG submission 59108) | Mesophilic microbial community from rice straw/compost enrichment Sample: eDNA_1 v2 (version 2) | ecosystem: Engineered > Solid waste > Grass > Composting > Bioreactor | place: USA: Davis...
CGCCGCCCCCGCTTATTACGAGCCCTTCGGTCTAGCCATATTGGAAGCCGCCCGCGCCGGGTGCGCCCTGGTGCTTGGCAATATCCCCAGTCTGCGGGAGGTCTGGGGGGATGCGGCGGAATATGTGGACCCGGATGACCCCGACGATCTGCAGCGCACCCTCAATGGCCTCATAGACCGACCCCAGCGACTGCGCGAAATGATGGAGCGCGCTTGGCGCCGCGCCCAACGCTATTCCGATACCCGCATGGCGGCGGGTTATATGCATTGTTATCGGCGGCTCCAGGATGCCCCAATCCCCCCGCACTACTCGAACCCCCCTCGCCTCCATTCACCGCTCACCTCAGGAGTCCCCCTATGAAATTCAGTTTTTTCTACCACTCCCTGGTTTCCGACTGGAATCACGGCAACGCCCATTTCCTGCGCGGTGTGGTGAGCGACCTCATGGCCCGCGGCCATGAGGTACAGGTCTTTGAACCGGCAGACGCCTGGAGCAAGCTGAATCTGGTCCGCGATCATGGTCTGGCGCCGTTGGAGGATTTCCACCGCGTCTATCCCCGTCTCACCAGCCGTATCTATGACCCGGAAAGCCTGGATCTTGAACAGGTGGTGGAGGATTCTGATGTGGTGGTGGTGCATGAATGGAATGAACCCTGGCTGGTAAACGCCCTGGGCGCCCTGCGCAACCGCCGGGCGCAAGGCGGCTCCGGGCGGGATTTTACGCTGCTGTTCCACGACACCCACCACCGCGCCGTGAGCGATCCATCCTGGCTGCACAGCTTCGGTCTGGAGCACTACGATGGCGTGCTGGCTTTTGGCGAAGGGCTCACCGATATCTACCGCAAGCACGGCTGGAACCAATGCGCTATCCGCGCGAAGTGCTCAGCCTCCTGGACCACAGCGGCGTCCATTACGGCGGTTGGATAGCCAATTTCCGCGCACCTGAGGTCTACGCCAATTTCCAGTTCACTGTGCACGTACCGCGGCGTTACTACGTGGACAGATTGCCCGGCATCCCCACCATCCGGCCTTTTGAAGCCATGGCCTGCGGCATACCTTTGATCAGCTCTCCCTGGGAAGACAGCGAAGGTCTGTTCCGCGCCGGCGCAGACTATCTGGTGGCCGACAACCCCACAGTCATGCGCCACCATATGCGCACACTGTTGAACGACAACGGACTGGTGAAGGAGATGACGGACAAGGCACTGGCGCGCATCCGCAGATATCACACCTGCGGCCACCGGGTGGCCCAGCTCCTGGACATAGTGGCGCAACTCAAGCAACTGCCGCAGATACCCTCGACGGCAAAAGCTTCAGAGGCAGCGGCGTGACAGAAGCACGGCGCTGGTGGCTTGAACCTAGGAGACAGAGATGATCCCACCCATTCCCGCAGAAGCCGACAAACTCTCAGCCGCCGCAATCGAAGAAAAGAAACTGCGGCAAAAACACCAGAAACCGGATTCCAAACAGGCTGAGGATGACAAGGTGGACGAAGCCTCCATGGAATCCTTTCCCGCCAGCGATCCCCCATCCTGGAGTGCCACCACCGGCGAAGGCGGGAGCAGGCAATTGGACAAGTGACAGATCGAATTCCCTTCTGCGACAAACGCTGATCTATGGCAGGCGTAGGGGTACAATGCCGGCTTTTTTGTGCGCCGGATTTCCTTTATGTCAGCCCTCTGTCGACTGTTCCTCTGCATCCTTTGCGGCCTCTTGTTCGCCTGTTCCCGGCAACCCCAGCTGGTGAAGCTGCAAGGGTTTACCCAGGGCACCACCTACAACATCACCTACTTCGGCGCCAATCTGGATCAGAGTCAGGTTCACGCCCGCATACAGGCCGAGCTGGCGCGCATAGACGCCGCCCTGTCCAATTACCGCGAAGACTCCGCCATAGAGCAATTCAACGCCACGCTCAGCGTCGAACCTCAGGAAGTGGACGAAGAGCTGGTCAATCTGGTGGAGGCAGCCCGCAAGGTGCACACCGCCAGCCTGGGCTGTTACGACCTGACCATCAAACCCCTGTTCGACCTCTGGGGCTTTAAACAACACACCTTCACACCGCCGGATGAAGCGGCCCTGACTCAGACTCTGACCCAGGTGGGCTTGGGCAAACTGGAAACCCTGGACAGCCGACACTTGCGCAAGCAGATCCCGGAGCTGCGCATCGATGTGTCGTCCATCGGCCAGGGCTACAGCGTGGGGCGGCTGGCGAAAATCCTGCAGCAGGTCGGTGTCGAGAACTATCTGGTGGAAATAGGCGGAGAAATGCAGGTGCGAGGCAAAAAGCCCGATGGCAGCCCCTGGCGCATAGCGCTGGAAAAACCCCTACCCAACCAGCGCAAACTGCACAAGATCGTCGCCTTTGACGATGGCCAGACCCACGCGCTCATGGCGTCCGGCACCTACAGGCACTATTTCGACCAGGACGGCAAACGCTACAGCCATATATTGGACGCTCGCAGCGGCAAGCCGGTCGAGCATGACACCGTATCCGTGGCCGTGATCCACCCGGATCCCACGGTGGCGGACGCCTGGTCCACTGCCCTGCTCTGCCTGGGAAGCGAAGCGGGAATCGCGGTGGCGGACGAGCACGGCATAGCCGCGCTCTTTATCGACCAGTCGGGTGACGCTCTGCCGGAACAGGCGAGCCGGGCCTGGCAGGCGTTGCAAGGCGTGAGTTTTCAGCAGTAGAGATGCCGCCATCGCGACAGATTTCACCCGGCAGCTCCAGCTCTATGGTGGTGTGGGCCAGGTGGTATTCGGATAATTGATCGGCGATTACGCTTTTCAATTTGGCCTGCTCAGCGGCGCTCATGGCGCAATCCAGCAGCAGATGCGCTGTCAGCACATGGCGCTCGCCGTCCAGGGACCAGAAGTGCAAGTGATGCACCTCCCTGACCCCGGCGAGATTTTCCAGCCGTTCACTGATGGCCTGGCGCAACTGCGCATCTGGCACGCCCTGGAAAAACACCCGCAAAGTCTCCCGCAGCAACCTCAGCACATTCATCAGGATAAAACCCGTGAATACCAGGGAGAGTATGGGGTCCAGAATCGCCCAGGGCAGGAAGTGCAGCACCACTGCAAGGATCAGAATCGCCACCCATCCCAGCACATCCTCCAGCAGGTGCCAGTTGAGGGTCCGCTCATTGAGGGTTTTGCCGCGGCTCAGGCGCCAGGCGGCATAGCCATTGACGGCGATACCCAGCAGCGCCAATCCCAGCATGCCGGTGGCGTCGGGCATCACCGGATCCTGCAGCCGCTCAACCGCCTGCAGAATCACCCAGATGGACGCACCCGTGAGGATCAAGGCATTGCACAGGGCGCCCAACAGGGAGAACCGCTTATAACCATAGGTGAAACTCTGATCAGCCCGCCGGCTGCCAAGCTTCTCCAGCCACCAGGCCATGCCTATGGCCAGACTGTCCCCCAGATCATGCACCGCATCCGCCAGTATGGCGGTGCTGGAGAACACCAGTCCGCCAACAAATTCCACCAGGGCAAACCCCAGGTTGAGAAAAAAGGCCCAAGCGATATTGGACTGACTTCTGGAATCCAAGCCCTCCAGTCTTTCACCGTGTGCATGGTGGTGAGAGTGATGGCCGTGGTGATGATGGTGACTGTGCATGCGGGCTCCCGAATGGCGCTCAATCTTGAGTGTATGCCCACAGGACGCAGCTGTCCCCCCGGGTGAAGCCCCCTGCGGTTAAAAGCAGGGCCTTATAGCGAATTGAATGCAAAATTTGAGAAATCCAAAGATAAATTTTTAAAAATGCGATCTGGCTTTGAGAATTTTGCCAGGCCATTGCCTAAGGTAGCGCCCTTTATTGTTCGTCTGACAATTAGTGCGGCGTCGGCCCATCTGATTCCAGGCTCCCTTTTCATCCAAGGTGAAATCACATGAATAAAAAGCTCTCCGGGAAGCCTCTGCCGGCGCTGTTCAAGGCCGGTTTGTTGTGCTTGACCATCGGCGCTCTGGCTGCCTGCGGCGGCACCACCGGCGGTAGCGGCAACGCTTCGAGCAGCTCGTCCAGCAGCTCGAGTTCATCCAGCAGTTCCAGCTCCAGCGGGTCCTCATCGAGCACTTCTTCATCCAGCAGCGCCTCTTCGAGTTCATCCTCCAGCTCCGGCGGCCGCGGTCTGGGTGCCACCATCGAAGCCGAAACCCTCGATACAGGCCTGTCATCGAAATACATGCTCGAATCCCTCACAGCGGACCCCACTCAGCAGGCGGTGGGTTATTTCGATGCCGGCAGCGTGATTTGCTACAACAACATCGATATGACAGGCGTGCGCAGTATCGACTTCCTGATGGCAAAAGATGGCTCCGAGGGCCGTTTTGCCATTCTGGTGGGCGGCAACAATCTGAACGATGGCAACAACCTCGGTGAGAAGATCACCAGCGCCACCGGCGGCTGGAACAACTACCAACTGATGAAAGTCGGACTGTCCTCCCAGGTCAGCGGCAACCAGACCCTGTGTTTCCTCGGATTGCTCGGCGGCGGCATCTTCAACCTGGATAAATTCACCCTGAGCGATGTGCCTGGCCAGAACGACGGCGTCTCCTCCAATCCGGATGACGGCCCTGTGGGCGGCAACCAACTGCCCAAGATCACCACCCAAGGCAACAAAGTGTTGTTCGGCGGCCAGCAGCAGAGCATCGCCGGTATGAGTCTGTTTTGGAGCAACGATGGTTGGGGGGCGGAAAAATACTATAACGCTGATGTAGTGCGTTGGTTGAAGCAGGACTGGAATATCAAGCTGATCCGCGCAGCCATGGGTATCGAAGGAAGAGGCGGATATCTCGAGAGCCCGGAATCCAACAAGGCTCGGGTCAAGACCATAGTGAATGCCGCTATAGAAAACGGCCTATACGTGATCATCGACTGGCACTCACACAATGCCGAGACGCAGAAATCCCAGGCCATCGCCTTCTTCAGCGAAATGGCGGAAACCTACGGCGCCTATAACAATGTGATTTACGAGATATACAACGAACCCCTGCAGGTTTCCTGGAGCGGAGTGATCAAACCCTATGCTCAGGACGTCATAGCCGCCATCCGCGCCAAGGATCCGGATAATCTGATCATTGTCGGCACCCCCTCCTGGTCGCAGAAGGTGGACGAGGCCTCACAGGATCCGATTTCCGGCGTCAATATCGCCTATACCCTGCACTTCTACTCAGCCACTCATAAACAATGGTTGCGTGACGCGGCCACCACCGCCCTCAACCGCGGCATTCCGCTGTTTGTGACCGAATGGGGCACGGTCGATGCCGAAGCCAAAGGTAACGTGGATACATCGGAGACGCAGGCCTGGATGAATTTCCTGAAGCAGAACGGCATCAGCCACGCCAACTGGTCATTGCACGACAAGGCGGAAGACGGCGAAACAGCTTCCGCCCTGGCTCCAGGCGCCAGCATCAACGGCGGCTGGAATGAATCGCAACTCACTGAATCCGGCCGATTGGTGCGCAGTATCATCAAGAGCTGGTAAGCATTTCGCTTATCACTCATAAAAAAACCCGGCTTCAGCCGGGTTTTTTATTTCCTGCTCGACTATTTTTTTGCAGCACCGCCATGGGCGGCGATAAATGAAATCAACTTGGCATTGACCTCTTCCGCGCCATCAAAGCTGACAAAATGTCCGGCACCCTCGATCACATGGGTCTCTACATCGGGCAGGCGCCTGTTGGCCTTGGCCAGACTCTTATGGTCATTGATGATGTCCTGATCACCCACCAGCACCAGGACCGGAACCTGGAGACTGCGCAACTTTTTCTTATCAAATGGCCGCATATCCAGCAAAAACTGTGAGGGGGTCCCTTCTCTGACCTTGCCATAGTATTGATCGATATAAAGCTGACTGATGTCGTCCACATTGGCGGCCATAGTCTCCAGCGCACCCCGCAGTTTTTTGCGCTCCGGATCCAGGGAAAAACGCAGATTTTCAAGCAGCCCGAAACTGGGTTTTATCCACGAGAAAGTCTGGGCCGGACTCAGCAGGGCAACGCTCCTTATTCGCTCGGGTTGGTTCAACGCCATCTGAATAGCCACCCACCCACCGCGTGAAGCCCCTACCAGATGGACCTGCTCCAGCTCCAGACGGTCGAACAGTTCGGAATACCAGTCCAGCACTTCATCCAGAGATTCCAAATCCCGGGAGGGTTGGGATTTTCCACCGCCGATGATGTCATCAACGGCATAGATTCGGTAATGGCGGGCAAGTGGCGCGGCGTTGGGATACCACATGGTGGCGCTGGCATTCAGACCGTGCATGAGCACCACCACCTCACCATCTTCCGGACCTGCCACTATGACATGGGATTCCCCGACAGAAGTGGGTATGCGAAGCTCGCGATAAGGTGTGTTCCAGAGACTGAGCGCGCGGTTGTATAACTCTTCCTGGGAAAGCTCATCTGGATCGCGCTCTACAAGATCGGTGTAATTTTTACTATTGTCCGGCAGCGCATACTGCTTTTCAGAGCGGTCGAGATCCACGGAAGCGTTACAGCCTATAAACAATAAAGTGCCGATAATAGCCAGTCTGGTAATGGATGACATGCTTCCCTCGTTCAATCCGGACAAATAAACCCACGGATTCAACCTTTCCCGCCTTTTACAAAAAGCGGTTAGAATCCGGACCATTTCAACGCGTCGCGCAAAAGCCGGTCACATTCAGTTTGCACAAGCTATGCCTGAATTCAGATACAACCGGTCAAAGTGCCTTCCATCCGATTTCCGGTGATTGCTATGGTCAAGGTGTGTCGTTTTTTTTGCAGGGTTGCATTGGGTGCAATTGTATTAGGAGGTATGGCACAGCCGCTTTGCGCCGATGAAGCCACGCTCGCGGTGGCCGCCAATTTTGCCCCGACCATGAATCGACTAGCCGCCGAATTTGAACAGGATTCCGGCCACAAGCTGCGCCTTGCCGTAGGTTCCAGTGGGAAACTCTACGCCCAGATCAAAAACGGTGCTCCATTTCATGTGCTTCTCTCTGCCGATCAAAGTACACCGGCCAGACTGGTGGAAGACAAACTCGCCATTGCAGAGTCGCGCTGTACCTACGCCGTGGGCGCACTGTTGCTCTGGTCCGCCAAGGCGGATTTTTTGAACGATTCGCCTGCTGCCCTTGAGGCAGGAACATTTAACAAGCTGGCTCTGGCCAATCCCAAATTGGCGCCTTACGGGGCCGCAGCTGTGGAAGTGCTGGAAAAAATGCAACTCAAAGATCGCACACAGAAAAAATGGGTCATGGGAGAGAATATCGCCCAGACCTATCAATTCGTCAGCAGCGGCAATGCGGAACTCGGTTTTGTCGCTCTATCTCAGGTCATGAACGAAGGGAAAATTTCAGCCGGCTCCTTTTGGATAGTGCCGAAAGATTTATATCAACCCATCCGGCAGGACATGGTTTTGCTCAACGGGGGAAAAAACAACCTGGCGGCCAAAGCCTTTGCGGAATTTATACGCAGCGCCAAAGCTCAGACCATTATCACAAGCTACGGCTATACACAGGAGTGATCGATCATGGGATTTACCTCAGACGATATGGCGGCTATCAGTCTTACATTGCGCCTAGCGACGACCGTTACGGTACTGCTGCTTTTGATAGGCACACCCATAGCCTATTGGCTGGCGCGCACCCAATCCCGCTGGAAAGCTCCGGTGGGCGCTCTAGTGGCTCTGCCCCTGGTATTGCCGCCCACGGTACTGGGATTTTATCTGCTGCTGGCCATGGGGCCGGATGGATTTGTCGGTCGAATCACCCAGGCACTGGGATTAGGCACCCTACCCTTTACCTTCTGGGGGCTGGTGGTGGCTTCCGTTTTCTATTCCCTGCCCTTCGTGGTGCAGCCCATTCAAAATGCCATGGAGACCATAGGTGAACGGCCTTTGGAAGTGGCGGCGACATTGCGGGCAGGTCCCTGGGATCGATTTTTCACAGTGGTGCTTCCCCTGGCAAAACCGGGATTTACCACCGCATCCATTTTGGGATTCGCCCACACTGTGGGCGAATTCGGTGTGGTGTTGATGATCGGCGGCAATATTCCCGGTGAGACCCGAGTGATTTCCGTGCAGATCTACGATCATGTTGAGGCACTGGAATACAGTCAGGCCCACTGGCTTGCGGGCGCGCTGGTGATATTTTCCTTCACCATTCTGCTGTGTCTGTATGGACTCCGCCGGCACAATTCCATGCCATTCAGATTTTGAAGGTCCGCACTAGCGAACCTCCACCCTGAAAACACCTCCATTGCACAATCCCAGGTATAACACTTTGTCGTTTCCCTCGGTGCGCAGCATCATGCTCCACACACCGCCGCGCAGTTGCGGGTCCGGATATTTATGGATACTCCAGGTTTTACCGCCATCGCGACTTACTTCCACACGTAGTTCCTGGGGCTCGTCGAAATTTTTGTCCCAGCCTGCGGTATACAGAGTGTCCGGGTCCTGCGGATCGATCAGCACATCAAAATAAAAACGCGACTGCTGGTTGACCCGCAGAGGCTGCCAGGTCTGGCCGTCATCCAGACTCTGGATAATGCCGCCTTCACCACTGGCGAGAATGCGCTCTGCATCATTGATAAAAAAGCGGATGGATTTGACCACACTGGGCACTTCCAACAATTCGGCCACAGCGGTTGAATGATCCACTGGTTCTCCACCACTGGCATCAATCTGGCGCATCACAGGATTTTCAATGGCTCCCTGCCCACCGATCCAGAGGTCGCCGGTGTAAGGATGCAATTGCAGTGCAGACAAGCCCGAGGCCAAGGTTTTCCAATTGCCGTCAACCAGAGTCCAGTCCCGTCCCCAGTCGCCAGACCGGGCCAGCACACCCAAGCCCACACCGTAGAGCACATCGTTGTCTTCATCAAACAGAAGATTGCGGATCTGCTCCTGAACCTCGTCATCGCCGCCGAAATTGCTGGCCACTTCATCCCAGTCCGTACCGCCGTTCAGACTTTCCATGAGTTTGTGTCGACCTTCGACAGTCACGCTGGCAAGAATATGCTCGGGAGAGAGAATTTCGATGGTATTGACATGCCAATTCTCTGAACCGCGCAATTCCCATTCACGCTCATCCGTCAACTCATAAATGCCCTTGTCCGTGGCGACAAACAGTGGGGCATCTTTATCGTAAGCAGTAATTTGCGAAACCATATGATCGTTCAATCCGAAATATTCAAATTTCAAATCGGGAGAATCATCGGGGGATCCGTCACCGCCACAGGCGCCCAATGTGACGCACATCAACACCATCTTCAATAAATTACGGGTTTTCATCATGACCACCTCGAAAAAATGAATTTCCAGTATCACCAAGCCATCTTATGAAACGCGTGTGGTTCTGGTTGTAAAAAAATGTTGTTGGCGCTTTTCCTGGCGTCCAATTCCGCTTATTGCCGGCAATTTGACAGCACCCTCATTCTTCCCAATACTGAAGCCCACTTTATGCAGGAGCTTTGCCATGAAAAATCACCGCATCGGCAGTATTGTCATTTCGCTTTTCATCAGTATTCTCTGGGGATGCACCGCCACCGAATCCCACCGGGTGGTCGAATCACAAAAAGTGGAATCATTCGGCGAGATCTACACTGGCCCCAAAACCACATTGGTGATCGGCAACTTCCAGAACCGTTCCAGTTATATGCAGGGATTGTTCTCTTCTTCCGACGATCTGCTGGGCAACCAAGCCAAAACCATTCTAAAAACTCATCTGCAACAGACCAACCGCTTCAGAGTGGTGGATCGCGACAATATGGCGCAGATTCAGGAGGAAGCTCAGCTGCGCGGACAGCAGCAGACATTGCAGGGCGCGCGCTACGCCATCAGCGGCGCAGTGACGGAATTTGGCCGTAAGGTAACCGGGGACAAGCAACTGTTCGGCATCCTAGGATCGGGAAAAAACCAGATCGCCTATTCGAAGGTATCCCTGAATGTGGTGGATGTGCTCACTTCGGAAATCATTTTTTCCACTCAGGGTGCAGGAGAATATCAATTGAGTGAGCGCGAGGTGGTGGGATTTGGCTCCAATACCGGCTACGACTCCACGCTGAATGGCAAAGTGCTCAATCTCGCCATCACCGAAGCGGTCAATGAACTGGTGCGGGCACAAAATGCCGGCATATTGAATGTCAGTGAATAGCCCATGAAGTTCCGCCTTATTCTGCTGCTGCACACGTGTGTCCTGTTGGCCGCGTGCCAATCGACGCCCTCCACACTTTATTACTGGGGCGATTACGAGCAACTGCTCTATGACATGTACAACCAGCCCGGCAGGGCCATGCCGGAAATGCAGATCGATAAACTATCGGCGGATGTGGAGAGGGCACAGCACAGCGGCAGAAAAATAGCGCCGGGGATACACGCCCACCTGGGCCTGATGTTCGCCTCGATCGGCAATATGGCTGCGGCCGAAGCCGCTTTCAACAATGAAAAGGCTCTGTATCCAGAATCCGCCATACTGCTGGACGGCATGCTGCAACGCGCTCATGAAGCCAGAAAAAACCGGGAATACAATCCATGAAGTCCACCCTCGTATGCGTAGCCATTCTCGCCCTGGCGATTTTGACCGGCTGCGCGTCCGCACCGCCAAAACCCGTGGCCCCGGACCCCAACTGGCCGCGCTCCATCCTGGTCATGCCACCGCTCAATCATTCCATCGAGCCCAATGCCCCCTATACCTATCTCTCCACCATTTCCCGGCCTTTGGCGGAAAAAGGCTACTATGTGTTTCCCGTGGCGGTGATAGACCAGCTGCTGAAGGACAACGGGTTGCCGACACCGGATGAGATGAACGCTATACCCCTGGATAAAATCCGCCAGCACACAGGAGCCGATGCGGTGCTCTATGGCGTCATCAGCGACTGGGGACAAAAATTCCAGGTGATAACCTCGTCCACAGTAGTGAGTGTGCACCTGCGGCTGGTGGATACGCGCACAGGGGCAGAACTCTGGCAAGGCAAGGTACACGGTCGCCAGAACTCCGACAGCCACAATGGCGGACTTCT
>Ga0065721_10052858_pt1 | contig 11013 bp, 11 predicted proteins | sample Mesricmetagenome_FD_59108 | JGI IMG/M metagenome (GOLD analysis project Ga0065721, IMG submission 59108) | Mesophilic microbial community from rice straw/compost enrichment Sample: eDNA_1 v2 (version 2) | ecosystem: Engineered > Solid waste > Grass > Composting > Bioreactor | place: USA: Davis...
TTAATATAAAGACTTAGTCATTCAATTTTTTAGTTTTCTCTCATGTTAATGTTCCGGGCTGGTATTCTTACCGGCCCTCATTTTTGCCTGATGGTGCCAGTTTCCTTCCTGGGCAAAATGCTCAATGTTCAACGGACAATGTTCAACGTAAAATGAAACAGGCATCTGTCTTCGAAACGTAAGGCCGAACTCATTTTCCATTGAACATCGATCATTGATTGTTGGGCATTCCGCCCTACGCAGCAGCATCAAAACTACCCTCTGTGCAACTTTTCTAACAACTTCAGATGCGGCTGCATATTTTTCAGTGTTGTTTCTTCGAGAAACCGTTTGAGATGTTTGTAGAAGTGGCTGTGGTCAAAATATCCGTATTCTGAATAATGAAAAGTCTCGGGAGAGTTCGCGAGATGTGACGTGGCTTTGCGGATACGCATCACCTGCAATGCCTGTTTACTGCTGATACCTGTGCAGATCTCAAAATAGCGCTGAAGTGTGCGTGAAGAGATATGATATTTTTCGGCAAGCTTTTCCACCGGCACAGTAAATGAATTCTGCTGAAAACAATCTTCCAGTATTTCGCTGACGATATGTACCGGGTGCAGAACATCGCGACTGGCTGAAATCAGCGAAAGAAAATAAGGTGTCAGGATAGCAACCCTGTCTTCGAATGACGCAGCTTTTTTTACCTGGTCAATGATTGCCTGGTCCATCAGGTAGCTCAGAGGAAAAATGAATCCCTTGTATTCGGAGAAATCAACTTTCTTGTGAAGGATTACCGGCGACACCCTGAACTTTATCCCGAATAAATGATTGTCTTTTCGATGAAAGCATTCAATCGCGTTGTAACGCGGCAGGAAGCCATCCGTTCGCATGGGGAACTTTTGATTTCCCACCTGCATGACGAAAGGAGTCCCGAGATTGATGATATAGGTATAGCCAATATTTGGGAATTGTGCATCTGAAAACCCCTCCGGGTATTGTTTCCATAAATGATCGAACCGGGTTTCCCAGAAGAAGTCAATAAACACCCGCAGCTTTGGGCTGGCCGGAATGCGGAAGTAATTGTTTTCGAAATGGTCGATATGAAAGAATTCAAGGTGCTGCACCGGCCAAATCTAGAGAACAATGGCGGTATTTCGCAGGAAAAAACCGATGAACGGCTGTGAAAGACAATGGGTTGTAAAAAATATTGGATTTTTGTTAACGGGAATTGGAAATATCCCCTATTTTAGCGCGGCTTAAAACAAAAAAGGCCCTTCCGTAGAAACGGACTGACCTCTAACGATTGCTTGCCATATGAAAAAGTTCGAAAAGTCTTTGTGAGTGCCTTTCGGCGTTGTTCCAGGGCTTTTCTTACGTTCGACCTCTAACGACTAATGCTGTTCTAACGATTGCTGCTCTATGAACCCTGTAACAACAACACAAAAGTAGGGGACCTTTTATTCCGCCTCAAAACAAGTTCCGACGATTTTGAGCATGCCAAAACGCTCCCCCGATTGCTGAAACCTTTGCTGGTAGCCGATTCCATGAAAATTTATGCCTGATGTCCAACCGCTCTCACGACATATTATTTCAATTAATCAAATCCCTGGAGAAAGCCGAAAAACGCCATTTCAAGCTGTACATCAAGCGGAGCTCTGCCAATCAGGACCTGAAAATCGTGAGACTCTTTGACGCCCTGGACCGGATGGACTCATATGATGAAAAAACTTTGCTAAAAAGACTACCCGGTACCGAGAAAAGGCAGTTGTACAATCTCAAGACCCATCTCTACCGCGAAATTCTTGCCAGCCTGCGCCTGTTAAAAAGTGCCGACAGCCTGGACCTCCAGCTCAACGAGCAGTTTGACTATGCTCATATCCTGTATAAAAAAGGATTGTTTCAACAGAGCCTGAAAATCCTTGAACGGGTCAAGGAAATCGCCAAAACGCACCAAAAGTTTTATTTCCTCGCCCAGGTGATCGCCCTGGAAAAGCGGATCGAAAACCTGCATATCACCCATAGCATTGCCAACCGCGCCGATCACCTGGCGGCGGAAGCCAATGAGATCAGCCGGCATATTGATGTCGTTGCCCGGCTGAGTAATCTCTCACTCCAGCTTTTCAGCTGGTTTACACTCCACGGTCATGCCCGGAATGAAAAAGATGAGGCCGGCGTGAAGAAATTTATGCAGGAAAACATGCCGCAGGATATCAACCGGCTGGAAGGATTTTACGAAAAACTTTATCTCTACCAAAGCTATTGCTGGTATGCGTTCATTCGCCAGGACTTCTTACAATATTATCGTTATGCGCGCAAATGGGTTGAACTCTTCCGTTCACAGCCATTGATGATCAGAGTGGAGACGAGCCACTATATCAAAGGCATGCACTACCTGTTGAACGCACATTTTGATTTGCGCAATTACAGGGAGTTCGCTGTTACCCTTCGGGAATTTGAAGAGTTTGCACAGACAAGCCGCGTGCAGGATCATGACAACTTCAGGATACAGGCTTTTGTATATATCAGCACGGCACGAATCAACCAACATTTCATGATGGGTACGTTCAAAGACGGACTGAGTGCAGTTCCTGAAATTGAAGCCAGGCTGGAAGAATATGCGCTGTTTCTCGACCGCCATCGCATTATGATACTGAATTACAAAATTGCCACCCTCTATTTCGGAAGTGGTGATTTCAGTACCTGTATCGATTATCTGCAAAAGATCATTTACGAAAAAGGAGAGTTGCGGACCGATCTGCAATGCTATGCGCGATTGCTCCACCTTTTAGCGCACTATGAGCTGGGCAACTATGATATCATGGAATCGCTGACCAAATCGGTTTATCGTTTCATGGCGAAAATGCAAAACCTGACTGTGGTGGAAGAAGCCATGTTCAGTTTCCTTAAACATTCATTTCATAATATCCCGGCTAAAAAACTCAAACCGGAACTCGAAGTCTTTTTGCAAAAAATCAAACACCTGGAAAAAAACCGTTTTGAGACCCGGGCCTTCGCTTACCTCGATATCATTTCATGGGTGGAAAGCAAGGTGTATGCAAAACCAATGAGCGAGATCATCCATAACAAATACCTGCAAAGCAAAAGGCGATAAGAAAATCGGAGCAGACTACCCGGTGTTTTTCCTCGTTTTGTTTTGTTTTTTCAACATTTTTTTCCTGTTAAGAATTTAACGCTCAAAGCAGGGTTTTATTTACAAACAAATCAACAGCTCCGGACAATGCGTCGTAAATTGCGAGCGATATTTTATTAGTCAAAAAGGATTGCGGGAAGATTACACATGCAAGAATATTTAAATGGACTCAATGAGCGGCAGAAAGAAGCTGTGCTGCATAAAGACGGACCGATCATGATCATCGCCGGTGCCGGAAGTGGAAAAACAAAAGTTCTCACCACCCGCATCGCTCACCTCATGGCTTTCCATAAAGTGGATGCATTCAACATACTGGCCCTGACCTTTACCAATAAGGCGGCCAAAGAAATGAAGGAACGTGTTGAAAAGATCCTAGGAAACAATGATGCCCGCAATTTATACATCGGCACATTCCATAGTGTGTTTGCACGCATACTGAGAACAGAAGCCCATCGCCTGGGTTATCCCAACAGCTTTACCATTTACGATACAGATGATGCGAAGAGCGTTGTCAAGACCGTAATTAACGAGCTCAACCTGGACGATAAACATTATAAACCGAATACCATATACAACCGGATATCTGCAGCCAAAAATGCTTTGGTTGGACCAGTGGAATATGCCAATGACTACTACCTGCAACAGGAAGACATGCGTAGTAACCGCCCGGCCATCGCGCAGATATTTGATGCCTATGTCAAGCGCTGTTTTAAAAACGGCGCGATGGATTTCGATGATCTTCTCCTGAAGTTTTACGAGTTGTTGAAAACCTATCCCGACAGCCTAAGCAAATACCAGCATAAATTCAAATACATCCTTATCGACGAATACCAGGATACCAATCCCGCGCAATACGAGGTGGTGAAACTCCTGGGAGCCATGCATGAGAATGTATGTGTGGTAGGGGATGATGCACAAAGCATCTATAGCTTCCGCGGGGCAACCATCCAGAACATCCTGCAGTTTCAAAAGGATTATGATGAAGTGAAAGTGGTAAAACTGGAACAGAACTATCGCAGTACACAAAATATCCTGCACGTTGCCAATGAAGTGATCCGCAACAATAAAAGCCAGATTGAAAAAATTCTTTTCACTGAAAATTCGGAAGGCGAAAAGATCAAACTGATACGAACAGCTACTGATAACGAAGAAGGGAAATTCGTTGCTGATACCATACAGGAACAAAAGTTAAGAAATCATTACTCCAATAAGGACTTCGCAATTCTTTATCGTACCAACGCGCAAAGCCGTGCTTTTGAAGAAAGCCTTCGAAGAATGGGCATTGCATATACTATCTATGGAGGATTAAGTTTTTACCAGAGAAAAGAAATCAAGGACATGGTGGCTTACCTGCGTTTGCTGGTAAACACAAGGGATGAAGAAGCACTCAAACGCATCATCAATTATCCAACACGTGGTATCGGCAAGACCACGGTTGACAAAGCCATCCTGCTGGCAAATGAAAACAATATTTCCATGTGGGAAGTATTGGATAACGCCGCCAAATTTGGATTCCGTGCCGGCACATTGCAGGCCATCGAAGAGTTTGTGACGATGATAAAAAGCTTCGCCAGCATGCTGCAAACAAAGAATGCCTACGAGGTTGCATTTCATGTGGGCAAACAAACCAATATTGTTAAGGAACTCTTCAATGATAAAAGCGCGGAGGGTGTGCAACGCTATGAGCATATCCAGGAATTACTCAATAGTATTAAGGAATGGACCGAAAGTCCCGACAATGAAGAGGGAGAACTGGTTGATAAAAGCCTTGCCGCTTACCTGCAACAGATCACACTTCTGACAGACGCCGATGAAAAAGATCCGAATGCAGATACGGTGAAGCTGATGACGATACACGCAGCCAAGGGTCTTGAATTTAGTTGTGTATTCGCAGCCGGTTTGGAAGAAATGCTTTTCCCAAATGCGATGAGCATTAATACCCGCGAAGAACTCGAAGAAGAAAGAAGATTGTTCTATGTGGTAATCACACGTGCCAAGTCAAAGCTGTGGATCACCTATGCGAATACACGCTATAAATTTGGTTCACTTGTACAAAATGAGCCCAGCCGGTTTATTGACGAAATACCTGAAAAATTCCTCGACAGAAGTTTCGCCGGTGGAGGAATCCGTAACCAGGCTGCTACATCGTGGGGCAGGTCCGGTGCTTTTGAAAGAATGAATGGCGGTTGGAATGCAGCCCGCCAGGCTGAACAGAGATATGGTCCGCCTCCACAGTCTAAAAAAGAAGAGAAACCTTCATACCTGGCCCCTAAATCCACCATTAATAAAGTGGTGGAACATGTGCCATCTCCCGATTTTGCAGCAAGTGATACTTCCAATTTACAGGCCGGTCAAAAAGTGGAACATCAGAAATTTGGATTCGGTGAAGTTGTGAAAATGGAAGGTGCTGCCCACAATCCTATTGCCACGATCAGGTTTGAACACAACGGCGAGAAAAAGATCATGCTGAATTACGCAAAACTGCGGATACTTGAATAGTGACATGATGATAAATTAATTGAAGATTAAGGAAGACAAATTATCCCAGCACTTTCATCACGCCGTTCCGGAACAATTTCCCGATAGGAACTTCGGTATTACCCACTTCAATCAATTCGTTCGTAAAACTCTTAATCTTATCGAGTGATACAATATAGGAGCGGTGTGTGCGCACAAAATATTTCTCAGGCAACATGGCTTCTACCGATGTGATGGACTGCTTGGTGATGATAATGCCGTTCTTTGTGAAGATCTTCACATAGTCCTTCATGCTTTCGATATAATTAATATCGTGTAGCATGACCTTGACCATTTTCCGGTCGACACGGAAATAGAAAAATGGATCTGATTTTATTTCCGGTTCAATAGCTTCGGGTGTCTTAACTGCTGCAAGGTGATATGCTTTTTGAACTGATTTCAGGAAACGTTCAAATGTCACCGGTTTCAATAAATAATCAATCGCATCCAGTTCGAATCCTTCAAGCGCATATTCCGGGTAAGCCGTTGTAAAGATTACTTTGGGTGGATTTTTCAAAGCTTTCAACAAATCATTCCCATTGAGTTGGGGCATGCGGATATCGAGGAACACAAGGTCAAATTGCTTTTGTTGCAGTAATGTAAAAGCCTCGATCGCGTTTCCGCATTCACCTTCCAGTCGCAGCGTGGGAACCTGTTCAATATAACGTCGCAGGATCTCACGGGCAGGGGGCTCATCATCCACTATCAGGCATTGTATGATTTGTTGCTCAGGCATGAGTTAACACAGGTTTAAAGGCTTGTTTGTTTATCTCGCCCGACGGCTCCAGGTCAATACTGAGGTTGACAATGAAAACGTCCTCTTCATTTTTTATAGCCAGTTCATGCCGGCCGGGATAAACCAGCTCCAGGCGTTTTCTCACATTCATAATTCCGATACCCCTGGGATCATCCATGGATGCCAGTTTCCTTTGTTTCCCGTTTAACAATCGCATGTAAAAACGATTCCCCTTCATATCCAAATGCAGGCTTATCCAGGGTTGATCAATCATTTGGCTGGTGCCGTGTTTAAAGCAATTTTCAACCAGTGGCAAAAGGAGTAATGGCGCTATTTTGTAATCCCCAATTTCCTCAGAGATCTGGATGTCCAAATCCAGCCTGTCATCATAACGAACCCTTTCCAAATCGATATAGTCCTTCAGCATCCTGAGCTCTTTTTGCAAAGGCACTTCAGACTGGCTGGCTTCGTACAAAACATAGCGTAAAAGATCAGATAGTCTTGAAATCATTTTGGATGCTACAGGAGAATTGCTTTGTGTATACGAATAGATATTGTTAAGGGTATTAAACAGGAAATGCGGATGCACCTGCGCCTTGAGCAATTGCAATTGCGCTTCGGTATTTTCTTTCTGCAATTGCAGGATGCGTTGCTCTTTGAGATACCAGTATTTCATGAGTTTGATCGCAGCAGCAATGCCGCCGATAGTCAAACCTCCCCTCAGCCCCGCAAGCAGGGCCAGGTGAAAACTCACTGAGGTTAATTTGTACTTAGCATATTCCTCCCCATATCGATCCAGTCTCAGGTCATCCACGATCGTTATGTTAAGTAAAGCTGAAATACAGGCTGTAGCCAGGAAGAGCAAAACCGTAATCACGGAGGTCATCAGGTATTTCTGTTTCAGCAGAAATTTCGGAATCACAAAATAGATCAGCGAATAAGCCAGGAACATATGCGCGATCATGAAGATTAATGATTCAAGCATTGAATGAGGCAGGCTTTCCCAGTAATCCCTGTTCCGGTTTATGGCAGCAAATGAATACAGGAATCCCTGGAACGAGGTCCAGAAAATCCAGAACGCGAGGTGGCGTCTCAGCCGGTGAGGCCAACGATCAGAAAAGATAAATGGCAATTTTTCCATCACCAGCATAAAATTATGCTGTGTAGTTTAGGAAATGCTGATACGTCGCTTAAACTGTGATTTTTGACGACTAAACTGTAGTAAATACAAAAAAACCCCTCCTTGTAACCGGTACCAGGTTCGGGGTTTTAAGTAAACAAACAAAGAAATCAGAATTCAGCCCTGACAAATGCATGACCCTTTTCAATATCATCTCCGGCAACGGACCCGGATGTCCAGCTTAGTGCTGAATTTTCCAGAGCTTTTTTAAGTTTCATTTTTGTTTTACGGCTCTCGGGATTCAGCTTAACCCCGTTAATTGTTTCGCGATACATCAGCTTGTTATTATTGTCGTAAAATAAAACCGTATGCGAGCCTGGGGTATTGATATTGCTTTCTAAAACCCAGTAACCTTTATCAGAGACCCAGGCCGGAAGACGGGGTCGGGACTTTTCCTTTTTCGCAGGTAAGGTTTGCGCCATCAGCGCCAGACCCAGGAGCACGGATGCCAGCAATAACATAGATGCTTTTTGATTTTTGTTCATGAGATTTGATTGGTTTAATGGTTAATAAAGTCCAAAGTAGTATATCATCCCGCTGGTAACCGGATATATGGACTATCTGCAATTGTCAGCTGCCGGAAACTTTGAATCGGTAGACGAAAGCCAAATAACCAAACTGGAAGCTTTCGTCGCCGTTCATCAGTAAAAATGCTGAAAATGATAGCGAATAATACCTATGAGCATGTAATTATGCACATATTTGAATATTTGGAACAGCATTTGGTATGGGAAAGCCAAAGTTCAAAAACAAAGCTGTTAAACAGCGGAAATGAGTAACGAAAGTCATATACAGGGACGTCATGCGGGGTGTTTTATCACCTTTAACACAATTGACTGGGTGGATGTATTTATCCGTCCGGTTTACAAACAGGTGATAGTACATACGCTCAACCATTTCATAGACCAGAAAGGTTTGGTTTTGCATGCCTGGTGCCTGATGACTAACCATCTTCACCTGCTGGGACAGGCAGACCAGGGTTATGCATTTGGTGAAATTGAAAGAGAATTCAAATCATTTACTACTACCAAAGTGCTTGAGGCGATTGATACAGAACCCGAAGCCCGCAAAGACTGGATGCTGAAAAGATTTGAAAGTGTAGGGAGCAGGCTTGGCCTGATGAAAAAATATCATGTCTGGCAAAACGCTAACAACTCACAATATATTGATCTGAGAAAAACAGATTCTCTCGTTGAACACTTTTCTTTCATACATGAAAATCCTGTAAGGGATCGTTTTGTTGATACGGCATCTGACTATCCTTACAGTTCAGCCCGCGATTATATGGGGATGAAAGGATTGGTGAATGTCAACAAACTCACGCATGTTGAACAGCACCTGGCCGCAGCTGAGAGCTTCAACAAAAACTTCTTTGTACGCTATATCCGCAATTAGTTTAAAAAGCTGATTGAAAGTTTGGTGGCTTCTCTTTACAATTAACAATTTAAAGAGCACGGCTCCGTTTATATTTGCTGTAAACCCTGCCATACCATCCTTGATGTCACGTTCGAAGAAAAACAAGTTCCCCAAATGGATCACCGCCTTTTTCCTGCTGGCCCTGATGGGCGCTATGGGTTGGTTTGGTTACAAATGGCTGCAGCTTCGTAAATCCAAATTTACCCGTTACCCTGAGTTTGGCATTGGTATTCCCAATGACTACAGCATACATGGCATTGATGTTTCCCGCTATCAAAATTTGATTGCATGGGAAGAAGTTAAATCCATGCAGGTTGACCGGATCAAACTGGGATTTGCCTTTATCAAAGCGACGGAGGGCATCGGTAATATGGACCCTCAGTTTAAACGAAACTGGAGGCAGGCGAAAAATCATGGAATAGTCCGGGGTGCCTATCATTTTTTTATTGCCAGCAGGGACGGAAAAATGCAGGCAGAGAATTTTATTAAACGTGTGGACCTTGAACCGGGAGATCTGCCGCCGGTATTGGATGTGGAACAACGCAATGGAGTTTCAAAAGCCCAGCTGAGAAAAGAAGTGAAGAAATGGCTGGATGTGGTAGAAGCGTATTATAAAGTAAAACCCATCATTTATACCAATGTTGATTTCTACAATCAGAATCTCGGGGAAGAGTTTGATGACTACCCGTTATGGGCTGCACATTATTATGAACGGGAAAAACCGCGCATCGGGCGTGACTGGCTATTCTGGCAACACAATGATGGGGGTAATGTAAATGGAATTATTTCAAAAGTTGATTTCAATGTATTCAATGGCGATTCTGTTCTTTTCAGAAAAATCCTGGTGCCATAAGATGATTAACTGCTGTGATCCGAAATGATCACCCATTCGCCATCAATTTTTTCGAGCAACAAAGTATAATGCCCGCTGAGGTTTCCAATGCTTCTTTCAAGATGCCATTTACCAACTACCTGGTAATATTTCGGTGAAAGATTCTTTACAGAGATGATATCAAATGACAGTTTTCCCATAGCTGTTCTGTCCGGGTAACTCTTCTTGTAATTATTCAAAGTATTATTCCATCCATAAGTCACACCACTTTTGCCAATAAACATCAATGAATCACTTTTCCAGTAAGTCTTCATAAAACCTTCGAGGTCGCCGCGGTTCCATGATTCAGTCTGATGCGCCAGCATCTCGCGGATCTTTATTTCATCGGATGATTGTGCAACGCTGACTGCTGAACACAATACAAAAAAGGAGAGCAGGGAAATTTTCATACATCAAGATTATGCATGAATGTAATTAAAAACTTACAGGAATCAGTGGTTGCAGTCGTCAGCGTGTGCATGATTGTGAACGCGGCAACTACGGTAATTCTGAAGATGAGCCAGAACGATCAATACTACGGCGGGAATCAACAACCATAATTCGTAATGCACAAAAAAGAGGCGGAGCACAAGCAAGACGATTCCCCCTCCAAAAAGCATGAGCGGTATCCAGCTATGGTGGTGCCGGCGGTATCCGTGATACAATGCATACACCCCAATTGCCAGCGTCAACATGATCATGCCGGCTTCGAAAGCCATGTTATGTATGATATTGATACCGAAAAGCGGTAAAACCGAGAAAAAAAGGGGTAAAACAGCGCAATGTATTGCACAAGCTATTGAAGCAGAAATTCCTATCGCATCCCAGTTGAGCCGTCCTTTCATAGCGGGCAAAAATAGGAAAAAGCAACATTGTTGCAAAATTATAATCGATATGAATTAGTTAAATCAGATGGTTCCAGCGCAGGTGCACAACATCGATATTTAAGGATTTCATAGGAAACATAGTAGTGCGCTTTAATGTTAATCCCATGACCTGGTAGTCTCCGCGATTGGCTAAGTTGGATACTGACCTAACTGTGCACTGAAACCAGGAAACGGGATACAATTTCGCAGGGTTTTGCCGGTTGACCGATGTCACCGGGAAAATCATAGTTTCCTTGGTAACTTTGCACTTCAATTGATTGGATAATGTCTAAG